>Ga0224506_10003674_pt1 | contig 10102 bp, 12 predicted proteins | sample SF_Jan12_sed_USG_2_FD_169108 | JGI IMG/M metagenome (GOLD analysis project Ga0224506, IMG submission 169108) | Sediment microbial communities from San Francisco Bay, California, United States - SF_Jan12_sed_USGS_8_1 | ecosystem: Environmental > Aquatic > Marine > Sediment | place: USA...
CCTATATTCTTCATCTTCATAACATCTTACCTTGCTAGTTTGGCATACCAATGCTACATTTTCAAATGTATTCACTACTTCTTTGGCGGCTGTAGGAGTAAAAGGGACTCTATGGTCAACGGGAACTTTGCCTTCATTAATAATCCCAATTTTGATTTTGCTCATAATGTATTGATTTCAAGGTGTGCAAAAATACAGTTAAAGAACAAAATAAAAAAACACGCAGTAAGCGTGTTTTTTTATTTTGTATTCAATCTTATTTCATTTTTGTTTCTGGGTAAGGGTTCTCCCAAAATAATAGTATCTATTGTTATTTTTTCTTCTTTAGAGGGTCTCGTTTTTCAAGTTTTTTATCTTCTACATTTTTATCCAAGAATTTATTAATGGCATCGATGTCCATAGTAGACGCAATTTCCCCAAAAGAATTGATTTTGATGTCAAACCCTTCGAGTTCAGCATTTACACGAGGTTTTTTGTTTTTTTTGGTAGTCATTGTCATTCGGGCTGCTTTATCGGTAATTTCTCAATAGCAACTTCTATACGTTTTATCACTTCTTTATTTCCAAGTAGTGCAATTATTTCCATCAGTTCAGGTCCCATTCCTGCACCTGTTAATGCGAGTCGTAATGACTGCATAATTTTTCCTATAGCTATTTCATTGCGGTCTAGTACAACTAATAACGTAGATTTTGCAGTTTCGGATGTCAATTCCTCAATATTCTCTAATTCTGTTGCATATTCTGAGAGTATTAATACTGCTTCACTTGTCCATTTTTTACGTACAATTTTCTCTTCGTACGTACTTGGGGCATTAAAAAAGTAGACCCCTTGTGCCCAGAAATCGGAGGGGAAGTTGACACGTTCTTTAAGTAAACCTACAATTTGAATAGCTTTAGCTTCTTCACAAACTATGTTTTGTTTTTCTAATGTTTCCAATAAAAATTTGGCAAGCATTTCGTTTGGCTTACTCTTTATATATTGTTGGTTAAACCATTTCGCTTTGTTGATGTCAAATTTCGCTCCTGATTTACCAATTCGTTCTAGTGTAAAGGCGTCCACTAATTCGTCCATACCAAACAGTTCTTGCTCTGTGCCTGGGTTCCATCCTAGCAATGCTAAAAAGTTAGTGAATGCATCAGGTAAATACCCCGCTTCACGATAACCGCTAAATTTTTCCATCTTCCCTTCTTTGTCTGGAAACTCTCCATCAAGCGGGAAAACTGGAAATCCTAATTTGTCGCCATCCCGTTTGCTTAGTTTCCCATTTCCGTCAGGCTTTAAGAGTAATGGTAAGTGAGCAAACTGCGGCATGGTATCTTCCCATCCCAAAAATTTATACAGCAACACATGTAAAGGAGCTGAAGGAAGCCATTCTTCTCCACGAATTACATGCGTTATTTTCATTAAATGGTCATCTACTACATTTGCTAAATGGTAGGTGGGCATCCCATCCGATTTCATCAATACTTTATCGTCAATAACAGATGAGTGTACTAATACCCAGCCTCGCACCATGTCATTCAGCCTAATCTCCTCTTTTTTAGGAATTTTTAGTCGAATAACATAGGGTTCTCCTGCTGCCAACTTCGCCTTCACTTCATCTTCTGACAGTGTAGTCGAATTTTTCATTTGGGCACGTGTAATGGCATTGTATTGGGGCATTGCCACTTTCGCTTCTTTTAGGCGTTGCCTCATGGCGTCTAGCTCTTCAGAGGTGTCAAATGCATAATAAGCCTTTCCTTCTTTAACCAAACGCTGCGCATATTCCATGTACATAGATTTGCGTTCCGATTGTCGGTATGGACCATATTCACCTTCATTAAAGGGCGATTCATCAGGCACTATTCCACACCATTCTAACGCTTTCATTATATAGTCTTCTGCCCCAGATACAAAACGGGCTTGATCGGTATCTTCGACCCGTAGAATCATTTTTCCACCATTTTTTTTGGCAAAAAGATAATTATATAGTGCTGTTCTTACTCCACCAATGTGTAATGCCCCTGTAGGACTTGGGGCAAATCGTACTCTCACTTCGTTAGCCATTTTATTATTAATTTTAAGGCTGCAAAATTAAAAAAAAATGACTTAAAGTAAGTTGTATGGACGGAAAACCTTTTGAAAAGAAAGCGGTTAGATAAAAACTCCCGTGTTAGCTTAGTAAAATAGATTCATTAAATAATCACGACTCACACTTACTTTCCTTCGAAAATTTATAATAGTGACCATGTAGTTAGCCAAGGACACAAAAAGTGCGAGACTGGCATACCACATTTCACCTTTAAATACGATGAACATAAGGGAGATCAAGAAAATTAAAATCGTCCAAAAAACCAGAAACATTTTTGTGCTCTTAAACAAGGTGTATTTTAAAAATACAATAGATCCTTTGGACGTATCTTCAATGTTTCCATGTATAATGGGGATAAAATTATCCGCTTTATTTAGTTTTAATGAAATTACAAATGCATTATCCTCAATAGTGCCAATAAATTGATAATGGTTTTTGTCATCTTCTTGTTTATTGTCTGGAGTACTTACCCTACGTTCAAGTCGGTTGATCAACTCGGTTGACGAACGAGTAAGAACGAGTGTTTCTGTTTTTTTTGGGATAAACATCATTATCTATTCCACTGCAATGCAGGAGATTTCTACATTTACGTTTTTAGGCAAACAACTTACTTCTACAGTTTCTCTAGCAGGAGGGTTTTGTTTAAAATATTCGCCATAGGCTTCGTTTATAGCTGCAAAATTCCCCATATCGGATACAAAAATGCCACATTTCACTACATTGCTGTAACTCATTCCAGCCGCTTCTAAAATATAGCCCATGTTTTTCATTACCTGATGTGTTTCGGAAGTGATGTCAGCAGTATTGATATTTCCAGTACTTGCATCAATGGCTATTTGACCCGATACATATAAGGTGTCGCCTACTTGAGTTGCTTGGCTATAAGGGCCAATAGGTGCTGGTGCCTTTTCAGTAGTTATAATCTTTTTACTCATATCGATTAATTGTTTTATTTTTGTCACAATCTACAAAATTATACTATGAAGATTTTAATTATTGGAAACCAAAATCAAGTAAAAGAATTTGAACTAAAATTCGAAGGGCATGAAATAACTGTGGTAGACATAGCAACTGTAGATGATGAAGATATTGAAAGTCATGATGTTGTGTTTGATTTTTTATTGGACGAAGCTCCAGATAATTTAGAGCTATATCAAGAAATTGAGGGACTCCCCGTTTTTGTAAATGCACCTAAGATATCATTGGCAGAGCAGACCTACATTAGTGGAGGGGTACGCTGTTTGCTATTTGGGTTTAATGGATTGCCTACCTTCTTAAATCGTGAAATTTTAGAAGTGTCTTTATTAGATAGGAATACGCTAACAAAACTAGAAGAGGTTTGTCATGAGCTAGGGACTGAGCACATAGTAGTAGATGATAGGGTAGGAATGGCTACACCAAGGGTGATTTGTATGATTATCAATGAAGCTTTTTATACTGTACAGGAAGGTACTGCAAGTAAAAAAGACATTGACTTAGGAATGAAATTAGGGACCAACTATCCCTATGGACCGTTTGAGTGGTGTGACCTAATAGGCGTGAATCATGTATATGAATTGTTAGAAGCGGTGTATGAGGATACCAAGGATGAACGATATAAAATTTGCCCTATGTTAAAAAAAGCGTATCTTACCAATAGTGATAATGATTAATTACCTCATTGAAATGCGATATTCTTATGTTTTATGGCTGCTTTTTTTAAGTAGTGCATTGTCGTGCCAGCCAACAACTACATGGAAAAATGCGGATACATTTGAAGCTGGAATTGCTACTGGAGAAGTGAGTGATGTGATTAATGAGGCTTCGGGATTGGTAGCAAGTAGAAATAATATTGGTGGCTTGTGGACACATAATGATAGTGGAGGTAATCCAAACCTCTATTTAATAGACGAAATGGGGACGCTACGGTGGACAGTACGTATTGAGGGAATAGAAAATAGAGATTGGGAAGACATTGCTATAGGAGCAGGGCCAAAAGCAGGAAAAAACTATCTATATATTGGGGAAATAGGAGATAATAATGCTGTTCATAATAAAAAATATCTCTACAGAATAGAAGAGCCTTTTTTGAATTTATCTTTCAGTAATAAGGACACCATCATTACCGAAGTAGATCAGTTAGAATTTATATATCCCGATGGTCTTCGTGATGCAGAAACTGTATTGATTTCTCCTACCAATTCTATTTTTTATATTATTTCGAAAAGAGAGCCATCTGTTAGGATATACATGGGCTCTACCGCTATTACCCAACCACAAGAGCTAAAGAAAGTAGGGTCTTTGCCACTTACACAACTTGTGTCGGGAGATATTTCGATGGATGGGAGAGAGGTGCTACTCAAAAATTATGATGAAATCTATTATTGGCGCATGGGAGACACAACAACCACTTTTGTTAATTGGATCACAGAAAAAAATCCAAAGCAATTAGTTTATGTGCGTGAACCTCAAGGCGAATCGATTGCTTGGAAGACAGACGGCTCAGGTTATTTCACGCTTAGTGAAAAAGAAAAAACCCAACCTACCTTATTGTATTTTTATAAACGAAAATAGGATGTGCTGAGATATGGTTTTGACCCCATATGGGGATGCGAAGGAGATATTTATTGTCTTGATAAAGGTGTTTTTTGAACAATTATCTATAAATTAATAGCATTGTATTTTTTAAGCATGATATAATAGAGGGTCACATATTAATGAATGATATACGGATGTTGATAGAAATATTTTAATACAAGAGCAAAAATGTACCCATATCATAATAAAATAAAGCAACGGATTAAAAACAAAGAACTAACGGGGTATCAATATGTAGACGAATACAAGGCTATAAGTCCTTGCCTACTTTTATATTTTTCTACAGAGCCTAAAGTTAGACCAATTAGAGAACACCGCTTTGAGGAGTATGAAATATTTCTACAGGGACAAATTATAAAATGAAAGTAAGTTTTTCAAACATGGAATTAAATGGAAAGGAAGCCTTATGATTATTAGACTTATACTATTTTTAGCACTTAATTTTGGAGCACTTGCCATAGGTGGGTTATTCACTAGCAAAGGAGTCCCTTCTGATTGGTATATTGAATTGAATAAAGCTCCTTGGACTCCTCCTGGCTGGGTTTTTGGAACTGCCTGGACTATAATAATGATTTGTTTTGCTATTTACAGTACTTATTTATGGCCTGTTAGTGAGAACAAGAACCTTTTCATTGGATTGTATGTTTTTCAATTGATCCTAAATATAGGATGGAACCCAACATTCTTTTATTACCACAATGTTTTGGGTGCTCTTTTGATGATTAGTGGACTTACTGCTCTTATTGGGTTCATGCTATTCTTTTATCTCCCCGAATTAAAATTCAAATCCTTATTGATAGTGCCGTATCTGATATGGTTAATAATCGCCACTTCATTAAATGCCTTTATATGGTTGGAAAATTGATTTAATCATACCTAATCACTAGTGATTTGTGTTGAGTATACCTTTTCAAAGGGGTATTTAAATAAAAAGTTGGAATTCAGAAGAGCCAAATGTGCTACATTCATATTGTTCATAAATTTCTCCAACATTTCTTTTCAAAAAAATAGATGTTCAATTTTCGGTTGTTGCATAGTGTATGTTTATCTTAGCTTTGCTGAAAAAAAATGCAACTATCACTCCTTCCCGATAAAACCACCATGTACAATGCCCTCGTCCAAAAGGACGATCAATTTGAGGGCATTTTTTATGCTGCTATAAAAACGACAGGGATATTTTGCAGGCCTACCTGCACCGCACGAAAACCAAAGGAAGAAAATGTTGAGTATTATGCTTCTCCTAAAGAGGCTTTAGCGTATGGGTACCGCCCTTGTAAAATTTGCACGCCACTTACCAACAAGGGTGAAACACCCGAATGGTTAAAAACAATATTAGAAGAAGTACAAACCAATCCTCAATTGAGGATTAAAGATGGTGATCTTATTGCACGGGGCATCGACCCTGCAAGAATTAGAAGATGGTTTAAAAAGCATCACAACATGACTTTTCAGGCTTATTTAAGGGCGTTGCGGATTAATAATGCGTTCGGCCAAATAAAACAAGGAGAAAAAGTAGTTACCTCTGCTTTTGACAATGGGTTTGATTCACTAAGTGGGTTTGCTGATTCATTTAAGAATTTGACAGGATTTTCGCCAAGCGATAGTACTCATGAAAATATTGTTACCATTACACGAATAACAACACCGTTAGGACCTATGGTTGCAGGGGCTACAGAAGAGGGGATTTGTCTGTTAGAATTTACCGATCGTAGAATGTTGGAAACACAAATATCACGATTAAAAAAATACTTAAAAGCTGAATTTGTGCCTGGGGTGCATCCATTATTCAATAGCTTGGAGAAGCAATTGAATGCTTATTTTAATGGTGAATTGAAAAAATTTGATCTTCCACTAGTTCTACCAGGTAGCGATTTTCAGAAAAAAGTATGGCAGGTATTGGCACAAATACCCTATGGTGAAACGCGATCTTACAAACAGCAAGCAGTAGCTTTTGGAAATTCAAAGGCGATACGAGCCATTGCCAAAGCTAATGGAGATAACAGGATTGCTATTATAATTCCATGCCACCGTGTGATAGGTGCTAAAGGAGAAATGGTAGGGTATGGAGGAGGTGTGTGGCGGAAGCAATGGATGTTGCAATTAGAATTCAAAAACAAGTAGTAGTTAACAGGTTTACTTGCTATATTGTATTGAAGAGAAAACAGAAATGCAATGGATGTACGTATTAAGTTTTTAGGGGGAGCGAAAACCGTTACGGGTTCTAAATATTTACTTGAAATCGATGATTTTCGTTTAATGATAGATTGTGGTCTTTTTCAAGGGCTAAAGCAATTGCGATTGATGAATTGGGAGCCTTTTCCCGTTGACCCATCGGGAATTGATGCAGTTGTTATTACGCATGCGCATATCGATCATACAGGTTATTTGCCTAAGTTAGTGAAAGAAGGTTTTGTAGGACCTGTCTATTGTACTGAGGCCACGGCAAGTCTGATGGAAATAATGTTGTTGGATGCTGCAAAATTGCAAGAAGAAGAGGCGGAATGGGCAAAGAAAAAAGGGTACTCGAAACATTCTTCTCCTCAGCCCTTGTATGGTGTGGAAGAGGCAAAACAGGCACTTCAGCAATTACGTCCCTTTCATTATGAAAGTGTAGTTGCCATTTCAAATGATATCTCTGTTCAATTTCATAATGCTGGACATATTCTTGGGTCGGCAATAGCCGAAATTATTCTACATGGCAACAAACAAACGAAAAACATCGTTTTTTCTGGTGATTTGGGTAGGAAAGATCACCCTATTCTTTTTCCGCCTGCCGTTTTAAAGTCGGCAGACATTGTATTGGTAGAATCTACCTATGGTGATCGAGAAAATAGACCCGAAAAAACAGAAGAGTTATTGGCAGATGCGATTAATGAAGCCCTGCAAAATGATGGATGTGTGTTAATTCCTTCATTTGCGATAGGTCGAACGCAATTATTGATGTATTACCTACAGTCGTTAATTGAAAATAAAAAAATCCCAAGCGTACCTGTCTATGTGGACAGTCCGATGGCGATAAATGCTACAGAGGTTTACAAAACACATCAAAATTATCATAAAATAGAAAAGGAATACCCTAACGATTATACCTTTTGTAATTTTCCAGAACTACAGTTTTATCGTGATCAGGAAGCCTCGAATAGCTTAAATCACATTAAGAAAAATGCGATTATTATCTCGGCAAGTGGGATGTGTACAGGAGGGAGAATTTTACATCACTTGTATTATCGGTTAACGAAAGAGAATGACACGTTGTTGTTTGTGGGATACCAAGCGGAAGGTACAAGAGGGAGGCGTATCTTGGAAGGGGAAGAATCTGTTAAAATTTTCGGACTTCAAGTACCCGTAAAATGCAACGTAAAAGAAATAACAGGTTTGTCAGCTCATGCTGATAGAAATGAATTGTTGGATTGGCTGAAAGCGTTGGAAGAAGCACCTAAAAAAGCTTTTGTTGTGCATGGAGAGGCAGAAGCTGCAAAACAGTTTTCAAGAACGATAAAAAGAGAATTAGGGTGGAGCAACGTGATTGTTCCCTCGTACATGGAGTCATTCGAACTTTTTGAAAATATTTGATACAAGAAGTTAAACCCGCATTAAATGTATGTTAAGCAACTAATCGATAACGGTTAAGCCTGTTGCCTCTTCGAAGAAATCGTGAAGTGTGTCAATTTGTTTGTGACCTACTTTTTGACCAAAGAAGGCGACCAAATAGATAGATAAGAAAACAAGTACCAAAGCTGGTACCCACCATAAAATCCCTGAAGGCTTGTCTAACATACTGTACGATAACCCCAATGTGCCTAACACTAATATAGCCATGCCGATAATAGAATAAAAAAACACAAACATCGTCCAAACGGTAGGGCGTGGGGCATATAACCCACGAACTGTAGTCACTTCATCTTGTTCTTCGAAAGTAAGCGTTAGTTGTGGTGACCAGTAATGTTGTTGACTTTCAGGAATGTGAAGTGTGATAAAGTGATGGTTGATACGTCCCGTACAAGGAGCTTTCCCTGTTTTTAGGGCATTGTTAATTTTAGAAATGATTACACTCGGTTTTTCTTCACTTTCTAACTTAAAGCGTAATCTTATTTTAGAAATTTGTTCTTTTGGTGCGTGGCTCATGGCAATTATTTTCCTTTAAATTCTGGCTTTCGCTTTTCTAAAAAAGCATTTACACCTTCCTCATAATCGTGACTTGAACCTGAAATTTCTTGATTTATTGTTTCGAGTGCCAACATTTCATCGAGGGAAGCATTCCCTGATTTATTTAGCATTTGTTTCATCAGTCCTATGGCTAGCGTAGGGGCTTTGGCATAATATTCCGTATAGTGACTTACAGCTTTGTCAAGTTCTTCTGTGGGGACAGCCATATTCACTATGCCCATTTCAGCGGCTTCTTTTCCCTTAATTTTATTCGCCATAGAGGCAAATTCAAACGCTTTTTTGCTGCCTACCAAACGAGGTAAAAAGTAGGAGGATCCAGAATCTAATACCAACCCTATGTTTATAAATACTTCTGAAAATACAGCTGCCTCATCTGCGACTATGATATCACAGGCGAGTGCCAGTGAACAACCTGCTCCTGCTGCAACACCATTTACGCGTGCTACGATGGGTTTTGGCAATTCACGCATTTGTTTGATGAGGGGGTTGTATCGTTTTTTTAATATATTTTCAAAACTATCTTTTTCATCACCCATTACGGCTTTTAAGTCTTGCCCAGCACAAAAAGCTTTCCCAACTCCAGTAAAGACAATCACGCGTACGTCTTCGTCTTGAGCAATTTTTTCAAAAGCATTTTGCAATTCATAGGTTACCCCATTGTTTACAGCATTGTAGACTTCTGGTCGGTTTATAGCGACAGTAGCTATATTATGTTTGACTTCGTAGGTGATGAATTTATACATAGTTATTGTCAAATCTACTTTTCTAACGTCAGAAAAGTATTCGTTTTTATTTGAATTTCAAATTTTAGTACTCGAAAAGTTGTTATTTCTAGCAGCTATATCGCTGCTAAACCTATCTCGAAATCATAGATAAGGTCTTTTGCATTTTCTACACCTACAGAAACACGAATGAGATTATCAGTGATGCCAAATTGTTTTTTCTCTTCGGGGTCAACTCCTGCATGCGTCATAGAAGCAGGATGTTGCACCAATGTTTCTGTACTTCCAAGACTTACCGCTAGTTTTGCCAATTTCAAATGATTTAAGAGAGCAAAGGCTTCCTTTTCACCACCTTTCACCAATACAGAAATCATTGCACCAGCCGAGGTATATCCATTATTTTTAAATATTTCATATTCTTTTGGGTCTTCCTCTTCTAAAAACCCCAAATAATACACCTTCTCAACTTTTTCATGTTGCTGTAAAAACTGAGCCAATGCCGCAGCATTTAAGGCTTGTTGATCCATACGTATTTTCAATGTTTCCAAACTTCTCATCATCAACC
>Ga0224506_10003675_pt1 | contig 10100 bp, 13 predicted proteins | sample SF_Jan12_sed_USG_2_FD_169108 | JGI IMG/M metagenome (GOLD analysis project Ga0224506, IMG submission 169108) | Sediment microbial communities from San Francisco Bay, California, United States - SF_Jan12_sed_USGS_8_1 | ecosystem: Environmental > Aquatic > Marine > Sediment | place: USA...
GAAGCCATAACACCATCAAGATTTCCTCTAATTCTATCCAAGGGGTAAATGTCAGTGGCGTAACCAGAAATTGCCATATAGGCACCAAAAACAATTATTCCAAGGATTCCAATCATAGCTAGTCGATAAACAGTGTTTGCTCTTTTTTCCTTATTTGTAAGAGGTTTATCATTTACAGATTTGTTTCTTTTAAATCTAGTATGAGACAGACTCATGTAAGCAATATAGAAAAATCCAAGTGTTTGTAAAAGAATGATTGGAACAAATACCGGATTGTTTGAAAATATCGAAATAAAAATTCCCATTATTCCGTAAACACCAAAAAAGATTTCTAAAAGAGTAGTCTGTGTAAAAGGTAAATTGTATGCCTTGTTTTTCCAGTCATCATCTTTAGTTACAATACCATATTTTGGAGTTCTAAGGAACTCATTTTTCTTGCCAAGTACTGCATCAAAAACTGCAACTGTATTGTTTACAGACATTCCTGCATTGTAGACAAGCAATGCTGGAAGCAATTTTGCTTTTGATTTCCAGGATTTATCATACATGCCTTGGATAATCACAATATATGCACCAGGACCCATTGCAAGATATGTTGCAATAGTTAATGCAGGAAGAAAACTTACCACATAAAGATTGATTTGGCCAGCTAACAAAATAGGCAATGCCAAAAATTGGATCAGCATTAAAGGATAAACAATATGTCGTGTTAGTTGTATGAATGCTTGAATTTTTGCTTCAATTGCAACTTTACGTTTTAGAGCAACGTCAGTAAGTAATTTTACGGCACATTGGATAGAGCCTTTTGCCCAGCGAAACTGTTGTCTTTTTGCAGCATTCATTTGAGCAGGAAGTTCTGCATCAACTACAATATCAGGCAAAAACACACATTTCCAGCCTTTCATTTGTGCCCTATAACTCAAGTCAAGATCTTCTACAAGAGTAGCAGTATGCCATCCTCCAGCATTTTCAATACATCTGCGTCTCCAGATTCCAGCAGTTCCATTGAAATTCATAAAAAGATGAGAATTACTTTTTGCTTTTTGTTCGACAAGAAAATGAAAATCAAGACTCAATGCTTGTACTTGTGTGATGGTAGAATAGTTTTCATTTACATGTCCCCATCTACACTGAACCAATCCTATGTTGGATTTAGAAAAGTGAGGAATGGCTCTTTTAAGAAACCAAGTGGGAGGAATAAAATCAGCGTCAAATATTGCAACAAGTTCAGTATCGGTTGTTTTCATTGCATGTTTTAATGCACCTGCTTTGTACCCCTTTCTTGTTCCGCGCCTTACATGTTCAATTTGAAACCCTTGTCTTTTGTAATCATCAACCACATCTCGAAGTAATTCAACAGTATCATCATCAGAGTCATCACAGACCATAATTCTCATTTTGTCTTGAGGATAATCCAAGTTACAAACAGAATCTACTAGTCTCTTTGCAACATACTTTTCATTGTATATGGGCAATTGAATTGTCACTGAAGGAGTTCCCCAATCAATAGTTGCGGGAACTTCTTTTCGTTTTCTTGAAAGGAATGCAAGATAGTAGAAATTAACAGTATATGCAGTGATAATAATAGCTGAAAAAATAAAGAGATCAAATACAAATGTGGTAAAAGGGTTTAATGCCATGTCCCTAATTTCAGAGAATCATTAATCGCTATTTATACTTGTAAAGAATTCAAACTATTTTTGCTCAAAGATCTTAATTGCTTGTGGAGGACAAACACCTTCACATGCAAGACAAAAAATACAATCTGGTTCTTTTGACATTAATGGTTTCTTTTCAGATGCAGGATTTCCAGGAGTGTCAAACCATTCGTAGACACCTACAGGGCATGCTTCTATACATCCACCATCTGCAATACAAATGTCATAATCTACTGAAACAAATTCTCCCCAAACTCCCATGATACCATTATTTGTACCACGTCTACCCCAAGTTTTGATTGTGTGTTCTGGAGCATCATATGCAGCTGAAGGTTTCATTTTTGATTTATAATCAACATCGATTGGTCCAGGCTTTGCACCATCTGGAATTTCAATAGAGCTGTCATCTTCTTCAGCATCATCATCTTCTTTTGTCTCAACAGGTTTTGGTTTTGCACCAAGGACAATTTTTGCAAGAGGTGTCAGATCTTCTAATTTTTGAATAGCGGCAATTTCAGATATTTTTTCAGTTTTAGCAAAATAAGAAATCATCTTATCAGCTAAGATAGTATTTCGTAAAATAGTATCAATAACCATTTTTGCAAAATGATCTGCTTTCTTTCTATAGTCTTTAACCCAGTTTGGGTCACCAAACTTTTCAATTGGGAAAATTTGATAAATTATATCTACAACTTCTCCAGTGACAATTTCAACTGTAACTGACAAGTCAACTTCCTCGTATCCTTTTGCATCAGGATCATCCATGTTTTGCTCTTTCCAACGATATGTCGCAAAAATTCTATCAGCATACATGTCCATTTCAAATGCTTTTTTGAGACCATCATGAACTGATTTTATCTCAGCGACTTCTTCAAGTTTAATTGGTAATCTGTATAGTCCAAGTTTGAATCCATGTAATGGATATACACCACGTTTTGCAGTGGGGGCTTCCATTGACCATACTCGATCTTTTAGAAGTAGCGACATCTGTCTCTTGTGAAGTGATTTTATTTAAAAAGGTTATCAGTCGTCATCGTCAGGGCATGTGAGTTCTCGCAGTTCGGTGTACTTTTTTTCCATATCTTCTGCATGCACCACTACTTGTGAGAGATCATAAGATGTCTTTGGAAAATACCATCTTATTGGCACCCGATGCCCAATTCCATCCATATCATGGATCATGCCTTTGTCAGCTTTTACGTTAATTTTTTCATCAACAGATGTTTCTTTAATTTCAAGACCTCGTTTTGTTTTGTCTTCCATAACAATGTCAGATTCTCCGTCTTTGATAAAATAAAAAGTACCTTTCTTTAGAACAGGAAGGTCTAGAAGCAATTTATTTTTCCACAGGATTTCCTATCATGTTTCCCCATTCAGTCCAAGAACCATCATAGTTTCGGACCTTTGGATAACCAAGAAGGTATTTCAGTACAAACCAACTGTGTGAAGAACGCTCTCCAATTCTACAGTAACAAATTACATCTTTGTCAGGAGTGACACCTTTTGGTTCATAATTTTGTCTTAATTCCTCAACTGTTTTGAATGTACCATCAGCATCATTTACTGCAGTAGCCCAGGGAATATTGTTTGCATGAGGAATATGTCCACCTCTTTGTGCATGCTCCATAGGATATTCTGGAGGAGCAGTGATTTGACCTGTGAATTCTGCAGGAGATCTTACATCCACCATAACAGTGTCTTCTTTTCCTAATGCACGACTAACATCAAATAGATATGCACGTAATCCTTCATCAGGAGGTTGTGCAACATATTTTGTTGCAGTTATTTGAGGTTCACCAGTAGTGTAATCTTTATTTTCTAATTCCCATTTTTTTCTTCCACCATTCATAATTTTTAAATTTTCATGTCCGTAGATTTTAAAAACCCAGAAAACAAATGCGGCAAACCAGTTGTTAAAGTCACCATAAAGAATTACTTCAGTATCTGCAGTAATTCCATTTTTTGACATTAATGCTTCAAATTCTTTTTTGCTAATTATATCTCGTGTAACAGGATCATTAATGTCACGTTTCCACCAGATTAGTGTGGCACCGTTAATGTGACCTTTTTGATAACCGTTTACTGGATCATAATCAACCTCAACTAATTTTCTATTTTCATTAGGAGGATTTTGGAATACCCATTCGGTATCAACTAAAACTTCAGGATGTGCGTAACTCATAATGGATAGAAATCTATATTCATACTTATTTGTTTTTCCAAAAAATGCAAAAAATATCATTTTTAAGTAAATAGAATTCAGAAGAACTGATTGAAACTACAAAAAGTGGCCATAGTAAGCAAGGTAGGATCCAAGGATTCAGAGAAAGTCGCCAAAGATGTTGCAAAAAAGTTTTTAGCAAAAAAATCCAAAGTGTATACAATTTCTCCAATTGAGGTTGAAGATGCAACACAGTTTGAAACTCTAGAGGAATTAAAAAATGAAACACTAGATTTGGTGATTACACTTGGAGGTGACGGGACCACACTTCGAGTTTTTAGGAATTTAGAAAATGAAACACCGATTTTAACAATTAATGTGGGAGGGAATAGAGGAATCTTGGCAGAAATCACCATTGAAGAAATCGATGATGCAATTGAACAGATTTTAAAAGACAATTTCTTCTTAGATAAAAGAACAAGAGTTGTTGCATCTTGTGGAGGAAAAGAATTTCCTCCAGCATTAAATGAAATTTACATTTCAAGAACAAATTTGACTAAAACTGCAAGTATAGAAATTAAATTTCAAGATGATACAGTAACGCAAAAAATGGACGGAGTCATTATTGCAACACCTAGTGGATCAACAGGGCATTCATTTTCATTAGGAGGTCCAATTTTACATGAAAGTTTAGATGTTTTAATTATCACACCAGTTGCACCGGTATATAGATTGGCATCATTGGTTGTCCCTGATGAAAAAATCCAAATTACTTGTTCGCATGATTGTAATATTGCAATGGATGCACAAGTTGTAAAAACAGCAGGATATGAGGAACCAATTATCATAAAAAAATACAAAAAACCAGCAGTCTTTCTAAGATTAAAGAAAAGAGGGCTAAGACAGATGAGTAAGCTTGGATTTTAGAATTTTAGATGCTAGTGCGTTTTATGCAGGAGTGCCTTTTAGATCATCAGAGGATTGTTTTACAACATCACTAGTTTATGATGAGATTAAACACATAAAGAAAAATCATGATGCGTTGGGAACTTTACTTGAGACAAACAGATTAAAAATCAGAGAGCCAGATTCAGAGTCAACTAAAAGAGCAATTCAAGCATCCAAAGAAACAGGAGATTTTCCGCAATTATCAAAGCAAGACATTTCAATTATTGCATTATGTATTGAAACAGAGGGTCAAATAATCAGCGATGATTTTGCAATTTCAAACGTTGCTAAGAATTTAGGTTTGAAAATCCTCCCAATCATGACAAATGGGATTGCGGATGTGGGGAAATGGGTCCATTATTGTCCAGGATGTAAAACCAATCACTCAAGAGGAACAGCGTGTCCTGCATGTGGAACTCCATTGAAAAGAAAATTGCTCAAATAATTAGTTGAATAAAATTTTCCAATATCAGAACATTTGAATTCAGTCATTTTTTTGAAAATATTTATGAATCATGCAATGTTTTTTGATTAGAATTTTTTAGATGTTTACTTTTAGTATCTAAGACTTTTTTTATCTTCTTGGCCCTTGCCTCCCCTAAACCCTCAACTTTTGCAAGTTCGGCAGTTGTTGCAGTAAAAACTTTAAGAGGAGTTCCAAATTTTTCAAGCATTCTTACTGCAAATTTTTCTCCAACTCCAGGGAGACTGCAAAGAGATGAAAGTTGTTGTCGTTCCAAGTCAGAAGATTTTTTGATTTTTTTCAAGTAAGGCCCTTTTGGAGTATCTTTCCTTGAGCACATCGATACCAATAATTTTGCGGTATGAGTTGCACTAGGTGTTGGGATTACAGGAATTTTAAAATCCAAAACTACCGTGGATATTGCACCATAAAATATCAAAGGGTTTTCTGTAATTTCTTCAATCTCATCAACATTTCCCTCCATTAAGACAATGGGATGTTCAAAGTGTTCTTTTAGTCTTTCACATTGATCAAAGAGTCGCCCATCAAAAACAGATGCCATCAAGTCACGGATGCTTTTTCTCTCCACAATAGTTTCAGGGGCAACAATGTAATCTCCAATAGGAAGTGTTTTCATCTCCAAGTTCAGTCCAATTGATTTTAAAAGATCAGGAATTCCACTTTTTCGTTCTCTTTCATCTACGATTATTCTTAGATCTTCTAATTTCACAAATAGTGTCGGTATAGATTGTTAATATCTTATATGAAATGACTGAAAAATTATTTTCTCGGATTATCTTCAACCGGAGGAGATTTTGGAGGAGCATTTGAAGAGCCACCCTTCATCATTTCAGTGATTTTTGTTTCTTGTTCTTTTAGAGTTTCTTTTAGACGAGTTTCTTGTTTTTCAAGAACAGTGGAACGTGTTTTTACCATCTCGATTCGTTCTTCCAATTCGTCGATTAATTCTTGTTTTTTTGATTTAATCAAAACAGTACCAGCTTGTTTAAAGACGGTATCACCATCGGCAACTTTTCTTAATTCTTCAAGAGCTTTTTCAGTTTCTGCTTTTTCAATTTCTAGATGTTGTTTTTGAGTCATTACTGATTGTAAGCTTTGTTGGGAATGTTGTAATTTCATTAGCTGTTCTTGAAGCCATGGAGGCATTTGTCCTGCTGACATGTTTGATCAAAAAGTTTGTTTCATTATATCTTTACCGATTCGATTGAATCATAGCTGGCCTGAATTAATCGGAGTGTAGAATTTAGGTTTGCTCTAAGATGTGTGATTTGATCAGTTTCTACTGAAATGATAATTTTTTTGTCAAAGGTTATCTGGGTTTTTACAGGATTTTCAGGATAAAACTCATTGTCAGCATTTACAGAATCAAAAATTGCTTTTGACTTGTCTTTTGCATCAACGGTAATTTTTGCACTAAAGTTGGACGTCATATGCGGTTCCAGCTACTTTATAGCTGCACTTTTTGCAAGACCAAATTCCTACGGCATCTCTACCAAATGTTTGTGAACCACATTCAGGACAAGTTCTTTTTTCTTTTAGTTGGAGGTGGATTTTTGTATATTGTTTTCTAAGTTTAATTCCATAACGAGCCCCTAGTCCTTTAAGAGATTTTTTTGCTTTTGCCATTTTATTGACTGTCCTTTTGGGCTTCTTTTAATTTTTCTCTTATTTTTGCGCCTACCTTGACAGAGATTTCACCACATTGATTAATTTCATCCTGTGTAAAGCCATCGCTGCCTCCTTTTTGTAGAGCACAAATATTTCCATCAGAATCAGTTGTAATTGTAACACGGGCATCCATGCTTTCCCATTCATCGCCATTTGGATCAACTATGATATAGGTTCCAATTTTGCCCATAGTGACAGATACAGGGATTGTTGTAATCGGTAAAGGAGTTTCTTCACCTTCAGCTAGAACAGGTGAATCATCAGTCCAATTCCATTTAGGGGTTTTAGATGTAAGAAGTGCAGCCGTAGTAGCATATGAGCATGCATCAAATAGATTTCCATCATAATCAACTACAACATTATCTGCAAAGACTCCAATTACGGATTTGTCTTTTTCAATTACTAATTGAGAGACGTCCACCATATGACTTTCTCTAATTCCTCTATCTACAACTCTTGCCAATTCAATTACAGGAGGTTGCGGAGGTCCAGTTTCAACAGTAGGATGAGATAATGGTAAAAGCTCAGCTGTACAAATGAAAAGTCCTTTGTCACCAGTATCTGGGAAAGGTCTATCAGGTTGAATTTTAACTCCACATATTACTTCAGTATCACCAAGGAAAACTCTTGCAGAACCGTTTGCTTTAGGAATTGCATTAGTTTCAATTTTAATTTCACGTGCTTCATCAAATGCACGTCCATCAACTCTTTTTCCTTGTTCTAATAGTTCAAGAATTTGTGTTCTCTTTAGTTGGTCAATAACAGAAGTAGAAGTCAATTTTAATCATCTCCCTTTCCAAAGTATTTGTCATGTAGTGCTTTCTTTTGTAATTCATAAACAAGTTCACAGCCTTTAACTCCAACATCAACACATTTCTTGTATTCTTCAGGAGTTAGAACACCATCTAATTGCAATAATGTAATTTTCTTGAGACTTGGCATGTAACCAATTGGCATATCCGCTTGTCCTGCTTGATCTTCTTCATTGTTAACATCAAGAATTACAGTATCTGCGACTTTACCTGCGGCAATTGCTGCAACCATATCTCTCATTGGAATTCCTGCATCAGCTAATGCAACAGATGCTGCTGTAAGTGCAGCACATCTAGTTCCACCATCAGCTTGTAATACTTCAATAAACACATCAACTGCAGTTCTTGGGAATTTATCTAACATTACTGCAGGTTCTAGTGCTTCTTTGATTACTTTGGATATTTCAATTTCTCTTCTTGATGGAGCAGGATTCTTTCTTTCACCAACAGAGAATGGCTCCATATGATATCTAACTCGCAAAATTCCTGTATCAGTATCTGACATGTGTTTTGGATGTACGTCTCTTGGACCAAATACACCAACTAAGATTTTGTTATCACCAAATTCAATATAAGCAGAACCGTCAGCATTTTTTAGTCCACCGGCTCTAATCATGATTCGTCGCGGTTCGTCTACTTTACGACCATCACAACGAATACCATTTTCGTCCAATAGGACCATTGTTGCGTCTCTTCCGCCCATTATGATTCATCTTCCTTTATTTCTAACATTTCTTTCACTTGATCAGTTAAATTAGCAACATGTGCTTTTTCATTAATCATTTCGATTGCCTTTTTAGCCTTTAATAATCCCTCGGGCGTCTCACATGAAACTACAACCCAGCCATTCTGACCTATAGTCACAGCAGCATTAGTTGCCATCTCAATCATCTGAATCATACTGCCTCTCTTTCCAATTAGTCTTGGAACTTTGCTAGGAGAGATTTTCACCAAGTCACCAGAATCAATTTTTCCCAAATCTCTATCAGAAATTGTTACCAATGGATCTCGGGTTCTGTCAAAATTGGCGATTCTGGCAGCTACCAAGTCACCAGATTTTAGTTTGGAGGTTAGTTCATCTGCATGAGCAGAAAAATCCCTTCCAAATACATCCTGAGCAGGTAAAAATCCAACATAGCATGAATTGATATCCAATTCCCAAGACAATGAAGAATGAGAAATTACTTTTCCAATTACTAGATCATTAATTTTAGGAATGTATTTTCCAGTTAATGGGATCACTCTAACAGAGTCATCATAAATTTCAGATATCCCAATAGTGGTAGAAATGATCTTATTTCCGTCTAAAATTACATTTTGTTCAGGTCTAAATGGTCCAGTAGTTACTACATCGCCAGGAATTACGTATTTTCTCTTGTTATCCATTATGAAACTACCTCAACTGTGGCAGAGCCCTTTGTTATAGAACCTAATCTATCTATCACATTTGGCCTTGCTGCAGCGGGTATTTCAAGTATTGCTTTTAGTGAACCATTATTTTGCCATTCTTCTTTGTTTAGAGTTCCAACTGATTTTAGAACAGCATATGATTGAGATGCAAACTGCGCAGGGACAACAATTTCAAGTTTTAGACTTTCAGATTTTAGAGCAATGATAGAACGCAAATTTTCAACAATATCTTTTACCTGTTCATCTACTGTTTTGTGAGGATCAATTGAAACTCTGGTATCTTTCATAGCCTGCTCAATTCTGAGTGGAGGATGTGGAAGATGAGTCCTAGGATCCACATATGTTCTAGCAATAAATGTCACAATCTGTTTTTTCTTCTCTTCAATCATTTTTCGTCTTTGATCAGTTGTGAGATTTAGATCACCTTTCTTGAGAATAATTTCTGCAATTTCAGTGGGATCTTCAGTTTTGAAAGCATGTAGTAATTTTTCAGCAGCAGGTCTTGTTCCTTTACTTGCATCAGTGTAAATTTCATCAGACACCAAGATTGCTGAAATGTCCTTTTTCTTACCCAAGCGATAATCAAGTGCAGGGTCAGGCTTTACCATTATCTCAAATTTTTCCCCTTCAAAGGAATATCGGACCAGTGTATAATCTGCCATTTCTAAAATAGTTATGAGTATTTGCTATTTATCTATACGTAAAACTAGCTAGATTTTTATGTGGACTTTGAAGATTTTGTTCAAGATTTGTCATCCTTAGATGTAGTTAGTAAAGATAATCAAAAGATTGCAGTAAAACTTAGGGGTATTCCATTACAATATGCAAATGCATTAAGACGTGTATGCCTCAACGGTGTTCCAGTATTTGCCATCGATACAGTAGACATTATTGAAAATTCCTCCGTATTGCCAGACGAGGGTTTGGCTCACAGATTAGGACTCATTCCATTAACTACA
>Ga0224506_10003676_pt1 | contig 10100 bp, 10 predicted proteins | sample SF_Jan12_sed_USG_2_FD_169108 | JGI IMG/M metagenome (GOLD analysis project Ga0224506, IMG submission 169108) | Sediment microbial communities from San Francisco Bay, California, United States - SF_Jan12_sed_USGS_8_1 | ecosystem: Environmental > Aquatic > Marine > Sediment | place: USA...
TCCGGCCTTGTCGGCATGGTCCACAGTCGATTTGCGGGCAGGTCTGTTATCTGTGAACGGGGTGGGACCCGAGACCGCCGATGATATATTGCTATATGCCTTTGAACGGCCTGTGTTCGTGATCGATGCCTATACCCGCCGGTTATTTAAACGCCTTGGGCTGATCGAAGGGGATGAACCCTATGAAGAGTTGCGCCGGTTTTTTGAGAAAGGGCTGAAGACAGCAACGGCACGGATCCCGTTATTCAATGAGTACCATGCCCTGATTGTCATGCATGCCAAGCATTATTGCAAAACCAGGCCGGATTGTGCCGGCTGTTGTCTGGCCACTCAGTGTGAGGCGGTCTTAGCCGGTATTGCGTAACTGGTGTTTTGATCGCAGTGCAAAGGGTTTCAGCTCTGCGGGCAGGTCGATATGCTCACTTAGCAGCACGACTACCTTTTTGCCTTCTGCGGTGATGATATCCCTGAGTTGATTGAGCATGGCCTTTTTTTCCAGTGCCAAATGGAAGTCCTGCAGAATATAAACGCCAAAGTGACGACTCAGTTCGATATGGGAGAGTATGTCGGCAGGTTCGCTGGTCCGCGGGATTTCGATGTGGGAGGCACCGTAACGGTACATGCCCTTGCCGGGTCGGGAATGGTAATAGGCCTTGTTGCTGAAACGGCTCAGTTGGGTGATGAGATCTTCGACGCGCTGGGGATCATCGGTCTCGATGGTGACGAGACGGTATTTGGCATCAAACATCTTGTCCAGTTGTTCCAGGTAGTCCATGGCACTTCTATCCTTCGGGATTAGGGGAATTGTAACGATTGGCCTGCGTCAGCGTCCAGCGTTAAAGGGGGTGGTCTGCCTGAAATATGACTTTAACCCGATTCGGGCAAGAAGGGGGCGGGGGTGGGTTGGTCGGAGACCGCGCTGAAATTCGGCTCGGCATAATAGTGGACCTGATTACGGCCGGCATCCTTGGCATGGTAGAGGGCCGAGTCGGCCTTATTGAACAGACGGTTGGCATCATCACGGCTTTTCATGGTGGCAACACCAAAACTTGCAGTTACGGCAATCTCTTGCCGATCGTAGACAAAGGGATAGGCCTCAATGGCACAACGTAGCCGCTCGGCAATACGTTTGGCCCCCTCGGAGTCCGTACCAGACAGGATCAGGACAAACTCTTCACCACCATAACGGAACAACATATCACTACCACGAGCGGTCTCATCGATGCAGGTCACCAGGGTCTTGAGGATGTAGTCACCGGCACTGTGACCGTAACCGTCATTGATATCCTTAAACTTGTCCAGGTCCAGCATGACTACCGAGAGGGGCAGATGATGACGGTGGGCCAGCTCGACCTCACGCAGCATGGTCTTGTCCAGTGCGGCTCGGTTATTGGCCCCGGTGAGGGGGTCCAGGTGGGCTGCCCTGATGGCTTTTTGGTACAAAATAGCGTTGCGCAGCGGATAGATCAGCTGGCAGAGCAGGGTTTCCATGGTTGACATTTCATCCTGCGAAAATGGTGTTTTACGGGAAAAATTGATGACACCGAGCAGTTCTTCACATAGCCGCAGGCGGTAAAAGCAGCGGTGTTTGGCCTGGTCTCCAAACTTCAAGTCTGTATTCAGGGTTTCATATTCAAAATGGACACCATCGAAGCGAATTACTTCCTTTGCCGCAGAGAGAAAATATTCCAGCACATTGGGGATCTCGAGCGAGGTTTGCAGGAGCCCCGCCAGCTTAAGGGTGCGCTGCATCTCAATTGCATTTACATCCTGTGGGGCATTGTCAGTCCTGACAGCCGATTCTGTCTTATTATTGATTGGTGTTGCCATAAAATATGTCGTTGTCCAATAACATTCGTACAGCGAAATATGCGAATTCCATGCCATACAATACATGATATAAAGGCTAGACAGGTTTATTAAGAATATCAATGAGATAAAATCACTATCGATAAAGATGTCAATACACAGTCAAAAATATGACAGCCTGTCAGGGCTAGAGAGCAAAAATAATGACGGAAAATAAATATGGCTATAGAAAGTAAGTGGGTCAACCGATAATTTGGTTTAAACTCATTACACAATTCAAGCTTGAGAATAGATACAGATCGGGAGTCTGTCATGGTCAGCATTATGCTAAGGCACTACACCTTATATTTTATAACCTTTTTTTTGTTCACCACACATCTGTATGCCGCTGATCCCGTGGCGGAACTGGCTGAAGGCCTGGTCAATCCCGGCTTCCATGAGAAACCGGACTGGTTCAAGCAATCCTTTCTCGACTTTCAGGAAGATATCGAAGAAGCCGCCCAGCAGGAAAAGCGGGTCATACTCTATTTCTATCAGGATGGTTGCCCGTATTGTGCGAAGCTGCTGCGTGATAATTTTGGCCAACGCCGTATCGCCAAAAAGACCCAGCATCATTTTGACCTTATCGCCATCAATATGTGGGGTGACCGTGAAGTCACCTGGGTCGATGGAACAGGGGCAAGGGAAAAGCTGTTTGCCGCCAGGATGAAAGTCATGTTTACCCCCACCATGTTGTTTCTGGATGAAAAGGGCAATATTGCCTTGCGGGTAAACGGTTACTATTCACCGGAAAGATTCGATACCGTGCTCGATTACGTCAGTGGTCACCATGAAGAAAAAACCGCCTTTCGCGATTATTATCTGCAGCGCAACCCTGTCAAGGAGAGCGGTAAACTACATCCCCAGGCCTTCATTCGCAAGCCTCCCTATAACCTCATCGAGCTGGCCGATAAAAATGACAAACCCCTGCTAGTGATGTTCGAACAACAACAGTGTCAGGAATGTGATGAATTACACACCGACATCTATCAACGCAAGGAAACCCTTGAGCAACTGGCGCGCTTCAATGTGATTCGACTGGACATGTGGTCAGATAGCGAACTGGTGGTGTTTGACGGTAGCAAAATCTCCGCCAGTGAATGGGCTCGGCAGCAACGTGTTCAGTACTCCCCCACCCTGGTATTTTTTGATCGACGTGGTAAAGAGATCATCCGCACCGAGGCATATTTGAAGGCGTTTCATCTGCAGTCGGTGATGGATTACGCGGCATCGGGGGCCTATAAGACACAGCCCAGTTTTCAGCGCTTTATATCAGCACGGGCGGATCGTCTGGAGAAGCAGGGGATTCATGTTGATTTAATGAAGTAGGGGACGTGTCGTCCTGTTGGTCAACAGTAACCGGCTCAGCTCGAATACCATCTGTTGTGGCTGTTGCCTTTGTCTGAGGTTTCCGTTTATTACCGTTTTCACAGGCCTCAGACTGGACGAACCGGTCATTGGTATTCTTCAGCTTATTTGACAGGCTTTTCAGGATCCGCATGGAAAGCTCAGGAATATTGACCACGGCCTTTAGAAAGTTCTCACCGGTAAATTCTAAAACGAGGCTATCTTTTGACATGCGAACAGAAGTACTGCGCGGCTCATCCAGAAAAATACTCATCTCGCCAAGAATAACCCCACCATCAGACATGGTTGCGATGACTTTATTGTTTCCATGATTATCTTTTTTAAGAACTTCAACTTCACCTTTCAGCAGGATAAACACAGTTTTATCATAAAGGCCTTCACGAATAATATATTGTCCAATGTTATAAGGTTGCTTCCTGCCGTATTGAAACAGGAATTTTGAGATATTGGAGATAACCGCATTATTCACAATATTACAGGGGGCTACTGTATCTTCAGCTTCCGACAGGGAATACACCCGGCCCTGCGATACGATTTTGGCTTCGGCTTTTGACATTGGGGCACCTGCTTCTTGTTATTGCTAATATCCCTTTAGGCCTACAAATAATGAGTAGTTATTCGTCTCCTGTGGTGTATTGCTTTGCTTTGTGAGGTGATTTTGCCAACAGGATCACAATATTCATAAAAACCTTGAATAAATAATGGAAATTGAAGGGGGCAGGCAGAAAGCCTGGCGGGCATTGCCCACCAGGGTTTCATTGAATCAACTGTTGTCGATGCTGGATCTAAATCTGTTCGAGAACGGACTTGCAATTCAGCTATTGCGGTTACGATTCAAGTTAAAAGGAAAAAACAACCGGCCCCTCACCCGAACCCTCTCTCTGAGGGAGGGAAATAATCTACAGACTAAACTGCTTTCCAGAAACCCCTTTCGAATCCGGCCCCAACAAATACACAAACCCATTTACCACATCCCCTGGTTCCACCCAGGTCTTAGGATCAACACCCGGAAACACCTTTACCCACAAACCCGTATGTACTGCTCCCGGATCAATACTGTTTGCTCGTATATTCGTATTATTCTCAACTTCATCCGCGAGGATTTGCATCATGTTTTCTACTGCGGCATTGGCAATGCCGTAGGCGCCCCAATATGCTTTGCCATGGCGACCGACTTGTGCCGTGGTGAAAACTACTGAGGCATCAGCCGATTTTTTTAACAAAGGTAGACATGCCCGCGTTAATAGAAAAGGTGCTGTGAGATTAACCTGCATGGACTTGTTCCATTCCTCCAGGTTGTATTGCTCGATGGGGGAGCGGTTACCCAGAAAAGCTGCGCAGTGCAGCAGTCCATCCAGGTGACCGAATTCTTTTTCGATGGTGGCGATGACGGTTTCATAGTCGGCCGGTGTGGCGCCGGCGAGATCGGCCGGGATGATGGCGGGCTGGGGATGGCCGGTCTGTTCGATTTCATCGTAGAGTTTTTCCAGTTTGGGAATAGTCTTGTCCAGCAGGATGATGCTGGCGCCGTGGGCGGCGCAGCTTTTGGCGACGGCGCTACCGATGCCACCGGTGGCGCCGGTGATGAGTATGGTGCGGTGTTTGAGAATATCTGCAGCGGGTTGGTAGCTCTTTATCTCTGTCACGTTCTGATCCTGGCGTTAAACGGTTTGATTGTCTGGTTTGATTTCATTAATGATTTGTTGGGCGCATTGTAAGCCACTTCGTACCGCACCTTCGAGCGTGGCCGGGTAACCGGTGTCGGTGTAATCGCCGGCCAGCCAGAGGCCTTCGACGGGGGTTTTGTTTTGCGGGCGAGAGTGGTTGATATCACTGGAGCAATGAAAGGTGGCACGCTTTTCACGAATAACCATGGCATCACTGGCTTCCGGCCAGTCGGGATAGAGCAGGGCAATCTCTTTTTTAATCTGCGCGATGAGTTGTTCATTATCAAGTTGCATGTGCGGGCCGTCACTGCTGATGACCACGGCCATGAGTCCGGGTTGGTTATAGATGGCGCGATCAAACAGCCATTGTGCATGGCCACCCAGCATACCCAGCATGTGATGGCCGGTAGTGGTCTCGGCCGGGTATTGCAGGTAGATGGTACAGATGGGTTGATAGTGATACTGGTCAAGCTGCTGGCTGAGCGCCTGTAAGGAAGGGTGAGTCGCGATCAGCTTGTGACAGGCATGTGGTGCTGTGGCAATGATGACATGGTCTGCATCGACCATTTGTTCGTCAATGAGAATGCCATACAATTTGTCCTTGTCGATTTCCAGTCGGGTTACACGCTGGCCAAGATTAATGGTGTTGTTCTGTTTTTCAATAAACTCTGTTGCCGGGTCCGGTAACAGGCTACCCAGATCGTCGCGGGGATAAAGCAGATCGGAATCACTGTTGTGATTACGAAAACAGTCGTGCAGGACACGCAGGAAAATATGGGCTGAGGCCTGTGCAATCGGGGTGTTCATGATGGCGATACACAGTGGCTCCCAGAATTTTTCTACCAGTCTGGCGGGTTGTTTGTAACGATGCATCAGTTCCGCCACGGAAATATCTGTCTTGAACTTGAAACCATGCATAAACAGACGTGCACCAAACTGCATGGCACGCAGGCGTTCTATCAAGCTAAAGCCACGGCAGGTGAGCAGGGCGAACATAAGGTGTAAAGGGGCAGGTAAACGGATGGCCTTGAGTTTGACGGTCTGGCGTTGCAGTGGGCTGATGATATTGAGGTCCAGCGTCTGACGCAGGAATTTGTCATTAAGATCGACACCCAGAAATTCCAATAGCTGGAAGGTATCATGGTAGGCGCCGATGAGTAGATGCTGGCCATTATCAACCCGTAACTTGTTGAACGGCACCCGGCGTGCGCGACCGCCCAGCTGGCGGGCGGATTCATACAGGTTCACCTTGATACTGGCTTGCTGCGACAGCGCCACGGCGGCTGCCAGCCCTGCCCAGCCGCCACCGATGATTACCACATGCTTTGGTTTTAAATGTGGGTTGGGTTCAGACGTAGCCATTTTTTATATCGACGTTTTTCCTGACGTATGGTTTTCCATGCCAGCCAAAATTTACGCATAGGGGTTAGTTTGATGCGGTGTTGTAAAACACGATAACCATCATTGGCGATTTCGTTTAGGGTGGCCTGGTAGATACGGGCCATCACCAGGCCGGCACGCTGGGCATAGCGATCGCTATCGGGTAATTCGGTCATGGCCTTGTCATAATAGTCCTGGGCACGACTGGTTTGAAATTGCATGAGCGCAATGAATTTATCAGATGATTTACCCTCGATGATATCACTGTCATTGATTTTAAAGCTTTGTAATTCATCCTGTGGAAGATAGATGCGATTTCGTTTTGCATCTTCATAAACATCACGCAGTATATTGGTGAGTTGAAAGGCCATGCCCAGATCATGTGCATACCGCTGTGTTTTGCGATCATGGTAACCAAATATTTCTGCGGCCAGCAGCCCTACGACACTGGCAACCCGATGGCAATACAGGGAAAGCTCCTTGAAACTGTCATAGCGTCGGTTATGCAGATCCATTTCCATGCCATCGATAATTTCTTCAAATTGTTCCTGCGGTAAATTGTAGTTCTCAATCGCAGGTGCCAGTGCCCGGCTAACGGGGTGTTGCGGCCGACCGTTGAACAGGCCGCTGATTTCATCACGCCACCACTGCAGTTTTGTTTGTTTGATTATCGTATCGATATTCGAGTCAACAATATCGTCTACTTCGCGACAAAAGGCGTACAGGGCAGTAATTGCCTTGCGTTGCTGCTCTGGCAGGAACATAAAACTGTAATAAAAACTGGAGCCGCTGCGGGCGGCTTTTTCCTGGCAGTATTGTTCGGGAGTCATGGCATGGAATGAGTATAGTTTTAATATGTGCGTTTAGTGGCTTGCCAGATGATGCCCGGCCAGTCTGTTTTATTGAGTCTTGGGCGAGCGAAGACATTACCCTTGTTATGTATCAGTTTATCACAGATCCGCAGGCCCCCGGCGATGACCATGCGCAATTCAAATCCCATGCGGCCTGCTAATATTGTACCCAATTGCCGGCCTGATAACAGCATACTTCGTGCGCGCTGGATCTGGAATGCCATTAAATCCTGCATCGCCTGGTCGCTCCTGAGTGTTGTAAAGTGCTGTTCTGTTACTGCATATTGTTGCATTTCATCGAGGGGGATATAAATACGGTTATTTTCCTGATAATCCTGTGCCAGATCCTGGTAGAAGTTGATGAGTTGCAGGGCAGTGCAAATATTATCCGCATAGCGCAGGTTATCAGCCGAGACGCACCCGTTGAGGTGCACCAGCAGTTGACCCACCGGGTTGGCCGAGTGTCGGCAATAAAACAATAATTCATTAAAACTGCCATAACGCTTCTGTGTGACATCCATTTTAAAGGCCGTCAATAGATCATGAAACAACTGCATGGGTAGCTGGTGGCGCTGCATGACGTGTGCCAGGGCGATAAATATCGGGTCATCACTATTGTGGATGGCATCCAGTTGCCGGCCATAGGCTGTCAGCTGTTGCAGGCGTTGTTCAGCCGGGTCCGTACCTTCATCGGCCAGATCATCGGCCGTGCGGGCAAAGGCATAAATCACACTGACAGGCCTGCGGATGTGTTTTGGCAGAAACCAGGAGGCCACAGGAAAATTTTCATAGTGGCTACGAACCATTTGTTCACAGTAACGATAGGCATTTTCCAGGGGCATATCTTGCAAGCGTCTAATCCTGTGTTATGGTTAACGGCAGTACTAACATCATCGGGAGCCGTGCTTGTATGCGTGAGGTCAGAATAAATTTCAAGAATCTGTTGTTTGGCCTGTTTGTCGGTTTGCTACTGGGCCTGTGGTTTGGTATCAATATTGGTAAGGGCCGTAGCATTGTCGCCAATCCCTTCGCCCACCAGCATTTTTCGGATAAAGTCAAAGCCAAGGTGGGGCAGAGTGTGGAACGCATCGGCAAGGAAATCAAAGGCCAGCCCTGACAGGCGGATCAGGAGTCTTCCAACTCGAATTGCAGGGCATCAAGTTGTCTTGGTGCGGTCTCGATCTTTTGTGGTTGTTCCGTGTCTTTGCCGCTACTGATCCCCATCTCCTTGAACTTGCGTGCGCTGGGCAGGATGCGGGTATCGAATGAACCAACGCTGTTGTTATAGTGTTTGACACTATTTTCCAGGCTCTTGCCCAGTTTGTTCAGGTGCTCGGTGTAGGTCATCAGTCGTTGATAAAGTTGTTCACCCGTCTGTTTAATGTGCTCGGCATTTTCGGCCAGTTGCTCCTGTCGCCAGCCATAGCCAATGGCACGGAGCAGGGCGACAAAACTGGTCGGCGTCGCGAGAATGACCTGTTTACTCAATGCTTCTTCCAGCAGGGAACGGTCTTCATCCAGGGCCGCACCAAGGAACTGATCGCCGGGGATAAACAGCACGACAAACTCCGGCGCATTGGCAAACTGTTTCCAGTACGATTTGTCGGCCAGTTCATTAACCCGTTTTTTGACATTGCGGGCGTGGCGTACCAACTCCTGTTTACGGGTCACATCGTCAGTCGCCTCGATGGCATTGAGATAGGCATCTAACGGGGTTTTAACATCGACTACGATCTCACGCTTGTCAGGCATACGGATGATCATATCCGGTCGCAGGCGACCGTCCTCGGTGCTTACATTTTCCTGTTCGTAAAAATCACAGTGCTCGACCATGCCGGACAGTTCGGCCAGCCGCTTGAGGGTCATTTCACCCCACTGGCCCCGTACCTCGGGACGGCGCAGGGCCTGCACCAGGTTGCGCGTTTCCCCCTGCAGGGATTCCTGCATTTTTGCCATGTTCTGCAAATGAGAGTGCAGGGTGCCGTAGGCCTCTTTGCGATCCTTCTCGATATTGCGGATCTGTAATTCTGTCTTGTCCAGTGCCTCTTTGATGGGCTTGACCATATTTTCGATAGCCTTTTCCTTTTGTGCCAGATCGCCCTCGGCTCGGGCCTGGAATTGCTTCAGGTTCTGTTCGGCCAGTTTGAGAAATTCCTCGCTATTGTGTTTCAGGGCCTGGCTGGAAAGGTGGCTGAAGGTTTCGGCGAACTGCTCCTTGGCCTGCTGGAGGGCGGCCAGTCTTTCCGCGTTATTGTGTCGTTCCAGCTCCAGGGTGGTGGATAGCTCGGTATTTCGCTGCTGTAAACGAGCTAATTTTTTTTGTAAAAACAAATAGCCAAGCAGACCGCCAAGGACAAGGCTACTACCAACAAGGGTGATATACAGCAGGGATTCAGACATGGTTTTGAGTATACAGCAAAGACAATACGGGGCTAGCCCAACCAGTCGAGGATCTCGCGGGGGTGATGGATCCGGCCATCGGCGGGCCAGCTGTCGGGGTCATCGGCAGCAGATATATATCCAAACATGGCGATGAGGGCGGTCATCCCGGCGGCATGGCCGGCGACGATGTCTCGTTCGGCATCACCTATATATATGCATTCGGCCGCCTGGCTACCGGCCAGATTACAGGCATGCAGCAGGGGGGCAGGGTGAGGTTTGCGTTCGGGCAGGCTGTCACCACTGATCACACAGGCGGCCCGTTGTTTGACCTCGAGCGCCTCGAGCAGGGGCTCGGTCAGCCAGGCGGGTTTGTTGGTGACCACCCCCCAGTTCATGTTGCGCTGTTCGATTTCGGTGAGGATCTCCGCCATGCCGGGAAACAGGGTGGTGTGGGTGTTGATATTTGCTTCGTACAGGTCGAGGTATGCCTTGCGCAATTCTTCGAAACCCGCATCACCGGGTTGCAACTGGAAGCCGACTTTGAGGAGGGCAATAGACCCGTGTGAGGCCGCCGGGCGAATGTCTGCCAGCGGCAAGCTGTCCA
>Ga0224506_10003677_pt1 | contig 10097 bp, 8 predicted proteins | sample SF_Jan12_sed_USG_2_FD_169108 | JGI IMG/M metagenome (GOLD analysis project Ga0224506, IMG submission 169108) | Sediment microbial communities from San Francisco Bay, California, United States - SF_Jan12_sed_USGS_8_1 | ecosystem: Environmental > Aquatic > Marine > Sediment | place: USA...
AAGCATTAAATTTAAGTCGGTTGTTTCAACGATTAACTCCCCCACTTGTTTTACACCAAAAAAAGTTGTTTGAAGACAAATATATATCCATTCACTTTTATTGCTATATTATTAAAATCAGTACTAGAGGCAAAAGAGCTATAGGGTATAGGGATAAAGACATCATCTATGCTTCCACCAGATACATCAACAACAAGAAAGTTTCTGTAATATAGACATTACTAACCAAAAAGTTATTATACGCATGATTGCTTTAAACTCCTAAAAGTAATAATAAAGCTAAACATCAACAATGGTCATAAATATTGAATTCATTGGAGATAAAAGTTTTTAGCCTATTTTTACTATAATAACCCCATAAGTAGGGGTTTCTATTTTCTCAAAAAAACAAGAAATGAAAAATTTTATAATCATCATTTTTATAATTAGTTTCTCTAGTACCTTAGTGGCTCAAGGTTTTGAGGCACAATTGATAGGAGGCACTTCATTTTCACAAATTGATGGGGATAACTTAGCAGGCTATAATAACATAGGAATAACTATTGGTGGCGCTACAAATTTTCTTCTCAAAAATGGTTATTCTTTTCAACAAGAAATTGTTTATTACCAAAGAGGAAGCAGGGCGAATGACGTTCAATTATTTGATGATAATTTCACCTATAAAAATCTCGATTATATTGATTTCAATTTGCTTTTTAACAAACAACTGAAGGAAAAATGGGAAATTCAACTCGGTACAGGTGCTGGAAAAGTACTACGTGTAAAGTCAGACGACCCCAACGATAAATTAGTGTATTATGCTATTGATGTATTTGGCGTATTAGGTGGAGGGTATTATTTCACAGAGAATTTATTAATAAATGTACGCTTACAATATTCTGTAAAATCAGCTCAAAAAAACATTCGCTGGTTTCATAACAATAGTATGGCTTTTACTGTTCGATGGAAGTTTATGAGAAAAGATTAGTGATCAAACGTTATATTTGCCACTTGAAATAAAAAATCATGAATCTATTCTTTAGAAAAACTGGAAAAGGGGCTCCTTTAATCATCCTTCACGGGCTATTTGGCTCATCAGATAATTGGCTATCTATTGCTAAGATTTTGGAAGAACACCATACCGTATTCACTATCGATCAACGCAATCATGGACAATCTCCTCATAGCAATGATTTTAGTTATGAACACATGGCTGATGATTTAAAAAAAATCATCATTGAACAACATATTGAAAGCCCTATCATTTTAGGTCATTCTATGGGTGGAAAAACAGCTATGAAATTTGCGGTTAATAATCCAGCGATGTTGAAAAAATTAATCGTAGTGGATATTGGACCAAAAGAGTACCCTGTACACCACGATATTATACTAAAAGGACTTAATTCTATTAATATAGCTGCTTTAAAATCGAGAGTAGAGGCAGATCAATTATTATCAAAATATATTTCTGACATTGGTATTCGACAATTTTTATTAAAAAACATTGCTCGATCTTCTAATGGGTTTCAATGGAAAATCAACCTCCCTATAATTACTTCAAAAATTAAACAAGTAGGTGTCGGTTTACTGTCTGATGATCGTTATGAAGGGGACTCCCTTTTTATTCGTGGAGGAAATTCTAATTATATATTAGATGAAGATGTGGACATGTTGAATCAACATTTCCCAAATCACAAATTGGAAACCGTTGACAATGCTGGGCACTGGGTTCATGCCGAACAACCAAACTTATTTGTCGAAAAAGTAATTAATTTCATAAAATAATGGGAGGAAAACTTTTTTTAATTCCTAGTGTTATTGCTGATAATACGGCACCAACCACAATTCCTGAACAGGTAAGAGAAATTGTAAAAACTACAAAATATTATTTAGTAGAAAATATTCGTTCTGCAAGACGATTTATTAGTAGCCTCAAAACAGGGGTTATTATAGAAGAATTGCATTTTGAAGTATTAGATAAAAAAACCAAACATCATGTACTACAAGAGTTATTTCAACCAATTAACAAAGGAGAAAATATTGGCGTAATATCTGAATCAGGATGTCCTGGGGTAGCTGACCCTGGCGCATTGGCAGTAGCATATGCACATAAAAACAATATTGACGTAATCCCCCTAGTAGGTCCCTCCTCTATTTTAATGGCACTTATGGCTTCTGGTTTTAATGGACAAAAATTCTGTTTCCACGGCTATATTCCTATCGATAAAAAAGATGCTGCTAAAACCATTAAACATCTTGAAAAGGAGTCATTAAAAAACAACCAAACACAGATATTTATCGAAACCCCTTTCCGAAACAATCAGCTATTAGATGTGATTTTAAACTCTTGTAATCCTGAAACCAAATTGTGCATAGCAAAAGAGGTTTCGGGTAGTAATGAATATATAAAAACATATACTATTCAAGAATGGCGAAAAAACAAACCCGCCCTACATAAAACGCCTGTAGTATTTTTACTTTATTCATAATTACCCTAATTCCAGACATATTATACGTTCTCTTTCATTTCTATTTAAATAATTTTTAAATTTGTTATTCTATAATTTAATATAAAATATATGCCTTACCTATTTACCTCCGAGTCGGTCTCAGAAGGTCACCCTGATAAAGTTTCAGATCAGATTTCTGATGCACTAATTGATCATTTCTTGGCCTTTGACCCAAGTTCTAAAGTAGCATGTGAAACGCTTGTTACCACAGGACTAGTGACTTTAGCAGGTGAAGTAAAATCTAAATCGTATTTGGATGTACAGCAAATTGCCAGAGATGTTATTGAAAAAATAGGATATACCAAAAGTGAATACCAGTTTGATGCTAAATCTTGTGCAGTAATTTCCGCTATTCACGAACAATCCGAAGATATTAATCGCGGTGTAGATCGAGAAAACCCAGAAGAACAAGGGGCTGGCGACCAAGGAATGATGTTTGGGTATGCGACTAAAGAAACTGAAAATTACATGCCTCTGGCATTAGACCTTTCGCATAAATTATTAATTGAGTTAGCAGCATTGCGTAGAGAACTTAAAGAAATTCCTTATTTGCGTCCTGATGCTAAGTCGCAAGTTACGATTGAGTACAACGATGATAACCAACCTATCAGAATTGATTCTATCGTCATTTCCACACAACATGATGACTTTGATAGTAATGACGATGCAATGTTAGCGAAAATTAAAACTGACATTATTGGAATTTTAATCCCACGAGTAAAATCGCAATTACCTGCAAATCTTCAAGAATTATTTAATGATGATATTAAATATCACATTAACCCTACTGGAAAGTTTGTGATTGGAGGACCTCATGGAGATACTGGACTTACTGGAAGAAAAATTATTGTAGATACTTATGGTGGTAAAGGAGCACACGGAGGAGGTGCATTTTCTGGAAAAGATCCTTCAAAAGTAGACCGTTCTGCGGCTTATGCTACTCGGCATATTGCAAAAAACATGGTAGCTGCAGGATTATGTGAAGAAGTACTCGTTCAAGTTTCGTATGCTATTGGTGTGGTTGAACCTATGGGGCTTTACGTAAACACTTACGGCACAGCAAAAGTAGATATGCACGATGGTAACATCGCTAAAAAAATAGAAAAATTATTCGATATGCGACCTGTGGCTATTGAAAGAAGGCTGAAGTTAAGAAATCCAATTTATAGCGATACCGCAGCTTATGGTCACATGGGAAGAACTCCTGAAATTAAAAGCATTACTTTTAAATCTGCAGGAAATGAAATAACGAAAGAAGTTGAAACGTTTACCTGGGAAAAATTAGACTATGTAGATAAGGTGAAAGAAGCTTTTGGACTGTAGAAAAAAATATTTTACAACTAAAAAAAACCTGTCAAATTTTAAATCTTTGACAGGTTTTTTTATTATGACATATCGTATTGGTGTAATTTAATCCACCAAAAAAACTGCATTTCCGAACAACAATTTTCCATTTTCCCAGAAATCTCGGAATAGTGGATTATCCACCAAATAAGTAACCTTACCCCTTCCTTTTGACTCAACACCAAAAACAAGTGATTCGACCATTTGTCCTTTTAAATTTTCACCAATAAACCCACTATATAAATCTTTCGCATTTGTAATAACACCTACATTCCCTCCATTAGGTAAATAGCTAAATCTACTTGCCCCCGTTTTAAGCGTGAAATAAGTGTCTGGGTAGCCAAAGGCAAGTGGGTGAGTGTCGTCTAAGTACACTTTATAAATGGCACCAGCGACATAGTTACTAATATCCTTCCTTTCTAAATCACCATATTTGGCAAGTATATTTTCTTTTTTTAATGCTTCAATTCTTTTTTCTTCTTCCTTCTTTTTTTGCTCATTTGCATATTTACTAACACTAAACCCCTCTTTATCCGCCACACCATTAATCGCATTTCCAATAAGAACTAAGTTTCCTCCATTACTCACCCAACTACTTACTTTTTTTCTAATATCGTCTGTGAACCAAGCGCCACGAATATTCGGAATTATAAGTACATCATAGTTTTCTAAGCTAATCCGATTAAAATAATCCGTATATATAGTGGTTAGAGGGTACTGAATTTCTTTATCAAAGAAATGCCAAATTTCACCAAACGATAGTGATGAAATTTTATCGCCTCCAAGCAAGGCCACCTTTGGTGGTTTCAAAAAAGAATAACTACTACTCGCCCCTAAGTCTGCACCTGAATCTACAAATCCAGTATTTAATTCATAAATATTACGTTTATGTTTCTTTGCTATCTCTGATATTACATTTTTAAAGCCCTTTACATGTTCGTTATTCCTCCGTGTTATTACTATTGACCCCCTATTAAACGATTCTCCATTTCCTTTAAATGGTTTTTTAGCCACTCGTACATTTATGCCCTTTTTCAATAATGCTGTTACAAAAGCTAGATCGTTTAAACTCTCATATCGTGCTACATAAGCATATGCACTTTTATCTAGCAAATTTGTTTTATCTGCATTTTCTACAACATAATTTTTTGTTGCGATCTTTTGAGAAGTAGCGTATGCCTCTAGTCCATACACGTAAGGAATTGCCCATGCCGTAATATCATACGTTACCGAATCTTCTAGTTTTGTTTTAGGTTCGAATAATGCTTGAACTAATGTCGATTTAGGTTGATAACTCGATATTACTATATCTTCTAACGCTATTTTAAAACTTCCATTTTTATTGTTTTTATAATCAAACCCTTTAGCCATAACACTAGCGTTTGGCGAACCATACCTAATTTGTTGGTCATCTAGCCATTTCAATAACTTTTCCGTTTTATCCTGATTTCCAACTTTTATCACATAGCTTTTGTAGTTATCTGCTGGGTTTTCCACATTCTTCTTAAAATAGCTTGCAAAATTATTCACTACGTTTTTTGCATGAGAAGAGGTGATTTCTATCGTAGAAAGACCTGTAGTATAATGATGTATTAGCCTGTCTTTAAGGGTTAATGTATCTCCAAATTCAGTAGCTATTCCCAGGCCTGCGTAGCCTCCTCCTCCTTGCTCATATGTCATGCCTATAGCGCCATTATACGTAGGATAGGTGTCTCCATAGCTTGGGTATAGCAAATCAAACGACTCTTTAGTGAAATACAACCAACCTTCCTTATCAAAATATTTAGCATTGTTTTTCCCTATAAGGGTTTGGAATTCTCTTTGCCATGACGTTATTATTTCATGGAAAGGCTTAGCTCCAGGAGCAAAATAATAGGGATTTCGATAACTCTGTTCATGAAAATCGACATGAATATGAGGCATCCATTGATTATATAATTTAATACGTTGTTGACTTTCTACCTGCGTTTGCCATGCCCAATCCCTATTTAAATCAAATAAATAATGATTCGCTCGCCCTCCTGGCCAAGGTTCACGATGTTCCTTACTCTCACCATTCGTATTCATTATGGCATTTCCTTTTTCATAAAAATGGTTGACATATCTTTCTCTACCATCAGGATTTATACAAGGATCCATAATTACCACCGTGTTTTTCAACCATTCTTTTGTGGTTTCGTTTTCTGGATTTACTAACTCATATATCGTTTTTATTGATGCATCCAATGACGAAGACTCATTACCATGTACATTATAACTTAGCCAAACAATAGCGGTAGTATTACTTGTAGGACTTCCTTTTACTAATCCTGTTCTTTTAATATTGTCTAAACGAATATTTTCGAGATTATTCATGTTTTCTGGAGAGGAAATAATTGCTACAAATAATGGTCGATATTCGTTAGTTGTTCCATACTCAACTAATTTTACATTACTATTTGTTGCAGCCACATGTTCGTAATAACTCCTCATTTCATGATGGCGAGTAAACCGCTCTCCTAATTCATACCCTAAAAAGTCTTTTGGAGATTGTATTTTAGTCTGTGCAAATGATAAACAGCTTATAAACAAAAGTAATAAGGTATAGAAACGAGTTAATTGTATCATACTAGTAATATTAATGAATGAAAAGATAAACAATGTCGGCAAACAATCGTATTGTTAAGTTTAAGAATATAATTCGGCATGAATTTAATAAGAAACGGGCTTCAATACTATAAAAATTCCTTCAACGGTTTCTCCAAAGAGGTATGGTGGTTAGCATTTGCCACACTTATTAATAGAGCGGGAGCCATGGTGCTTCCATTTCTTTCTTTATACCTTACCAATGCACTAGATTTTACCCTCGAAAATGTAGGCTGGATAATGTCCTTCTTTGGTTTAGGATCACTTGTTGGCTCTTGGATAGGTGGGGAAATGGCTCATAAATTTGGTGCTTATCGCACCATGATTTTTAGTTTGGTATTTAGTGGGGTATCCTTGATAATATTAGGGCACTTTAATGACTTTGCTTGGATATGTGGAGGGATATTTACCGTTGCAATGATAAGTGATATATTTCGGCCAGCGGTATTTGTATCATTAGCTTCTTATGCTAAACCTGAAAACAGAACAAGAGCAGTAACATTAATTCGATTAGCAATTAACCTTGGATTTTCGTTAGGTCCAGCAGTAGGGGGCTTAATTATAGTTTCTACTGGATATATTTCATTATTCTGGATTGATGGTTTTACATGTGTTTTTGCAGGGCTGACAATTCTATTAGGCATAAAAGAAAAAATCATAAAAGTGAGCAGTAATGAAAAAGACACAAGACATTCACATGGTAAAATATTGAGCGACAAAACATATCTTTTTTTCTTAGTAGCCATGTTTTTATTTAGTGTATTATTTGTTCAATACTTTTCGGCTATGCCGGTGTATTATAAAGGGGTAAGGGCACTCACTGAGGATGAAGTAGGATGGCTACTTTCAATGAATGGGTTTTTAATTTTTTTAATCGAGATGCCTGTTATTTATGCATTAGATAACCCCAAATACTCAAAATTTTCTATCATGTTAATTGGCTCTCTATTACTGGCGAGCAGCTATGCAGTATTGTTTATTCAAAACTGGTCTGGAGTATTAATTATAGGAATGATACTAGCTACATTTGCTGAAATGCTGTGTTTTCCTTTTACGAATAGCTACGCCATGCAACGAGGTGGTGCAGGTAATGAAGGACGGTATATGGCTTATTATTCTATGACTTTTTCATTGGCACATATAATAGGTCATAATTTTGGTATGCAAGTATCAGGCAACTATGGGTTTCGTACACTTTTTGTGATTATGACCATCTTAGCTGTGTTAAGTGGTGTTTTATTTTGGACAGTTGGTCGAGTTGAAAACTCGAATAAACACACTCGTTAAAATAGGTTGAAAAAATTCACCTACAATAGCTATGAAAGAACTCTGGTCACCTATTAAAGGTTTTTTTATTAAACTACCTTTCTAATTCAGTTGTGTTTTCCACCCGAATACCCACCGACAGAACCCCCTTCAGCGTGTCTGTTCGCATGTATTGTTGTAATTCAAACGTGAATTTCCCTGAGTGATTGAATTCATGATTTTTTAATATCAAAAATTGATGGTCAAACACATCTCCAATTCCACTTTGCCCTAAAGAACGCCCAGATTTAGGCTCAAATAAATGATTATTTTCTAATTTTTTTACTATAACGCTTCCTAGAGAATCATATAGCGAATAATTCACGTAAATATTGTAATATGGATATGTTGAACTATTACGCATATTCAAATATACATTGTATGCTAATGATTCATCCACAATATCTATTTCAAAAACTTTAGATGAATCTGCCATCCAAAATTGATTATCAAATGAAGAGTTCTGTTCGTAAATTCGGGTATCATCACATGAATTTATGCCAAAAAACAATATGATTATGAATGGTAACTTAAAGAATATTTTCATTAAACTGTTATTCATTTTTTGGACGATTTTTATTGAACCTTTTTTTATTTCGATTCTTGTTTTTTCCTCCTTTTTTCTTCGTTCTATATTTTTTGTCCATTCTATCTAAATCACTATTTAGTGTTTGTGACGAGTCATCTTTTAACTCAAGATCATTTTCTAGAAGAGTAACAGGTTTTTTTCCTTCTTTATTTAGTTTTAAAATTTCTTTTACACGCTCTGCAGCCACAGGGTGCCAAGTATTTTCATCTTTATACCCAAACCATAGAATTTTTCTAAAAATATCAGTTTTTTGAAGATAGGCGTTTCCTTTTTCTGTAGCTAATGGCTTTCCTATTTTTGGAATATCCCTTAGTGCATCCATATACGTTTCGAGCTCATAATTTAAGCAACATTTCAAACGTCCACATTGTCCAGATAGCTTACTCGGATTAAGCGATAAATTTTGATATCGTGCTGCACTCGTAGATACGCTTTTAAAATCTGAAAGCCATGTAGAACAACAAAGTTCGCGTCCACAAGACCCTATACCACCAAGTCGCCCAGCCTCTTGTCTCAGACTGATTTGTTTCATTTCCACACGAATCCTGAATTCCCCTGCTAGCATCTTAATCAACTCTCTAAAGTCGACTCTGTCTTCTGCAGAGTAAAAAAATATAGCTTTTGTATTGTCAGCTTGAAACTCTACATCAGAGAGTTTCATTTTTAATTTCATATTTTGAATTATCTCACGGGTACGAAAAAGTGTTGGATTATCTCTCTTCTGTACTTCTTCATATTTTTCTAAATCCTTTTGTGAGGCTAAACGGTAAATTTTCCGAACATTTTCATCGTCCTTTACCTTCTTTTTCTGCATTTGTAAACGAACTAACTCCCCTTGCATAGAAATATGACCTAAATGATGTCCATTAGGAACGTCTACAATTACAGCATCTCCCGTAGTAAGGCTAACATTATCAGGATTTTTATAGAACTCTTTAGAGCCATTTTTAAATCGAACTTCAACGATGTTAAATTGATCATTCGAAGGCATTTCCATATTAGAAAGCCAATCGAATACATTCATTTTATTGCATGATCCAGAAGAACAACCTCCATTATTTTTACACCCACCTACTGTTGTTCCACAATTACTACTACATCCAGCCATCTCAATTATTTTTTAGCGCTAACAAATCTTGCCCTATATCTTTTCTAAAATTTCTTCCTTTCCAAGTAATGGTATCCGTAACAGAATAAGCATCACTTAATGCCTCTTCCATAGTATTCCCCATTCCAGTAACGGCAATTACTCTTCCTCCATTTGTCACTACTTTCTCTCCTACTTGCTTCGTGCCAGCATGAAAAATTAATACATGAGAATTATCATCTATCTCTGATATTATTTCTCCTTTATTATAACGCTCAGGATACCCCTCCGAAACCAAAACAACGGTAGCTGCTACCCTCTCATCAATTTCCAATGAAGTATTTTCAAGTTCTGAATTAGCTGTTTTTTCAAAAAGATCAACAATATCATTTTTTATTCTTGGAATAACTGCTTCAGTTTCTGGGTCTCCCATTCTTACATTATACTCTATTACATAAGGCTCTCCATTTACATTCATTAAACCTATGAAAATAAACCCTTTATAATCTATATTATCCGATTTTAACCCTGCAATCGTAGGGATAATTACTTTTTCTTTCACTTTTTTCATGAAACCATCATTTGCAAACGATACTGGGGAAACAGCTCCCATCCCACCTGTATTTGGTCCCGTATCTCCTTCTCCTATTCGTTTATA
>Ga0224506_10003678_pt1 | contig 10096 bp, 11 predicted proteins | sample SF_Jan12_sed_USG_2_FD_169108 | JGI IMG/M metagenome (GOLD analysis project Ga0224506, IMG submission 169108) | Sediment microbial communities from San Francisco Bay, California, United States - SF_Jan12_sed_USGS_8_1 | ecosystem: Environmental > Aquatic > Marine > Sediment | place: USA...
CGAACCGCAACTACGTCAACCAGGCAACGAAGATCAAGAAGGAGGCGCCGGAAATCTTCGAGAAGGTCAAGAACGGCACCATGACCATGCAGGATGCCAGTAAGGCTGTTCGAGCTATCCCTAAAGATCCATGGACTACTGATGAGAAGAAAAGAAAAGAAAGAGTAGAGAAAGGGCAGGCAGTGGTTGCTAACAGGGAGAAAGATAAGAATCTAATCAAGTGGGCAGACGAGAAAGGATTATCTGTCTATATTGGTAGGGGGTCAATCTATGGCAATCCGTTTATTCTTGGCAAGGACGGGGATCGTGATGCTGTCTGTGAGCACTATGCGAAGCACTATCTCCCATTCAAACCATCGATTCAAAATGCGATCGGCTCTTTAAATGGGAAGGTGCTCGTTTGCCACTGCTACCCTGCGCGTTGCCACGGAGATTTTTTAACCCGTGACTAATTTGGTTTGGCGGATCAAGACCGCTTGACTCGCAGTCATACCAAGTCATACAGTAACGCCGTTACGTAACGCGCCATAACACAACAAAACGCTACTAAACGCATGTCATACTCAAAGTTACATTCCGACCTGGTTACGAGCACCATTTGGCAAGAACCCGACACGACGCGGTTGGTATGGATAACCATGTTAGCCATCGCTACGCGTAACGGTGAAGTAATGGGAAGCGTGCCAGGGTTGGCGCATTTGGCGCGGGTTTCCGTCGACGCTTGCGAGGCCGCACTTGATACGTTCATGCAGCCGGACAAGCATTCACGAACCCAAGAGGATGAGGGACGTAGGGTAGAAAAGATAGATGGTGGATGGTCCCTTCTGACGTATGAAAAGCACCGTTTGCGAGCATCAAAAGAGGACTCGAAAAACAAGAACGCCGAACGTCAGCGACGGTTCCGCGAACGCCAAGCCAAAGCCAAGCGTAACGCCACAGTAACGCATGGAAGGGACATAGCAGAGGCAGAGGCAGAAGCAGATACAGAAGCAGTACCAGAGAGAGAGAGAGAGAACGCGCACGCACGCGAGGATGAGCCACTCGGAGAAATCCCGACTCAGCTCGAAACGCTCAAAACTCATCTCGGCAAGGTCCGACGCGGGTGGGGCGTCGAGTTCGGCGCCGATGAACGCGAGGCACTGGTTCGCAACGGCTACCTGTCGTCGATCCTGGCGCTGTCCGGCAACGACTGGGCCGACCTCGGCGAAATGCTCGGCAGCTCGGAGAAAATGGCACAGCGTCGGGAGTCGCTCAAAATTGGAATGCCGAACCGCCGGACGTTTTTGACGAACATGGCTGACTGGTTATCGAACCTTGACCGCTGGCAGGCGCGCCACCAGAAGCGCAACGGCAATGGCAAACCGCCGGCAGCGATCGAACCAGAACCGGAACCGACACTGGAGGAACGCGAGGAGATGCGCGCCATGCTCGCCGGAAGTCTTCGGGGATGACCGACCAACCAAAGCCACTTTTGATCCTGTCCTTAGGGGCCGGCGTCCAATCGTCAACGCTCGCAAAGCGGGTTCGCCGGTGCGCCATTCTACGCAGCGTCACCAACCCAAGACAAAGAAGGAATGCTGCGCCGCCAGTGCACGCGAGAATTTAAAGTGCAACCGATCACGCGAAAGATTCGCGAGTTGATCGGACTAAAAAAAGGCCAACAGGCACCACGCGGGAAAATCAGCGTTAGACAATTTATCGGCATTTCTTTGGACGAAGTCATCCGGATGAAACCATCCCGCGACAAATGGATCCAGCACGAGTGGCCGCTGATTGATCTTAGGATGACACGGCACGACTGCAACGTGTGGCTCGAAAAAAGAGGAATCAAAAAGCTGCCGAAATCCGCGTGTTCGTTTTGTCCGTACCACAGCAACAGCGAATGGAGATACTTGCGGGATGAGCAACCGGACGCTTGGCAAGAAGCCATTGAGGTGGACGAAGCGATACGAGAAGGGGTCAAAGGGACGACTGATGCGCTGTTTGTTCATCAATCGTTAGTGCCGCTGAGAGACGTTGATCTCAGAACTGATCTCGACAAGGGGCAACTGAGTCTCTGGGGCAACGAATGCGAAGGAATGTGCGGCGTGTGAACGCGCCGGAAGTCTTCGAGGATGACACCTAGCGCATGACGCGTCACCGGTTCAGCCTGTCGAGCAATGGCGTTGATTACGACTGGCACTTCCACCCCTTCCCGCATCCGCGCCGGCGACACGGTTCGCTGGGACCTGACGCTGGCGGCTTACGGCGCATCGACTCATGCGCTGGAATATCTGCTGGTTTCTCGGGATGCTGACATTTCAACGCGTTGGCGCGCCAGCGAGAGCGGCGAAACTTTCCAACTGCGGCTGACTGCCGCCGATACCGCGGCATTGATTCCGGGGTCGTGGACGTGGGATCTCGTAATCACCGAAACGTCCAGCGGCGACCGCCGGCGCATCGATGGCGGCATGATCCTGGTGGAGCCGCAACCGGGAGCCAGGCGCGAAAAGAGTTTCAACGAGCAAATGGTTGATGTGCTCGAAAGCTTCCTGGCCAACAACCTGCCACGCGGTCACGAGTCGACCACCATCCGCGGTCAAAGCATTTCAAAGATGTCTATGCACGATGCGAACGCGCTGCTGAACGAATTCCGATCCAAGGCGCAGATCGAGAAGATGTCCGACCGCGCCAGGCGGGGACTCAGCACCGGATTTACGGGGAGGGTGTCATTCAGAAAATGAAACTAGGCCGCCTGAATATTTCCTGGGGAAGCAAGTCACCGATCCGCCGGTCGCATGGTGTCCGCGTCACCGGCGGCAACCGATCGTTCAGCGACATCACCGACGCCAGCGCGCTGTTGTCGGACTGGATCCTGACAGACCAACACACGAACGAAAAGCTTCGCTCGTCACTGCCGCGGCTGCGCAAGATGTGCCGCGGGTTGGAAGAGTCGAACCCGTATTACCGCCGGTTTCTTTCCGAGTGGGTGGCCAATATTATCGGGCCGGAAGGATTCAAACTGCAAAGCCAGGTGGCATTCTCGAATGGCCGCGCCGACGAAAACAAGCGGCTGCTGATCGAAGAAACCTATCGCAACTGGTGTGAGTCGGATACCGCGTGGGCCAGTGGCATGTGCTACGTGGAAGGCGCGCAACTATGCGAACGCGCTGTTGCTCGGGACGGCATGGCATTTATTCGGCTGCTGCGCAACTACGACGGCAACCGTTTCGGGTTCGCGCTGCAATTGATCGACGCGTCATATCTGGACATGGAAATCAATGGCCGATGGTTCGGTCACGAAGTTCATTTAGGAGTTGAGGTCGACCGCTACGGCAAGCCAACCGCGTACTACCTGCGCGGTGACCACGGCGGCGAAGATGTTCTAAACCTGGGTGGCCGGCGGGTGCTGCGGGTGTCCGCGGACGACATGCTGTGCCGGATGTATCGTGAGCGACCGGAACAAATGGCCGGCGTCCCGATGGCAGTGGCGGCTATTGCCGGTCTACGACACCTGGAACGCTACGAAGAAGCAGAGGTTGTCGCCGCTCGGGTGGCGGCATGTTCCAGTGTGGCCTTCGAGCGCGACTTTCCCGAAGAATTTACCGGCGAGGATGGCGCCAACCCACTGGCAGAAATGGAACTTTCGCCGGGTGGAGTGCTGACTCCGCCGCACGGTTACAAGGCGACGATGTTGACGCCGAACCATCCCAACACATCGTTCGGCGACTTCCGGAAGGGAATGCTGCGCGGTGCCGCTGCCGCATCGAATATTCCATACAGCCGGATTGCGGCAGATGCTTCGGACGCTAACTACAGCTCGATGCGCGAAGACCGGCTACAAGCCACGGACATCTACAAAATGTTTCAGGGCTACGCGATCAAGCAACAGGAGAGACCGATTTACGACGCATGGTTGGAAGTCCAACTTCTAAACGGAATGCTGCCGTTCGGGATGACGCAATTCGAAACCATCCGCCGTGCTCGCTTTCAGGGCCGCGGCTGGGACTGGGTGGACCCAGGTAAAGAAATTGCCGCCATCGAAAAGGCATTGATGCTAGGGCTGACCAGTCGCAAACGGGAGCTTATCAAGCGAGGCATCGACATGGATGAACTCGATAGAGAAATCGCCGACGACCCGAAACACCCAAGCGCGGAAGCGCCGGAACTACAGGCCGTCAATCATGATGATGAAAACGAGGACGCAGCATAGCAAACCCATCTATGCACGTGGCCGCAAAATTGGAAGGAATAGGAATATGAATTTTAATAAACTGAAATCTCGGAAGCTGTGGGTAACGATATTAGGGACTGCACTGGTGCCGCTCGGCGTCCAGATAGGATTGCCGCCGGAAACGGTTCATAGCGTGGTTGCCATCCTGGTTTCCTATCTGTTGGGACAAGGGATCGCAGACGCCGGACATCGGAAGTAAGGCAAGCCAATGAAGGGGGAGGGTATGAAGGAGAAAATCCGCGTAGATTTATGCCACGATCATTTTCAGCGGCTCGTCACCGGCGACACCTGCGAGCTGTGTCCATCGCAACTGGAAAATGAATCTGCCGTCAGAGCGGTTGCCGCGCTGCACGGCGCAACCGATTCCGAGAAATTCGCAGGGACGGTAAACGAAATTCATTCGATCCGCCGGACTTTATCGGAGATATACCGCGATTTACAGGCAGCACGTGACGCCATTATCGAGTTAGACCGCAAAGTCAGCGGCAACAACGGCACGAAGGGGCTCCAGACGCGAATGACGATCATGGAAACGCGGCAGGACGTGGCGCAGAAAAACACCGGCACCATTGTTGCCATCGGGACGGCTATCGTCTCGGCGGGGATCTCGATTGCGGCGCTGCTCATCAAGTAGGCTTGACACCTAGCGCGCATCGGCTGCGACTTTTAAGGTCGTCGCATGGCGACCGCTACAGCTCCAGAAGAAACTCGCAGACTTGCGCCAGGCGCATTGCTGCCGATCCAGCACCGCACGGCAGAAATTCGCGCCGAGGACATCGAAGAGCGCAGTGTTGACTTGGTATTCTCCACGGAAGCGCCGGTCGAACGTATGTTCGGTGATGAGGTGCTGGTTCATGGCCGCAATAATGCGCGCATGACGCGGATTAATACTGCCGCGCCGCTACTCTGGAACCACGACACTAACGACCAGATTGGCGTGGTCGAGCATGCACGCGTTGACGCCGACGGCAAGAAGGGCCGCGCACGCGTGCGGTTCTCTGCATCGGCGCGAGGCGAAGAATTCTTTCAGGATGTCAAAGACGGCATCCGCAGCCTCGTCAGTTTCGGCTATCGGATCCACAAGACCGAAGTCGAGCAACGCGGCAAAAATGATCCCGACCTGGTGCGCGTCACCGATTGGGAGCCATACGAAATTTCGCTTGTTTCTGTCCCCGCTGATATCGATGCGGGGGTGGGGCGGGCGTCTCAGGATCGAGCCCAGTTTGCTGTGGAGGTTGCTGTTCGCGGAGAAGCGGGCGTGGCTGAAGTGGTGGCTGTTGATAGCGATCATAACCCGACAACTACAACCAATTCTCAAATAAGAGTTATGAACGAACCCGACAACAAGCTTCCCTTCGATGCCGATGAGGAGCGCAAGAAAGCCAAGGCCGAAGCATGGGCCAACCTCCGTGCTTACGACCAGGAAGCCGACGCACTCAAAGAGCGCTCGAAGAATACGCAACTCAAACCCGATGTGGTTGAGTCTGTCATCCGTCAGTTTCGCGAAAGCGGCGACGTGCAAGCACTGCGCGCCGGATACCTGGAAGCACTCGGCGACCCGAAGCACATCGAGACGGTCAAGCCGGTCGAGATGAGCGCGCAACAGGTGCGCAACTACTCGCTGTGCAAAGCAATTCGCCAGATGGCCAACCAGAACGAACGCCTGGACGGGTTCGAACTGGAAATGCACCAGGAATGCGAACGCTCGGCGCCGGACGCTGCAAAGGGATTCTTTGTTCCGATGCAGGTGGCCAAGCCGAAGCAGACGCGTGCCATCGGTGCCATCAGCGGCGCCGAAGGTAACGAGACAGTGCCAACGAACATCGGCGACCTGATCGAACTGCTGCGGGACAACATGGTTGTGCAGCAACTCGGATCCACGATGCTTTCCGGCCTAAGCGGCAATGTGCAACTGCCACGCGTCACCGCGACGGCATCGAGCGCATGGGACGCGGAAGCGGATGCTCTGACCGAAACAAGCCAGACGTTCGACACCGTGACACTTTCGCCGAAACGCGCAGGTGTTACGACCTACTACTCGAAGCAGCTGCTTATCCAGTCGTCGCTCGATGTGGAAAACTTCGTTCGGCAGGATCAGGCGCGCTCGATGGGTAACCTCATCGACAAGGGTGTGCTTTACGGCACCGGCGCAAGCGATCAGCCGACCGGCGTTGTGACCACGGTGCAGGCCAGCGGTAACACGCTGACCTTCGGCGGTGCTGCCACCTACGCCGACTACGTTGACGCCTGGGAACAGGTTGCCACCGCAAACGGCGCAATGGGCCGCATGGCCTACTTGACCACGCCACCGGCGATCGAGAAGGGACTGACCATCGAAGCATTCAGCTCGACTGGTAAAACGCTCATCACCGGCACTCCCGGCGAAGGGTTCTCTTGCCTCGGTTACCCGGTTGTTTCGGTGACTACGCTCACGGATGGCACTGATGTCAACTTGCTGATCTTCGGCAACTGGCAGGAGCTGATCTGGGCGACGTTCGGCAATGGCATGGATGTAGTGGTTGATCCCTACACCCGCGCCGGATCCGCGCAAATCGTCATCACGTCCAACATGTTCGTGGACGCCGCCGTCAGGCACGCGACTTCGTTTACGTGTTCGACTGACTCCGCCGCACAATAATTCCTCGTTGTGTCCACCAGCGCCGGAGGATGGGTTTACTCGCTTTTCTCCCATCCTTCGGCGCGCCTTTTTTCTTTTTATGAAAGTCACCATCACAGCCGCAAGCGTTAAGCTCGACGCAGGTCGCCGCGCCTATCGCGGGCAGGTCGTCGAGGTTGACGCCGCCACCGGCAATGCCTTGATAACGCGCAAACTGGCGGATGCTAATGCCGCCGCAGAAACCGTCCGCGCTGACGATCCGGTCCCGGAAAACCGTGATCCGGAAATTGCAACACCCAGACGCGGGCGACCGCGCAAAGCAGAATAATTTTTATGAGCCATCCAATCACACTCGGCAATTTCGTGCTCGTCAGCAAAGCTGACCGCGAAACTGCGACAGTCACCGGCGCCGCCGTGCTGGTGAACCACTACACCGGCGGACTGGAAATTTTCCAGACCGTTGGAACCGTCTCCGGCACCACGCCGACACTGGACGGCAAGATCCAGGACAGCGCCGACGGTTCGACCGGCTGGGCCGATGTCACCGGCGCCACATGGACGCAAGTCACCGCCAGCGATGCTGACCAGGCGATCGTGGTCAACGTCGACTCCACAAAACAATACATTCGCTACGTTGGCACCATTGCCGGCACTACACCGTCGTTTGACCTGGCTGTCGTTGGGTTCGGCCAACAGCAGGCCAGCGGGTAATTAGGGCTTCCCGATGACACAAGACGACGCTGCCGCCGCCACCGATGAGTTAGTCGCTGTCTACGGACAACGGGTAACCATCGGCGGCAAGGCACGCGTGGTTTTTGTCGACGAGGAAACCGAAGCGCCGGAATACGACGACGCCGGCGCGCAGATCGACAGCTCGACTTTAATCATTATCGGCACTGCCGATGTGCTGCGAGACATCACGCTCAAAACCCGAGCCAAGCACAACGGACGCAATTACCGCGTGATCGAAAAGAATAGTATTCCTGGTGGCGTGCAACTGACGATGATCGACGCAAGCGCGAGATGAGCGAGCCACTCCCGCCACTATACCAGATGCTTGAGGATGCGGTTCTCGAACTGCTGGAAGACAAGCTGGCGCTCGATGACCTGACGTATTACGCTTACGAGTCTGACCGCAAGGTTGAAACTCCCTGCATTATCGTTTCCGCGGACAGCGTTGGGCAGGATCCGCCGCACTCGCCAATTTACGCTTTTGATGTCGCGGTGATGCTGCGCGCATCGGAGGACGAAATGACCCGCGAAACTTTCGGCGGGATCTATTCGGCAATCACCGCCATCCTGGAAGATTCGGTAGCACTGGCCGCGGCGCTGACATCGGGACGGCTTTACGTTTACGGTTGCGACTACGACGAAGACGCCGAGAGCGAGCTGGAAGGATCCAGCATCGAGCGGGTGTTTCCATTCCGCTGCCTGGCGACGTGTGTCGCGTCGAACTTAAGTGCGGTGGCGGATGTCACCCCCGGCGACGGCGACGAAATGCCGGCGGACAACGATGTAATGGGAACGTATTACGCCGACCCGGCTGGGGTCAGCGGCAACGCCGGCACGTCCGCGAGTCCATGGGACCTGGTGAGCGCGCTCGATGGGACGCAAACGATCCCGAGCGGCTCAACTCTGGTGCTCAAAGACGGGACGTATAATAATTTGTCCGGCACGTATTTACGTAACTGGGATATTGCGTTGGATACGGTAACGGTGCAGCCGGCCACGATCCGCGGCGCAGTTGTCCAGGGAGGGTGGACGCTGCTGGCGACATCGAACGCGGTCACAATCAAAGGAATTGAATTTTCCAACCCGGACGCGGTGCCAGGCGGGGAGCCAACCGCATCAGGGACGCCGACACCATCACCGAAACCAACCGCCTGGGATGAATGGGGCGGAGTCGGCGTCACCGTCGAGGGCGGCGCCGGTCATATCATTGCGAACTGTGTCATCCACGACGGGATACAGGGGATCATTTGCCAGCAGGGTCCAACGGGAAACACGAAAATCTATGGCAACATTGTCTACGACAACGGCTGGCTGGCCACGGATCGCGGCCACGGCCACGGCATCTATATCCAGTCGACAGCGCCGGCCACGAAGACGCTGAAGCACAACTTTTTCACGACCCGCGACGGTCGAGCCAATAGCGGACAGGTGCCATTGCATGCGTATGGAACCAACGCGAGGTTAGACAACATCTCGATGACGTACAACGGGATGAAAGGTGGCATGGTCGGCTACAGCGAGAACGTCGAAATCACCAACATGACGTTCACCAACAACGTCACCATCGCGATCCGTGCTGACCTGGGGTACAATGGACTCCAGATCGGCAAGACCGGGAACGCGGACAACCTGGTAAATTTCTCCAACAACACGATGCTCAACATTCGCAAGAATGTAGAGAACCGCGGCATCACCAATCTCACGCAGGCCGGTAACCGCGTGTTCGCCATCAACCCGACAGTGTACGCATGGACGGGACTGGAGTCCGGCGAAACTGAGGGAACGTATACGGACCTGACAACGGCTGGCGGCACCGATGAAGCGCATGTCTGGATCAATGAATACGATGCGACCCGAGCGCATGTGGTGATTCTGGATCTCGATAAAGACAACGCGGTCACCGTCGACCTGTCGTCACTGCTGGCGACGAATGACACCTACGAGATTTACCACTACCGGAATTTCGAGAATGGCGCCACGCCTGACCAGACCGGAACGTATACGGGGCCGGTTGCAATTTCACTGGTGGAAAGCGTCGGCACTGACCGCGGTGATTTCTTCGTCGTCATCGCCACCGCGGCTGCCGTGCTGTATGACTACTACCGTCCCGGCGACATCGATTCCTACCTGAGACCTGGCGGGGTGGACACCTACAAGCACGCATGACGCCGGCGAGCGTTGCCATCTTCGTTCCGATGCCGATGGCGCTGCCGTCGCCGGGGCCGATCTTCGCCGGACTGATCCAGGTGATCTGCAATGCCGCCGAAGACGGTCACAGCTACCTGGCATGCAAGCGAGCCAACCAACTCGACAATGCGCGCACACTGGCCGCGGAAGCCGCGATCACCAATGGCGCCACGCACATTCTCTACCTGGACGCTGACCACATCCATCCGCCGCATATCGTGCGCGATCTGCTGGCGCATGATGTTGATGTTGTCGGCGGCTGCAACCTGACGCGTGCCGGAAGAATTGCCGCGCTCCAGAAGGGAGGCCAACCGATCGAAATGAATTCCGGTCTGCGCGAATGTTTC
>Ga0224506_10003679_pt1 | contig 10093 bp, 8 predicted proteins | sample SF_Jan12_sed_USG_2_FD_169108 | JGI IMG/M metagenome (GOLD analysis project Ga0224506, IMG submission 169108) | Sediment microbial communities from San Francisco Bay, California, United States - SF_Jan12_sed_USGS_8_1 | ecosystem: Environmental > Aquatic > Marine > Sediment | place: USA...
TAGCTGTCCGTTCTTGAATGTGAGTATCGGTTTGGTTTCAACGGCATCGGATGATTGTCTATAAGGAATTTTGCCTGGGGCAGAGTTTTGGACGCTTACGAGCTGCGAAAATATTCAAAAGCTTTCTAAACCGCGTACTCAGCGGATAACAATAATCGTCTTCTTCTTCGTCGACTTCTTCATTTCTAAACCGCGTACTCAGCGAATAACCACCTAGTTGCGGATGTGTACGAGATACAATCTTTCTAAACCGCGTACTCAGCGGATAACAGTTGCGCTCACTCCATTTTTGAATAGTCTTATTTCTAAACCGCGTACTCAGCGGATAACAAACACCGGCTCGTTTTTACCGGCATTATTTTTTTCTAAACCGCGTACTCAGCGGATAACTGGAGGGAGAGGCCTGGCGCAGGGCTAAGGATTTTCTAAACCGCGTACTCAGCGGATAACAATAACAGTACTCATGCGTTAGCTTCATGAACTTTCTAAACCGCGTACTCAGCGGATAACCCAATCGTCGGGGTACTGCGAGTAATGCAGGTTTTCTAAACCGCGTACTCAGCGGATAACTTTTTTCAGAATGCGGATGCGTTGCGCTTGCTTTTCTAAACCGCGTACTCAGCGGATAACACTCGCGTCAGTCGCTTTACTTGCATTGAATTTTTCTAAACCGCGTACTCAGCGGATAACAATTAATTTACCACGATTAACTTGTTTCGACTTTTCTAAACCGCGTACTCAGCGGATAACGCAATCACGTTATTCGACTATAGTTTCTCTTATTTCTAAACCGCGTACTCAGCGGATAACACTAATAAATCAAAATGCTTGCGTACTTCTTTTTTCTAAACCGCGTACTCAGCGGATAACATGCAAGTACATAACAAATAGCTGGTTTAAATTTTCTAAACCGCGTACTCAGCGGATAACAAACCCGAATCCCTTTTTCGTTTTCTTAGTTCTTTCTAAACCGCGTACTCAGCGGATAACCCATAGCGGCCAAAAGTCGTCATTTTCGCCAATTTCTAAACCGCGTACTCAGCGGATAACGATTTGATGAAAGAGGTTGTTAATGCGCGTTATTTCTAAACCGCGTACTCAGCGGATAACATTGCGAAAACCTATAATGTCCACTACTTACTTTTCTAAACCGCGTACTCAGCGGATAACTTGTTGTGCGATGCAAAAAATCAGGCATTCAATTTCTAAACCGCGTACTCAGCGGATAACGTTGGAGCATGGACCTGCCATCGCAAATCATATTTCTAAACCGCGTACTCAGCGGATAACGCTGCAATCGTGGATCGTTTTGTTTTTCAGGTTTTCTAAACCGCGTACTCAGCGGATAACAGTAAATTATAACCCTTAAGCGTTTGATATTTCGTAGATTATTTTCAAAAACAACCCAGAACCTTCCGAAACGCCAGAAACCCTAACCTACTAATTTATAAACCAATATTTTAAAGAGCGTAAAAGCAAGGTTTTCACAACCTTGCCACTCACTAAAAATCATACACAGTTGAGATAGCCCCGGCTGTTGTACGTGAATTACCTAGTCCATAACTGTTGAATATACGTGTTCGACCCTCTTCACTACCAAGCACAAATTGTTTTTTGATATAGATTGGAAATTTATCGCCTTGTCTTTCTACTAAAAAATACGCTCGCTTTTGAGAACTCTGTTTCTGCCTGAGTTGCACTTTTATTTGTTGGACAGTCTCATCATCTAGTCTCTGCTGAGATTGGATTAGCATGCGCTTGTTGCAACGATTAATCTTACGTCTTATTCTGTGCGATGTAACTTTTTCTACCTGTCTGTCCCGCACGTATGCGACTGGTGTTGCAGTATCAGGCACTATTTTAATTTCACTCAATATTACCATCCCCTTTGATCGCAAATGTTCAATCCCCGCATTGTCTTTTAAACTGTTCAAGTCTGATTCCACACCGAAACAACGAATGAGATCACCTGGCGAAACTTCTGTCATCTTAGGGAAACTCAAACCAATATTTAAATTCAAACTTGCAATACATCCATGAAGCCGGTTATATACTTTGTTCACCACGAAATGAACATCTTCATCAAACACAGTCGCTTTAATTTCTACATAGTGACTTATCATTGCATCCTCCTATTTACTTTGGCTTTCGCCAGAGAACACACCACCACGAATTAGGTTTGCCATAAAATAGTGGACATCACCAGACAATTTTTCAGCGGAATCAGTAGCACTCATTGATGCGTTCAGTTCATCAATGTTCTTCAACAAACTATAAAAATCTGAACGCTCGCGATCAGGTAACCGAACGGTTTCACCTCTCCGTTTATCTACCGTGAACGGATCAACAGCCAGTGGTCGGCTTCCATCAGACCCAGGATACCACTGATCGATGGTTCGTAATGCATTCCCAATTTTTTGGCTATGCATACCTGCCACAGATTTTCCTCCTTGCTCGATAGTAAACAATACTTTTGATTTTTGACTACTTCGACTCTCTACAAACTCTTGACTTGGATAAACTTCCTGGCCTTGTCCAATAGTAACCTGTGCCTTGACGTGAATCACCACCGGCAACTCTCCACTCAATCCTTTCGCAAAAGTCTTACAAACAATATCGAGATCAATTTGGTTTTCGACCTTTAAGACAGGCTGACGTTGATCAATGATTCCAAACAAATACTGCTCTTTTGGTTTATCACTAAACCAAAGCGTTACTGTCTTATTCCACCCGTAGCGATTTCGCCACAGGAAGCTACCATTAATAATATTCCCAACGTACTGTCGTGCCAGAAACTCATATCCATTTTTGTCAGAATACGCACTAGAAATGCTCTCAAGTTTATCGCGTACATCAGTGTTATTACACGCATCAGGTCCTTGTGAGTTACCCAATACTTTGATCGTGAAAGCGAGTTCTAATGTATCTGCTTCTGGCGGGAGATAGCATGCATCGATACGCTGGATGTTATTCTTTCCACCCATCATTTGCTTGTTAATCTCATCTTCATTAGCCTGTTTATCGCCTTTTTTGTACACATTCCCATAGTTAGCAATCGTTCCTAGTACTGTTTTTTCTTGTACTACAATTGGCTGCGAAGCACCGTCTGACATAATCGCTGAGAAAACGCCTTCGGATGGAATGATACTGCGTGTATAATTAAGTAGTGAGGGGATCGTAATTTTTGACATCGTTTTCTCCTTATCCTAATTCGTTGTAATCATAACGCGACGATTTTCGACATCGCTTACTTGTTTCCAGAATACTTTCATTTGCTTTATCTCATGATCGGTTTGGCCAGCCTTTGCACGTTGATAAAGTCGACTAATGGGAACTAATTCAGCCAATGTATGAGTTGGCTCACAAAACGCGTGATTATAATATTCGCCGTCTTGATTCGGTCGCGTACCGGGCCGTTGAGTAGGTGCTTCTAACATTTGGTAACCGTTAGGCATTGCAAATATCCATCCCTTTTGTTTTCGGTGATAGGTATTGTCTTCTTCAGAATGAAACATTGCTACTGCTTCGATCAGTTGGTACATTTTGCCTTTTTCATCCTTAGTCGAGAGCAGATCTGAACGGTCACTGATCGCCCAAGAAAATGGATGCGTCGTGAGTTGTTGCAATAATTCTTCTAGATTCGCATACGTACACGGTGCTCCGTAATGAAATATATGTCCACCAGCAAATCGAGCAACATCAAGAATCTTACAAAGCATACTTTGGATATTTTCAATAGTTGAATTTGAATTGACTTTCATAATGAGAGAGAACTCTACCTTCCCTTTAATTTCTGGAATGATTGGCGGATTAATCAAGTCCTTTTCTGCCGGCTTTCCACCATTCCCTTTGCAAGTCGATAGTGGATTTTTCGTCATCCCTTGGTATACCTGATAGTCAATGAGTAGAGGTAGGAATTGGCTGATTGTTAATGAGAGACGGTAACGATGCTTTGCCTGAAAACGAATATGCTCGATCATTCCTGCTAATGACATCATCGGAAAACATACCGATAGATGACTGGCCTCAAGATTACAATCAGACACTTTAATGCGAGGAATTAAGATATAAAAATTTGCCATTACAAAGACTCCTCGACTAACTTCACCAAAGACTTTCTGATAATTCGCTCATGCGACTGATCTAGATATCCTGTAACACCAACTAATTCTAAAAGCAATTCTTCAACAAACCGTGCTTTAAAATGGAAAATATTTAGACCACTTTGTCTATTTGTTTCAAAATAGGCTGACAACCATGACGGCATAGATTGAAAATGTGCTTGTTTACTCGTGTCATTTTGTTTTTCATTATCGATCGACGATAGGGCGGCCACTTCTAATAGTGCTTCAATTGAAGGATGAAAAATACGATCAATATGATGATCAACTTGTAAAAGCTGATGTTGTGTGCTCACCTGTTCTTCATGCCAGTCGCGATTCAGAAGCTGTGTTAAATGCTTAATCGATCGAACTGATTGTTTAGTCACCATTAGCACCTTGCGTTGAGCGTATAAGCGCAGATATCGATCAACTCGGTCACGATTGAAACGTGGGAATCCCATCGATAAATGGCGAACAAATCCGCCAGAATCGTTGATCAACGTTCCGGCATTTTGTGGCTTCGTTCCACCCACTTTTGTATTGATCGTAAACACACGTGCATTGTGCTCTGCACGCACATCTGACAAGCTTTTTTCAAAGGCCGCTACCACCTTTGATGAAGCTACTGGAGTCACAGAAATATATTGATCACCAAAATATACAAAAACTTGTTTTGAGCCACGATGCAAAAACAGATCGTCTCCTTGCATTTGCCTGTTTGTATAATCAAATGCAACCCGCTCTAGCACAGGTTCTGGTGTACCGAGCGCAACCAATTCTGCCCACATCGCTCTATTTTTTGAAGCTATAAACTCAATAATCGCGCCTACTTCTCCATTAATGTTTAGTGTCATCGTTAGAAATTGATAATGTGCGATATTAGCTCCATTCCCTGAGCCTGATAACGATCGAGCCATACCTACATTTTGCGAATTTACACTTTGTCTCGGCTGCTCAACATCGTCGAGCGCGATGAGCAAGGGCGGAGAAGGTATCTTGTCGTTCATCGTTTTATGATGATGGGTACCAATTTGGTGCGCACATACGACCCAAGGATGTTTCTCAAGATTAGGGTGTGTTAGATTCTCGATTGATTGCTTTGCTGTTAACAAATCGAATAAATTACTTGGATCTTTGTTACGGCAATAAATAAGTTGAATAGTAAATATTAGCGCATCGCATAATTGTTCTTCTTTACAATCAAGCGGCTTAACTTTCATGCGACAGCTGTCGCGCTTCACTTGATCAATATCTACTTTACCATTTTTGTCGGTATTGTTTTGAAGGATGGCTTCTATGTTCATAGATCATCTCCTGTATTTTTAATTATTATAGGAAAGTTACTGGAAAAGTAAAGCCATATGTTTTATATTTTTAAACAACCTGTGAGTAACAGGTTTAGAAAATATGTTTTATATTTTTGAATGAACTTTAACCGCTGCAGAAGCGGGTTTCATAAAATGCTAGGTGGTTCTGGATATGTCGATTCTCCCATCACATCGGCAAGGGCTCTACTATTTAGAGCATTGTCGCATCATGACTAAAGATGAACGGATAGTGTACGCCCGCAAGGATGCGGCGTTCACTAAATTTTTTTCGATACCACCCGCCAATACGAACATCGTACTTTTAGGAAATGGTACTTCTTTAACGCAATCAGCTGCTCGCATGTTATCTGATGAAGGTGTACTTATTGGATTTACCGGCGGTGGCGGGACACCTCTTTACTTAGCCTCCCAAAGCGAGTATCGACCCACTGCTTACTTACAGTCTTGGATGAAGTTTTGGTTTGACGCTGAAAAACGTATTTCGGTAGCAAAGCAGTTTCAGTTGTCTCGATGCCAATTTTTACTCAAAGCCTGGGCACAATATGGTCTCCCTGATGAAGTAATGGCTCAAGCTGAGAATGTTTGCCAGCAATTTGCAGAACAGGCTAGTCAAGCAACATCGATTGAATCGCTTATGGGGCAAGAGGCAAATTTTGCTAAACGTATTTATCGTTGTATAAGCCTTCACCTCAACCATTCCAATTTCCAACGAATTCCTGGTAAAAAGGAGACAACTGATCTTTTCAATAGTTATCTCGATCATGGAAACTATCTTGCGTATGGCTTAGCGGCAACCGTTCTTTGGGTCTATGGCATACCACACTCGCTTCCAGTTTCCCATGGTATGACCCGCCGAGGCGCTTTGGTGTTTGATGTTGCTGACATGATAAAAGATGGCGCAATTCTACCCGTTGCGTTTGAGGCTGCGGCATCCCAGAGAAGTGATAGTGAAATGCGGAAAGCGTGTGTCGCTAATTTGGATCGTACAAAAGCGCTACGTTTTATGTTTAACAATCTTAAGAAAATTTGCGAGCGCGAAATATGATTGTCTTGTTGATCAGTGAATGTGAGAAGAAAGCATTTAAGCGATCTCGTCGTATCTTGAGCCGTTTCGCTTCGCAAATTGGACGCCGTACTTGGATGGCACGGATGAGCAAGGAAGGATTAAATGATTTGCACATCATGCTTTCGAAAAATGCAAGTCGACACAATGCCGTTGCCTGTCATCGTGTGACCAGTCGACATCAAACCGAACTTCAATGGATAGTGGGTACGAAGCGGCACTTTAGCAACACTGGTGAATTTGCTTTCAGTCATACAAAACATGACCTTTTGTGGTCACTAAAAGAGCATAGCATTCCACAGCGATTACTATTACTCACCGTCCAACTCGCAGGACTTCTTCATGATCTTGGAAAACATATCAGTAGTTTTCAAACCAAAATTCGAGGACAGCAAGACAATGTGAGTGATCCAATTCGCCATGAGCGCCTTTCTCTCGCAATGTTTTTTTATCTTCTTGCACAACTTAACTATGTTAAGAAGTCTAGCTCACAGCTCGAAACTTACGTGGATTTACTTTCATTCTCAGGTGATCACGAATGGCTCGCTCTCTTAGATGATAGTCAACAAATTATCCAAGTGTTGAGTCAGTTGTATGAGAATGGGTTTGATGAAATATTCTGCTCAGAGTTTATGCCCTTCCATCCAAATAATTCATTATTTCCTAGCCTTGACTATGTTCCGCCACTACTAAAATCGATTGCTTATTTAGTTGTTTCTCATCACAAACAACCTGCTGGCACTGAAGATTATTCACTGACGCAGAGTCGCTATATTAATGACGCAAACGTAAATCGAAAGGCGCTATCATTTAATCTTCAGCTTACACCAGCCTGGTTACAATCACCAAAATGGAGTAACTCTCTTCAGAAGACAGCAAAACGTCTGCGCTTTATCATTGATGAACACGGCGAGCTGAATTCGGATAGCATTCGTAGTTGGCAAGCCTATACCCATGCAATTGCACGACCTGCACTAGTCTTTGCCGATCAAAGTATTTCATCCAGAGAAAATGTCAAACCAACAACTTTAGATCCTAATACGCTGTGTTTTGCTAATTCGGGGAAAAATTACTTAGACAAACGGTATATGGCTGGTGATTTATCCACTCACCTCTTTAACGTTGGTCAAATGAGTAGCCGGGTTTTGGCACGATTGTTTGCCCTTCAACAGAATATACATTCTCGTTGCATTGACGAGATTCCATCTCAGCTGGTGAGCGACTTGCCGGAAAGTTCTCAATACCATTGGCAATCTGTTGCTGATTATCTCATTCGCGAGAAGGATAACATTCACGAAGGTGGTTTTTTTGGTATCGTCATGGCTGAAACGGGTTCTGGGAAAACTCGTGCGAATGCACGAATAATGTCTGCTTTAAGCGGTCATCAGCGGCTGCGTTTTAGTGTTTTGTTGGGGATGCGCAGCTTAACTTTTCAAAGTGGTGATGAGTACCTTGATCAATTGGGTTTTAGCCGTGGTCAAGATGCGGATTGTTTTGTCGGTTCGGCTCTTTCGAATTTTCTATATCAAAACCAATCTTCTAAACAGTCACCTTCTGAAGATAATCCGCTAGAGTCATTTGGAATGGAAAACGCACATGTGGATGAATCATTGCTCACCGGTTTGGTGGGTAATGCAATCGATGATATGGATAATCCATGGCCAGAAGAACTCAAGCTTCCGTCAAGACCTAAGGTCGATCGATTGCTGCAAATTCCCATATTAATTTCCACTGTTGATCACATCATGCCGGCAATACAGCATTTTAAATCGTCTCCCTCTTTCTTTTTCACTCGATTAGCAAGTAGTGATCTGATCATTGACGAAATTGATAGTTACAATACGGATGATTTGATACCCTTGGCAAAGCTTGCGTACTATTGCGGTTTGTTTGGGCGAAAACTTATTTTGTCTTCTGCGACGGTACCACCTGCTGTGGCACGGTCATTTTTTAACGCCTACCACCATGGCTATCAAAACTATCTACAGTTTACTGGTCACTCGCATCAGCTACAGGTTGGATGGTTCACAAACATATCCAGCTGTATCCAAATCAAAGAAGTTACCAGCCTCAATCAATTTAGTGAGCTACATTTAAAGTTTTCACATCGGTTTGCTGATGCAATATTGTCACAACCTGCTCGACGTTCAGCGGACATAATTGATATCAGTGATCTTATTGGAACAGCGAACCTCGATTACTTGTATGCGAGAACATTAGAAGGGTGTTTTAGTTTGCACTCGGCTCACGCGCTGACAGACCCAACAACAAATATTAAGTTATCTGTGGGTGTTGTTCGGTGGAGTAATGTTAAGCACACCCAAGGGTTTGCTCGTCATATTCTTAATCTACCTGAATTTCAGGACAAGGTTGTGCGCGTAGTATGTTATCACTCAAAACATTTACCTTTGATATTGCACGAAATAGAGTCCTTTTTGAATTCAGTATTGAAACGGGATTCTGCAAGTCATAGTGTACTTCTACATCCTATCATTCGGGAACTATTGTCTGAAGCCAAGGCCAATAATAAACGCGACGTTGTCGTAGTTGTCGCATCTTCACCGATTGAAGAAGTTGGTAAAGATCATGATTTTGATTGGGCTGTTGTTGAGCCAAACTCATGTTGGTCTCTAGCTCAAATAGTCGGTCGTGTTTGGCGACATCGTAGGAAGCTTGTTTGTCAATCAGCCAATGTATTACTACTAAGCACGTCGGCAAGAACAATTGAATCAAAAAAAGTTGGTAAGCGTTTTTTTCATCCCGGTCCTGAAAGCGGTAGTCGACAATACGGAACTGCCATGGAGATTAACCCAGAAATTCATTCGGTTGCTGAGCTTTTTGATTCAACTTGGCTTCGTCATATTGATACCACAGCAACTTTGGTTGAGCCGCTATACATTGCGAACGATTTAAAAAATAGTGGCAACATGTTTTTTGATGATTTTAAGACACTTGAACAAGTTACATTGCGTGAAAAACTAGAAACTCTTTCAAAAACCTATTGCCTAAATGATTTCATCACCTCCGATCACGATATCGTATATTCAGACATTCATGCGCAGAACAATCCTTTTCGTGCTGGGCAAAAAGCACCACCTATCTGGCTTGAGATTGATGATGAGGAAACTTGGTATACCTTTAAAGATAATCGGACAATCGAATTGAACGATGTTGTACGGAAAGAGAGCTTGCAGTTAGAACACTCGTTGCTAAAACTGCATCGTAGAGTAATATTGGAAAAGTGGTCCAATTTGCTTGAACTGCATGGATTAAATAGTTGTTCGACCGTTTTTAGTTTTGAGCCTGAAATTTATGGAAATACCGAATTGTGTTCTATGAGGTTTCGCTACTCTGATGAACTCGGATGGGAAACTTTTTAACAATGCTGGATGAGATACCTAGCCTATAGTTGTTATTAGCGATATTGAAGCAAGGAAACCTTGTTTTTCGTTCTTTAAAAATAGAGACTACAAATCAAAGACTTACGCGTACTCGAAATAAAGAAGGTTTGGAATGCAATTTCTGTTTATTCCCCAGATTTTCAATGAGTTAGTGTATAGACACTTTGGTTATCCGCCGTGTAGGCGGTTTAGAAAAAT
>Ga0224506_10003681_pt1 | contig 10090 bp, 18 predicted proteins | sample SF_Jan12_sed_USG_2_FD_169108 | JGI IMG/M metagenome (GOLD analysis project Ga0224506, IMG submission 169108) | Sediment microbial communities from San Francisco Bay, California, United States - SF_Jan12_sed_USGS_8_1 | ecosystem: Environmental > Aquatic > Marine > Sediment | place: USA...
GCAAAGTCTTGTGTCGCAGTTTAAAATTTAATAATCGTGAGGCGGGTACTTTAAGTATCCGCTTTAATATATTTACAGAAAGTTCAGTCTGTCGCTCAGGTAGTTTGCATGCACTGGGTTGTAAAGGCGCGTATCGCGGTCAGCAGCTCTGAATCCGGTGCCAAGTTTAGTCGTCAAAACAACTTTTCATTGAGTTTTATCCCGACTGACTTTTTATACATCCTCTACACCACGGGAACGCAGGTTAGTGATGATAGTCGAGTCACTTCTGTTTTTAGATGTCGCCGCTTTCATAAAAATCACCACCCCGTCGATATCAGAAATCACGCCTTTAAGCCGGTTATTATCTTCAAAAATGTCACTGATATTAGAAAAAGCATGATTCATCAGACTGATATCATTTCGTGCAATACCGACAGCATACGCCAGATAGGACGCAAGGCCTTCGTGGTGTGAATTAATACGCTTTGAAAAGTCTGACCAGGTTTTTAACCACCTTTTCCATTCGAGATCTGACAATTTTCGTCCATCAAGATGCAAAAAAAGACTGGCACTGACCAGTTCATCCTGCCACGCCCACTCTGCTGACTTCGCTTTACGTCTGGCCACTGTTACCGCACGTTCATGAAACTGAAGACAACGGTCGCACTGATAATAACAGGCCAGTAAATAAGCAATATACTCACGCTCAAGCAGTGACAACTCAAACATGCCAGACTCTCCGGGCACGCCCTCAAAGACAAGCTGATGCAGCTCATTTAACACATCATTAAATGCCCAGCCAAGTAAAGGCGAATTGTTTTTTATCATAATGACATCTCACTACTTGAAGTTAAATTCCTGATAGCCGCAGACAAAGCCGTCGATGAGGCAGGTATATTGAGACAATGCGTGTAAATAATTAAAAATATAATATATCTTATTATTCTGTTTATCTAAACAGGCTTGTGAATAATGAGCAATAAAGGCTGCCGGAGTATTAAATTTTTACCAATAGTTGCGGTTAAAAATAAAGAAAGTCCCTTTAATGAGGAGAACACTAAAGCATGTTTTATTCTGGTGGGTGACATGATAAATCATTAAGCCTAATAGATTTCATGAATAACATTCAAGTCAGGTGAGGTATTTTCTCTGTGGTAACTAAAATCTCTCTAACATGGCCGGATTATATGAATCTGTGGAAAGGCTCAGTCCTGCTGACTGCATTCGCTTATCATGTGTCTGGATTTTAATCAGCAAGTCTTCCATTGTGATGGTGTTGTCATCCAGTTCGTACAGCTGTTTTGAGCCTCGAAGCATAAAGTTCATGATGATCATGGCATCTTTATCATTGCGTGCTATGGCGTCTTCTAGCTTGCGTTGCTTGCGGTGTATGCGGTTAAGCTGTTGTTTTAAATCCCAAACATAGGCCACTTCATGCATATAAACATGTTGTCTGAATTTATTCAGTACAAATCCAATGATAGCAGCTGCAAAGATGACTCCTGCCAGGTTGTGGAAAAGATATGAGGCTTCCGGGTTGCTGAACAGAGAAATCAGTAAGGCGGAAGTGCTGGCGGTTATTATGATAAGAGCGCTTGCAATGCATATAAATACCACTCTGAGGTGCTTGCTATAACGTGCTTTATTAATCTCTTTGAGTTGCATATAAGGACCCTTAAATTATTGATGAAACATTTTAGCGTACTTATGATCATGACGCCCGTGTTGTTAACTGGACTAATCGTATATCAGAGAGTAAAAGACTCCGGGGTTATTATATGGTATGTAAATAGCAGGCTACATCAATTAGGGGTTGTTTGATTATGATGAATGCAGACTTAAAAGGTCTATGATAGCCATACTAATCGTAAAAAATCAGCAACTGGAGGCATTATGAATCAAATAGAATATTATGAAAAAAAACTAAAGTATGAAACAGATTCATGGGATTTATCTGAAATGCTCAATAATAATGGCGGGGTTATTGTTATTGATGCGCGTTCAAGTGAAGCCTATGCAGCGGAACATATTCCCTCAGCTATTAATATGCCTCACCGGCTGATGACAGAGGCTTCAACTGTGCAGCTGGATAAAAATAAACTCTATGTTACCTATTGTGATGGTATTGGCTGTAACGCTTCTAGCAAGGGCGCACTAAATATGGCGAGACTAGGGTTTAATGTTAAAGAGCTGATTGGCGGTCTGGACTGGTGGAAACGTGATGGCTACGAAACGTCAGGAAAAAAAGGAGTTGCCGGTAAAAAAATTATATGTGGTTGTTAGTGAAAACAAGTATAAAAATCACACATCCCTCACGGCGTGCATTGCGCTAATAGAGTACAGGATCAGCTGTATTAAAGTGTTCATCCAGGCGTCACATAAAGGAGCAGGGGCGGTTAGTTCTGGCTCGATTGAGGCGTTAGTTTAGGATAAGCTTGTTAGTAACGGCACTAAACCGGGGCAGATGTCGGGCAATTACAACGTATTTTAAGTATAATCGGTACGCCTTAATCTTTCTTTCTAACATGAAACCAAATTAATGACTGATAAAACGATAGTAACTCACAACGGTAATTTTCATGCAGATGATGTTTTCAGTATCGCGGCACTTAAAAGCATATTTCCGGCTGTTCAACTCATTCGCACACGTGATGCAGAAGTTATCGTCAAGGCAGATATTGTAGTTGATGTGGGCGGTGAATATGACCCGGATAGAGACCGCTTTGATCACCACCAGCGTGGCGGTGCCGGTGCGCGCGAAAATGGTATTCCTTATTCCTCGTTCGGACTGATCTGGCAGAAATATGGTCTGCAGATATGTCAGGGCAACCTCTGTGTTGCCAATGCAGTTGATAGCGGGCTGGTATCGGAAATTGATGCTATTGATTGTGGTCATGTGGACGGTGTTTCTAAGGGCATCAGCCTTAGTCAGACTGTTTCAATGTTTAATCCGACCTGGCAGGAAGACAGTCACTTTGACAGCTGTTTTGATGAGGCTGTTGAGTTTGCATCGCGTGTTTTAACACGCTTTATTGCCTCGGCTAACGGCGGTATCAGCGCGAAAGAAATTGTGGCTAAAGCAATTGATAATGCAGAAGACCCAAGAGTGATCATACTGGAAAAATATACCCCGTGGAAAAGAACGGTACATGCCCTGTCAGAAGATGCTTTATATATGGTTTATCCTTCTCCGACCGGTCAATGGCGCATTCAGACTGTACCGGTTGAACTGGGCTCATTTGAAAACAGAAAATCACTGCCTGCACAGTGGGCAGGCTTATCCGATAAAGCGCTTAAAGACGTGACAGGTTTGGATGACGCCATGTTTTGTCATAACGGTTTATTTATTGCCGGAGCTGAAACATTTGAAAGTACCATGAAAATGGCAGCCATCGCACTCAGTGAATAATGCTGTAAAAGGTTGCAAGGCGATTACAGTATATTGAGTAATCCGGCTAAAATTAATAAAATTCCCTGATGCTGAGCTCAGGGTGTTGCGTTAGAGTAAAATCATGAATGTATTGTTAGTCATTTTATTATCAATTGTATTTGTCGGTTTGATTTTTTATGTTCTGAAGTCGATGCCTGGCATGGATACAAAAAACTTATCTGGTCCGCCTTTGATAATAGCGATTATCTTGGTGCTGCTAACGGGCTTAAGTTTTTATCTGTTAAGTGAAAAATCAATTTATGTTGTTATACAAACTGATGAACGGGTTTTGCAGAAGCGGGCGATCGGTTTTACTGATGATATACTGGATAGCAAAGACGAATTTGTGTATTCATCTGTCACCAGCGGTATCCCTCATATTAATTATTATCAACAGGTTAAAGATTTTCTCAGCGGAGATGCGACAGAGCTTTGCCGGAGTTATATGTCTCAGGCGACAGGTTCAGGACGATACAAAAGAGAAGCCCGGGCTGTATCGGTTTGTCTGAATAAAGAGGGCATACGCTGGCGTTTTTAACTCGCTGAATAAAAGTGGCAAGACTGGCAATGCATCTATAGCAAAAGCGAATCGAATAGACAGTAGCTGAAGGAGTTACAGGACATACAAGGGAGATAGGGTATGGATATTATTGAGAAGCAGCTGGACTATCTGAATGAAACCATGAAACAGACAGCCGCTGATGCCAACTCATTTCTGCTTAAATATCACTTTGGCGGACTAATCGCCGTTATTGCGTTATTGAATGCAGATCTGGTGCTGGCAGATCGCATTATTAAGACTGCCAGTCAGCACTATGCCATGCTTAGTGTTGCCGTGATGCTGATATTTTCACTGAGCTTTTGTTATTTTTATATTGTGCTAATGCACTACAGAAGGTTTGCACGCTCTCACAGGAAACTGAAATATAAATATGAATTAACGTTACATTGTTCTCTTTCAAACGGAGACTATCGTGATTATCAGTTCTATCTGGAAAAGAGTGTTAGCGATAAAACTTCAGGGCAAAAAGAAACGGAAGATAAATTAAATAAACCTGAAGAAAAAGACTATCCGTTTACAGATATCGCTGAGTACCTTCTAAACCATCACAGAATCAAATATAACAAACTAGAAAAGGTGGATTTAAGGTATCTGTTGATGGCTCTTTCCGTCATTGCGTTAACCGTATCAATAAGAGTGATATTTATTATGGCTATAGGATAGATATAAAAGTTATAATAACTGGAGAGAGTAATGCACTACATACTTTTTTATGAATACTCAGCTGATTATCTCGAACGCCGGGATGAATACCGGGATCAGCATATAGCGCTGGCCAAAGCATCGATCGATCGTGGAGAATTTTTTCTTGGCGGCGCATTTGCAGAGCCGGCAGACGGCGCGGCCATTGTCTTTAAGGGCGCGTCTGCAAAAGTAGCTGAGTCATTTGCCAATGCCGATCCCTATGTCATTAGCGGACTGGTTACGTCATGGTATGTACGAGAGTGGACGACCGTTGCCGGCAAAGATGCTGAATCACCCCTGGTGTCCTGAACCTGTTTTTATTAAAGCCAGACGCCGTATCTTTTGTATTTGAATTAACTGCCTGAAAGTAAAAGCTAAGGGTCGTTACCGTTTTTTTTTCACGCGTATAATCTGTCCGGCAGATTTTTACAGCGTTTTTAGTGTTACCGAATGATGGTTTAAGAGTGTTTGTGTTTTGAAAAATGATTTTGTTGAAAACCCTCTGGATAAATTGCCGGCGATCCTTAAGAAAAATCTCAACCGTGATCTGTGTACCTGTAATCAGGTTGTTAAGATGGATATTATCAATGCCATCGTCAATGGGGCAGCAACCGTGGCAGAGGTCAGAAAGCAGACCTATGCGACGATGGGAAGTGGCTGCTGTACTCAACAGGTAGAGCGACTGATTAAATGCCTTTGTACGGCAGACAACGCAATTAAGTAAAACACTGATCATGCGTGTCGTTTTATCTGAATCTGACCCTGATGCTGTTGTTAGTGCTCTTGTTCTCTAAGGCTTGCTGTTATACTTGAGCCTCTGTTTCTCCTGCCGATCGGCTGCCGCCACTAACTTGCCAGAGCAGTCCGTTACCTACTCATATACCCGAGACTATTTATGTCATTTTCAAAACTTGGATTAAGTGATCCTATTTTAAAAGCCGTTGCAGAACTGGGTTATAGCTCTCCTACGTCGATCCAGAAGCAGGCGATACCGGTTATTTTAGCGGGTAGAGATTTGGTTGCTGCGGCGCAGACGGGTACCGGTAAGACGGCCAGTTTTTTGTTGCCGATACTGCAGAGGCTGGATACCGAGCGTAAATTGCGTGGCAAACGTATTCGTGCGCTGATTCTTACACCCACCCGGGAGCTGGCGATTCAGGTCGAAGCAAACGTTGCCGGCTATGGCAAGTATTTGAATATCCGTTCAATGGCGATGTATGGCGGTGTTGATTCAGAACCCCAGAAACAGCAGCTGCTGGCAGGCGTTGATATTCTGGTGGCCACACCTGGTCGCTTATTAGATATGCTGTATCAGCGGGCTTTATATTTTGATGAGCTGGAAGTGCTGGTACTGGATGAGGCGGACAGAATGCTCGATATGGGCTTTATCGACGACATTAATAAAGTGATTGACCGGCTGCCTGCTGAGCGTCAGAGTTTATTGTTTTCTGCCACCCTGACGGATGATGTGCGTTTTTTAGCAGACACCGTCAATGAAGATGCGGTGGAAATTGCCTTGTCATCCGGCGCTGCCAATAAGCCGAAAATTGAACAGTGGCTGGTTACGGTCGATAAGGATAAGAAGTCTGCATTACTGAGTCATTTAATCAGCCACCTTAAGTGGGATCAGGCGCTTATTTTTATCGAGAAAAAACACGCTGCTGCCAAGCTGGTTTCCCAGCTGGAGAAGCGGGGTATTAAAGCGGAGGCGATTCACAGTGGCAGAAGCCAGGCCTCTCGTGAAAGAGTGCTGACCGAATTTAAAGCGGGTGAGCTCGGCTTTTTAGTGGCAACAGGCATTGCAACGCGTGGTATTGATATTGATAACCTGAGCCGTGTGATTAATTATGACCTGCCGTACCAGAGCGATGATTATATTCATCGCATTGGCCGTACTGGTCGTGCCGGCGCGTCAGGCGAGGCTGTCTCGCTGGTATCTAATGATGACTTTAAAAATCTTTGCGCTATTGAGAGTCGTCTGGGGCATCTCATTGCACGAAAAGAATTTGAGGGTTTTGAGGTCAAAAAAATCGTACCGGTTTCTATCCTGAATTATGTGCCTAAAAACAGGCGCTAATGAAGCGCGACAGAATAACTTTTTAGATACGGTTGCTGAACAATAATAACTGCATTGACAGTTTTTTATGAGACGGCAGGCGTAAAACATAGTCTAAATATTTTGTAAGGATTTAAAATGAGAGTTTGTGGTGTAGATCTGACGGCTAATGATGCCGTTATCTGTTTGCTGTTTGAGGAAAGCAGGCAGTTTACTCTGGCAAATTGCAGAGTGCGAAAACTAAGCTTGCCAAAAAATCACACGCTCGAAGATCTGCGGCAGTTTCAGTTCGCATTTGCCAAGCTGATGGGCGATTACAAGGTCAACAGAGTTGCCATAAGAGAGCGTATGACAAAGGGGAAGTTTGCAGGCGGCGCAGTCAGTTTTAAGCTGGAGGCAGCCATTCAGCTGATTGATAATATCGATGTGGTCGTGCTGCCACCGACGCTGATAAAAACCATGTTGAAAGAAAATCCGTTAGCTATTTCATTTGATGATACCGACTTAAAGGAGTTTCAAAAAGCGGCATTTACAGTCGCCTATGCCTCGCATATGATAAAGTAGTTCTGGGCATGGTCTAACTCGACTTAACGCAGTTTGCTTTCTGCAGGTACTTGATGACTCGTATAAAAGGAATAAAATGGGAAATATATTCACTCAAACATTAGTCATGGCGGCGCTATTGTTACTGCCGCTGTGGAAAATTTATAGCCGTGCGGGTTTAAATCCTTACTTATCGTTAACGGTATTGATTCCGGGGTTTGGTTTTTTTATTGCCTGTATAATACTGGCCGTTTCAAAATGGAACCTGACACAAACACAGGATGAGGTGTCATGATGGGAGTGAGTCTTTGGCAGCTGTTTATAGTTGTGATAATACTGGTGATACCTTTTTTGATTTTTCCCGCTGTTTTAAAAAAGGCTGGCTTTTCCGGCTGGTGGACTCTGTGCCTGTTTATCCCGGTTATTAATATACTTTTAATCTGGCTCTTTGCATTTACTGAATGGCCAAATGAAAAAACACAGTAAGATTCAAATACGTTTGTGCCTAACATGTAAGTGTCAGCAGCATACCGGATAACCAAGTGCCAGAATAAAGGATATATATGAGCTTTGAACATCGATCTACAGATGACTTAATACGGATAGCGGCAGCTGGCGGCGGCTTTACACTTAGCTCAACCCACCGCGAGACAACAGACTTAATCAGAATAGCTGCGGCCGCATCAGCGAAAGGTTCAAGAGTAACGTTTACCGGCCTGTCGCACAGAGACACCGATGATCTAGTGCAGATCAGTTCGGCAGGTCAGGGCTGCGTGGTTCTTGAAGGCTAGATGGTTGTGCTAAAAATATCACAGGCGGTGCATTCGGGCTTAATGTCCTGATCTGAGGTGTTGGCTAAGAGGGGCTGCAAAGAAGCCTTAGATGGCCGGTCACCTGTATTTAAGTGGCCGGCCATTTTTACTTATGGCTGAATGTAACGGTAGCCTTCTTCCTGTAAATCACTGATTGCTGAAACACCAGCAGTCGAGAATTTAATACCCGGAATCATCTGAGATAGCTTGATGCCTTTTTTAGCAGCCGTGTTCGCGCAAAACATAACTTTAATGCGTGGGTTGGCTACAGCAGCTTCCATTGCACTTTGAAACGGGTTAGTTGCCGCATGAGGAGTGTCTGAATTATTATTTAATACCAGTTTCCAGCCACCGGCATGAACAACAACAGCGATTTCATAATCGTCTGCATCCATACCATGCGTGATCGTCAGATCATTGATATGGTTCTGGATGTTACCTAATGCATAAGGAGCAGTACAAGCAGCGTCTTTGCACAGAGCATTGATTTGATAAAGTGATTTGACAGCCTTCGTGTTTGCAAGACAACGCGTAGCAGCCATGCTACCAGGTCCAAATTTCTCATCGATAGAAATTGGGTTACCGTTTGCATCTTTCCACTTTGAAGCAACGCAGTTCTCAGTGTTGAGATCAGAGGCATTGTCATCAGCTAGTGCGTTAAATGAGCAAAGTGAAAGGCTTAGTAATAATAGTTGAGCTTTTTTTGTAAGAAACATAATTTCCTCGTTATTGTTATTTTAAGTTTTGTAACAGGATGAATGATAAAGAAGTTGCGTTATTAGCGGTATAGGGGTTTATACTTATTCGAGCGATTAATGTGGGGAATAAAAGCGGCGGGAAACTAAGCTGATAAATCGATTAAAAAAGCAAATCTATACAGTGCACAGCTACCCCGCTCAATGAATTGGCTGTGCTTGAAATATTAGGGGTAGGATCAGTGACAATTAATAATGTTTAGAGTTGTCACAGATACATTTAATTTAACGGGTTATTATAGAGAATCAATCCATTCGTTAATGGCGTTACATTCATCTTTTAATAGTTTTGAATCGGAATAAATATAAGTCATCATTGCAGTACCTTGTGTCATCGAAAGTAAATGCAAACTACGCGCTTTACTCTTTTTACTATCGAGTTGCGTAAAAACTTTTTCTAACCAATGCTGATATAAATCAAACATTTCACGTGACATGCCTTGTAAATCACGCTGGTCCTTACCCAATTCAACATTCAAAGACCCCAGTGGGCAGCCATAACGAACAAGATTAGCCTCATTATTAATCATCATCTGTATAAAGCGTTTCAGCCTGTCTTTAGCATCGGAAAATTCTCCATCCCACTGCGCAAACATTTCAATGATTTGCTGCTTACGCAATGCAATCACGGTATTGAGTAAGGCACCCTTACTAGGGAAGTGGTAATGCAGGTTGCCCTTACTAATACCTAACTCATTAGCTACATCGGCAAACGAAGTCTGGTTATAACCTTTTGTATAGAAAAGCTGGTAGGCGACTTTAATAATACGTTCTCGGTTGCTTTGTGTTTGTGTATTCATGTTTTTCAACCACATATCCGTTTGTTGACACTTTAGTACATGCGTACTAACATCTCAATAATCATTAGTACGAGCGGACTAATGATTAAGAAAAAGAAGGTACTAGATATGACTTACGCACAACAATATCAGAATATGCTGCAAGAATTTATGACTGGTCTGACTGAGGAAAGACAGGCTACCTATAAAGGGTCAGACAAATCAAAATAATGATCAGATGTCGCTTAGCCTCAGCAGATTAACAAGTACTTTTAATCAAAGAAATATCTAATCCATTGTGGAGTGTTTGGTTAAAACTGCCTGATGCTTCATTTCATTTATTATGCAGGAGAGATTACATGGCAACGGCTACAGTAACGGTAGAACAAATAAGCAGCACCGCCTCCAGAGGAAATGCTCGCGGGCATCAGCTGGTCATGGATCGGCCCGAAGCTAAAGGCGGTAATAATGACGGTATGATGGGCGG
>Ga0224506_10003682_pt1 | contig 10090 bp, 8 predicted proteins | sample SF_Jan12_sed_USG_2_FD_169108 | JGI IMG/M metagenome (GOLD analysis project Ga0224506, IMG submission 169108) | Sediment microbial communities from San Francisco Bay, California, United States - SF_Jan12_sed_USGS_8_1 | ecosystem: Environmental > Aquatic > Marine > Sediment | place: USA...
ATAGTAAAAACTCTTCTTATGAGGGACAAAAGGAATTCAAAGCCATTCCGCTATATATTGCTTTTTTACTTTTCTTACTTGGAGCTTCGTATTTGTGGCTGGAGGCAAAACTATAATAGTACGTGTTACGAGATCATTTATAATTATTGGTAGCTTTGTGTACCAATAAATGATTACTATAGTGGATATGGAAACAAAAGACAGCAATGGCAATGTGTTGAATAACGGTGATTCGGTAACCGTAATAAAAGACTTAAAAGTAAAAGGAACTTCTTCTACCCTTAAAAGAGGAACGAAAATAAAAGGAATACGACTTACCGATGATGAAGATGCAGTGGAGTGCCGTATTGGTAAAAGTACAATCGTACTTAAAACGATGTTTTTGAAGAAGTAGCATTTTTATATACTGGAGTCCGACAAATACAATAATGCAAGTTGTGAAAAGCAGATGCAAATTAGGAGCGCTTGGAGGATAAAGGTAAAAAGCGCAGTCATAGCATTGAACGCATTACAAAATTAAATTCATAGGAAGATATGCGTCATTATAAATGTTAATTGGTATAAGTTAAGACTTGAAGCTTTTATGTGTCAAACGATGACTTGGTTGTACACTTTTGCCCTCTCTTTATTACAAGGTCAAGTGTAATTAAGGTACGCTTTGTTGCAAATAGTTACTCTTTGTTGCAAGAAGTTACGCTTTTTACCTTATTATTTAGGTGCCATAATCCCTGAGTACATCGCTTATTTTATCACTAATTATCAATTATGATCGACTCACATATTATAGCAAAAATTTGGAATCTTGCGGGCGAATTGTACGAGGATGGACTATGGCGATTACCTAGAGGTAAATCACATTTTTAAGTTAACAAACCTTGAAGGAATGAGACTGACACTCGAAGTCGAGGGGGAAAGGATATAGGGAGACTCTTATTATGGTTTTTGTCGCCATTTTTTCTTCTCTCCAAGTTGTTTTTTGGCTTTGATACGCTTGTTGATAGCGGACTTAGAAGGTTTGGTCTTCTTTCTGATTTTTGGAATTAGGAAGGCCGTTGCCAGTAGACGATCTAATTTTTTAAAGGCGATCACTTTGTTTTTGAGTTGCGATCGTTGACTCTCTGATAGGATAATGACGTCACCATCTTTAGTGAGTTGGCTTCCCAGTTTTTCGCGAATACGCTCTTTTTCATCATCCGTAAGACATGCTGACGCTAGTACATTGAAACGCAACATGACTTTGGTCTCCACCTTATTCACATGCTGTCCTCCAGGGCCGCCACTGCGCGCAGTAGTTACCTGAATTTCTGATTTTATACGAGAGATGGGAATACGATGAGACATAGTTTTGATTAATAGCCCAAGATATAAAATATTTTCCAACCTATTTTACCGCTATTTAAATTGGGCAGAGAAAACGAATTGGCGTTAATAGATTGTTGAGATATAATTCACTACAAACAACATTAAACTATACGTTGTCGTAAGTTTATAACTTGTGGGGTATATTATTCGAAGTAGCGAGATAGGTGTTTAGGTGTATTGAAAATTTGGGTAAATCATGTCTTTTTGGGGAGGGTAAAACAAAAAACCCCACCATTAGGTGGGGTTTTAAAGCTCCTCTTCTTGGACTCGAACCAAGGACCCTCTGATTAACAGTCAGATGCTCTAACCAGCTGAGCTAAAGAGGAATTTTTTGTCTTTGTCTCAAACGAGAATGCAATATTACTAGGTCATTTTTAGATATGCAACAGAGAACCGAAAAAAAAATTAAATATTTTTTTTTAGGCTAGAATTTCTCGGCAAATAAGGCGTAAAAATAAATGACAGTAAATACAGACATAAACACTAATCCAGCTTTGGCGAGTGATTTTAACCACTTTTTAGGCTGGTGCGATAGGGGAATTTCTTCAGTAAATACCATTTTGTAGTTTACCCAGCCGGCTAGTGGTGCAATAATGAACGATAAGGCAGTGGCAAAGTCCACAAGGCTTTTCAGATTGTTGAGGTACTGAGAGATAATCATGTAGGTGCCTAGTGATAATACAATGGCGGTAACAATATAAATAGTCCTCGAATCATCACTTTTATTTCGGAAAAGTTTTATCGACCTAGCAGCTCCCCGGCAGTACCCGTCTATCACCGTGATGGTGGTGCTAAACATGGTAGAGAATGCTGCGATCAAAATGATAAAATAACTCCAGTCGCCAATGACAGAGGTAAACATGGTGATTAATTGATTGGCAAATGTAGGGGCACTATTCGAAAGGGCAACGCCATTTCCATAGAGGATCATAGCTCCTAGCGTAAGAAAACAAACGGCAAGAATAGCGGAGGCAAAGTAACCTAGCTTAAAATCAAAAAGGGTTTCTTTTAGTGTAGGATGGTAGTTGGTTTGCTTAATCCGTTCTTCGGTCCATAAGCTGGTCCAGGTAGACATATCTACGGCAGTAGGCATCCACCCCATCAAAGCAATGAGAAACAATATTCCTTTGGTGTTTAGTAGTTCGGGGGCTACAAAATTCTCGACTTGTGGTACTCTACCCTTCACCAAGCTGCTCACTACGGCTATAATGGTTGACAAAAGGAGAAACATCCCTACAATCTTTAAGGTACTATCTAATAGCTTAAACTTGCCAACAATGAGTAAAAGAATACAAATGGCTAATAATATGCCTGCCCACTGAGCGGTGTCGAGGTTAAAATGAAATAAGTTACTAAATAGCCCTGCCGTTACGAACGTAACAGCAGCGGATACAATAAACATAGAGAAAATGGTGATGACCAGATAGCCCACTAATATCCATTTGCTCTTTTTATAATAGCCATCAATGATGCTTTTACCTGTTGCACTGGTGTACCTTGAGGCAAATTCGAAAAAAGGGTACTTGAAAATATTGGCAAGTATTACCGCACCAACTAACAAAAACCCATAATCGGCTCCTGCTCTAGTAGACTGAACGAGGTGCGACACACCAATGCAGGTACTGGCAAACAAAATACCAGGACCTAGGGTCTTTTTTAATTCATTAAATTTCATGGTCATAGTCGGAAAAATAAATGATTTTATAATTAGATACTAGTAGAATGTGAGGAGTGTTTAAAAAATAAGTCATATAACACGACATTGTGTCATTAAAATAGAGGTAAAACTACCTTTTAACGCCATTATGTCATTAAAAAGACATGATTTTTGAATTGGTACAATTTTGAATCATGGTAATGTGAAAATAAAATATTGTTAAACTAAAAATTATAAAACAATGAACTTAGTAAGATATAATTCGAATTACGATGATTTTGCACCATCATTCAACGGGATTTTCAATCGTTTGTTTGACAATTCTGTAAGTCCGCAAAAAGAAGCGTTAAGGTTTGTTCCAGAGGTAGATATTATTGAAAACGAAAAAGATTTCGAATTACAACTTGTCGTGCCAGGAATGAAGAAAGAAGATTTTGAAATAGAAATCTCGGATAATTTATTAACCATTAGTGGAGAGAGAAAATCTAAATACGAGAAAAAAGAAGGTCACTACTATAGCTTCGAAACAAAATATGGTGCTTTTAAAAGAACATTCCGATTGCCTAAAAATGTAGACCAATCGAACATCAGTGCCAGCTATACGGATGGTGTTTTATTCTTAGGGTTGCCCAAAAGTGAGGAACTTAAGACCAAGAATACCATTAAAGTGAAATAAGAAGGGGGTAGGTACTTACCACTTATTAGTGGAAGGGAAAAAAGTCGCATCATTTTGGTGCGACTTTTTTTTAGTTAAAAAAAACACTATTTTGTCAAAATAATGGTAGCCTGTAGAGGCAGAACAATTATCTTTTAAAGATTAATACCCCCAATAAATATAATAGGGGATTAATATAATCTATTATTGCTTTATTTTTTAGCCAATGAGTATTATCAAGAGGTTATCTGTTTTAACGCTATTCTTTTTTCTTGTCGTATTACAGGGGGTTAAGTCCCAATCAAAATATGATTATGAGTTTAAAAATGTAAGCCTTGACTCAGCTATTCATTTAATAGAGGTAGATAATAAAATAAGGGTGTACTACTTGCCTGAGTGGGTTGACAATCAGAAAATCAACAACCATTATTCGTCAAATAATCTTAAAGACCTACTGGATAATATGCTGTACAATGTTGGTCTTTCATGCATCATCTACAGTAGTAATACTTATATTTTAATTAAACAACTAAATGATGGTCAGGTAATTGAAGAACATACCAGTACTGGAGAAGTAATAAAAAAAATAACTGTTGGGGATTCAAAAGTAGATGTAAAAGAAGCCACAATTAGTGGACGTGTTTTTGATGTAGAAAATAAACTTCCACTTCCAGGTGCTACCATTTATAGTAAAGAATTGAAGAAAGGTGCTGCGACAGATATTGATGGCTATTATGAAATGATACTCCCAACTGGTGAACATGCCTTGATAATTAATAGCTTGGGCTATCATCAAGAAAATTATAATATTATTCTTCAGTCTTCAGGCACAATAGACGTATCTCTGTTAAGTTCGCGAAATACATTGGACGAAGTGATAATTAAGGGTTTAAAAATGGATAATGGTGATAGTGAAGGACAAATGAGCAAAGATGTTTTGAAAATAGAAAGTCTTGAATATGTACCTACACTAATGGGAGAAAAGGATGTTGTTAAATCAATGAATCTTTTACCAGGAGTTGTATCTGGTGAAGGTTCTAATGGCTATTCGGTTAGAGGGGGCGGCTACGGTCAAAATTTAATATTTCTCGAAAACACCCCATTATATAACTCTTCTCATCTTTTTGGTTTGTTTTCTGTATTTAATTCAGGAGTGGTTGATAACCTAACAATTTTTAAAGGAACGATGCCTGCTAAGTATGGTGGAAGAGTATCCTCTGTAATGGACATCAATTTAAAAGATGGTAAAAATGAAAATTGGGCAGGGGAAGCTGCTATTGGGTTGATTTCTAGTAGAATAGCTTTTGATGGTCCCATTACTAAAAAATTGAGCATTGTATCGGGAGGACGAATGTCCTATTTTAATCGCTATTTGAATAGAATTGAAAACAATGATATAAAAAATAGTCAAGGTAGTTTCTATGACGCCAATGCTAAGTTGTTTTACGCTGTGTCAGATAAAAGTACTTTATCCATCAATGGATTTACCAGTTATGATGATTTTACTTTGCCAGAAGGAGAAAGAATTACATATAGCAACCAGTTAGCGTCAGCAAAATGGGTTCAAGAATTTTCGGACAATGTTCATGGTGATTTTGACCTCACCTATAGTAATTATTATTCGACAATTGATTCTGAAGACTCATTGCAACAACGATATGTCAAAAATAGCATTTCTACATTTTCAGCAAAAGGACACCTTTCATTATTAAAATTAGAAAACCACCAAATTAATCTTGGTTTTGAGAGCAATCTTATTCAAGTAGATCCGGGAAGAGTCTTCTTATCTAATCCTTTTGAAACATCTCTAACTCAAATTCCTAAAGAAAGTGGTGTTGAATCAGCTTTGTATATTAGTGACGAATATAAGTTATCAGACAAAATTACGATAAACCTCGGATTACGATACTCTTATTTTGCACTGTTGGGGCCTGGGAAAGAATATATATATGAACCGAATATGCCAAGACGAAGTTCAACGTTAATTGACTCTCTTACTTATTCTGAGGGTGAAATAATACAATCCTATGGAGGGTTGGAGCCCCGCTTTTTTTTTAAATATAAAATAAACAACAGCCTGGATGTTAAGTTTAATTTAGGTCGCTCCCGTCAATACCTGCATTTAATGTCTAATAGTGCTTCAATTTCACCATTAAATATATGGAAATTGAGTAGTTCACACCTCAAACCGCAGGTTGCGGATCAAATGGCTATCGGTATATTTAAAAAAATCGATAAAAAAAATATAGAAATGAGTTATGAGTTTTTTTATAGACATATTAACGATTTACCTGATTTTAAAAACGGAGCGGTTTTGTTTAATAACTCGAATATAGAAAATCAACTTGTATCGGGAAGTGGAGAGGCATATGGTCATGAATTACAGCTTTCGAAAAAAACAGGAAAGTTATCAGGATGGCTTTCCTATACCTTTTCACGTTCTTTTAATACAATGAATAGTGAAATTGATGAAGAAAAAATCAACAATGGCAATAAATACCCCTCCAACTATGATATCCCCCATAGTATTTCCCTTACAGGAGACTATATGCTTACAAGATTATGGAGCTTGTCGTTCAATTGGCTTTATAATTCTGGGAGACCTATTACCTACCCAGAATCCTATTACTATCATGATGGTACGTTGGTCGCTTATTATTCTTCTAGAAATGAATATCGTATACCTGATTATCACAGGTTAGACTTGTCTTTAAATTTAAAAGGATCAAGTTTGAAAATTAATAAAAAATGGAATACGACAATGTCATTCTCGGTATACAATGTATACGGAAGAAAAAATGCCTATTCGGTATTTTTTCAACGTTCAGGATATCAAATTGTAGGTAAAAAACTGTCAATAGTAGCACAACCAATTCCTTCTATAACATTAACGGTTAAACTCAGATGAAAAAAATAGTTTTTTACCTGCTCATACTAACAATTAGTGGATGTATAGAAACATTTGAGCCTACGATTGATCTAGATACTACAGCTATTGTAATTACTGGGATAATTACTGATTTGAATCCAGCACAGGTAGAGATTGCAAGACCTGTTATGGGACATATAAAGGAAGGTAATATGAAACGAGTTTCTGGTGCTACAGTACTATTGTTTGATGATCAAGGTAATCAAGAACAACTAACAGAAATTAAAAATGGATATTATCAAGGAATATTGAAAGGTGTTGTGGGAAGGGAATATCATATTAATGTCCATTTACCTAATAATGACATTATTAATTCGTCCCCTCAATTATTAAAACCTTGTCCATCTATTGATAGTTTGTTTCTTGAGCAAATTTCATATCTAAAAGCCGATGGCGCTATTACTCAGTTACACATCAATGGCTTGAGCCTAAACCTATACATGAATCGTGATGATGCGTTATCTCGATATTTTAAATGGAAGGTTGGGGGCACCTATTCAAGATATACGGCTTTTGATATAAACCGCCAAGAACCTCCTTGCTATATAACTTTACCAGCTGATTTTAATTTTACCGTTGGCGAGAGTATGTCCAGTAATGCAGACTTATTATGGAAAAAGCTTAAATTAATAAAACCAGATGGTACCTATGCTTTTGGACATAGTGTTGAGGTAGAGCAATATTCATTAACAAAAGAAGCCTATAACTATTGGAAAAAAATAGAAGATCAACAAAGTAATGTAGGTTCTGTTTTTGACCCTCCACCCGCTCAAATTACAGGCAATTTAAGTTATGTTGATGATCAGAATATTCCTGCAATAGGTTTTTTTGAAGTGTCTGGAGTAAAAAAGAAAAGAATTTTTATTAATTCTACATTTTTTTTGGTCTTTCCAGAAAAACCAAACCAATTTTCTACCCGTGATCTCGATGCCAGATGCTTTCCGCCATTTGGTTGGGCAGGCCCATTTATATCACCTCATTGGTGTGACGACTGTTTGCTAATCGAAAATAGTACTAAAATTAAACCATCCTACTGGCCAGAATAGATATGAATAAAAGCACTACATTTTTAATGGTCATTGTTCTGATTCTAAGTACGGGATTTATCCTTAATAATGAGATGATCAATCAAATCGTTGTTAGATTAATGGAATATGCTAACAAGAATTATCAAGAAAAAGTATATGTTCATACAGATGCTGATGTGTACTATTCAGGAGAAATAATTTGGCTAAGTACGCGTTTGCTCGATGCTCAGTCACATACTCCTTCAGAGCTCAGCCGTGTAACGCATGTAAAACTGTTTGATAGTAATAAAAAGGAATTATATCATAAAAAAATACTGATAGAAGACGGTACTGGCTATGCCGATATTTTTCTTTCAGATACCTTGTCCACAGGAATTTACCAATTAAGAGGTTACACTGAATGGATGAAAAATTTTTCACAAGAATTTTTCTTTCATAAACAAATCTACATTATTAACGAGAAGATAAATCTCTTAGACTCTCTATCTGAAAAAGAGGAGGATCTCGATGTCGGTTTTTTTCCTGAAGGTGGAACATTTATAGCATCAATGAGCAACAAAGTAGGGTTTAAAATTACTAATGGACAAGGAAATGGAGAAAATGGGTCGGGGTATATTATTAATGATCAACAAGACACTATTGTTCAAGTGAGTACATACAAATTTGGAATAGGTAGTTTTTCAATTAAACCAATGAAAGGAAGATCCTACTATTTATATCTGAATAGAGGGAATAACATTAAAAAATTCGCACTTCCCAAAGCTGCTGAGGAAGGAGTACACCTAACGGCAAATGTTGATGCATCAAAAAATATTGAAATAGAATTGGAGGCTTCTAGAAAATTTATCAGACAAAATAAAAATTTGATTCTTATCCTCCAATGTAGAGGGAAAGTGAATTTTGCTGCAGAAGGAAGCTTAGGAAGAAAAAATGTAGTGAATATTCCTAGGCGTAAATTAGAACATGGCATTAACCAATTAACAGTTTTCAATGAAAAAGGTATTCCTCTAGTAGAAAGGTTGATTTTTGTCCAGCCTGATATTGCTTCTGACTTAACGATTTCAAAGTTAAAAAAGGAGTATAATAAAAAGGAATTGGTAGAAATAGACTTGACCTCTACTGTTTCAGAAGAAATCAACGTCACTATTTCTGTTCACGACAGACCACCAATGAGTGATAATAACATTGTAAATTATCTTTTATTAAATTCCGATTTGAAAGGACAAATAGAAAATCCAGATTATTATTTTAATGATACTGATAGCGCCAGAAAAGCAGCTGACCTTCTTATGCTTAGCCATGGGTGGAGAAGGTTTGTTTGGGATAAAGTTCTTAATGATCATTCGGGTAAGCCAGCTTATCCTGCTGAGAATAAGGGGCTAACTTTTAGAGGAAGGCTTATTGACAAGATGACTGGAGAGGCTGTTACCAATACTTCATTAATAATGTCGAAATTAAGTAAATACCCAAACTTTTTTTTCTATAAATTTAGTAGTAATGAAGAGTTTGTATGTGTACTACCAGAAATGTATGGGAAGGAGAAAATATTTGTCAATTTATTAGGCGAAGAGAATTTTAAAAACCTCAAACTAGTTCATTCTACCTCATATGACACATTTCAGAATGAGCTTCCTAGAAGCTATCAGCCAAAAGTTCATATACCAATAGAGGATCATTTCAACTTAAAAAAAACGGAAAAGTTAATTCTTGACAATTACCGAATATATAAATCAGATATGTTTTCTGTTTCAGAGATGCAATCCGATAAAGATATATTTATGGTGAGCGGTTATTTGGGATATCCTAATCATGAAGTATCCCCAGAGGAATATATACCATTAAAAGATTTAAAGGAAATAGTGTTTGAACTAATGTCTTACGCTAAGATTAAGAAGAGGAAAGGCAAGGATGAAATATTTGTTTATGATGAATCAAAACTAAGCATTCCAACAAATGAAGCATATCTTTACTTTCATGATAAACCTGCAACATTTTTTGTAAATGGTATTCCTATTTTTGATAATGAATATGTGTTTAATCTGAAGTATCAAAACATCAAAAAAGTAGAAATATATAATAGTAAAATATTCAATTTTATTGATTATAAATTTCATGGCATAGTTTCAATTACAACCAAAAACTTTCAATTGGGGAAGAAAACTGATTTGGAAGAGTATTCAAATTTTCATGAATTTGAGGGGTTGTCCATACAAAGAGAATATTACCCTTTTAAAGTGAATGATGTTAATGAAAGGGTACCCGATATTAGACATCTTTTATATTGGAATCCCAATAGTACTGTAAAAAAGGATAGTACTACTACGATCTCATTTCGAACCTCTGATGTACAAAATAATTTTTATGTTAAGATTGAAGGAATGTCAAAATCTGGCAAGCCGATATCAAAAATTCAACTATTTAACGTAAACAAAACGTATTGAAATTGAAAACGGATAAAG
>Ga0224506_10003683_pt1 | contig 10088 bp, 6 predicted proteins | sample SF_Jan12_sed_USG_2_FD_169108 | JGI IMG/M metagenome (GOLD analysis project Ga0224506, IMG submission 169108) | Sediment microbial communities from San Francisco Bay, California, United States - SF_Jan12_sed_USGS_8_1 | ecosystem: Environmental > Aquatic > Marine > Sediment | place: USA...
ACGCATGACTTTTTTCTTCCTGTATCTTGTATCTTGTATCCTGTATCCTGTGAACCGTTGTCATGCACTTTCTCTCAGAATCAAAGGGGATTTCATCAACTCTCGGGAATTCCTTTTCAATTTCCTTTCTATCAAACCCTTTTTCCTCAGCAATACTGTACAGTGCTGTTTCTGTCGGATCACCAATAAGAGCTCCCTCAATGTCCAATTGAGCATCATTGTTTAATGCCAATGCACTCAGGAGATAATCGATTGTTGATAGTCGATTGTCCGCAGTTTCATGGTAAAAAGTCTTTGGCTGTTGATCGATGTCCGATGACGGTGAATGCAATTCCTGACTCTTTACCATTTGTCCATCTGCGTATAGCTCAACAACGGTCATCTTATTTAATGTAAGCGTGCCTGTTTTGTCGGAACAGATATATGTTACAGAGCCGAGGGTTTCTACAGCCGGAAGTTTTCTTATCAGGGCATTCTGCTTCACCATTTTTCGTGCTCCAAGAGCAAGGGAGATAGTTACCACAGCCGGAAGGGCTTCAGGTATTGCAGCAACAGCAAGGGAGATGGCTGTGAGAAGCATCAATAGAGGAGGTTCGCCTCTCATAAGGCCAATACCAAAAATAATGCCACATATTATTAAAACTGCAATAGCCAGTTTTTGTCCGAACCATGCAAGCCTTTTCTGGAGAGGTGTTTTCACTTCCTCCTCTTCCTGGAGCATTGTAGCGATTCTGCCAAGTTCGGTATCCATGCCAGTCGCTACAACAATCCCCATACCTCTTCCGTAAGAAATTGCAGTACCCTTGTAAACCATGTTTTTTCTATCTCCAAGGGGAAGCCTTTCATCAGGGAGCGCTTCTATGCCTTTCCCCACGTTTACGGACTCGCCGGTGAGAGCTGCTTCTTCCACCTTTAATTGTGCAGCCTCCACAAGCCTCATGTCGGCCGGTACGACCTTTCCTGCTTCAAGAACCACCACATCACCGGGAACGAGTCGTGAAGCAGAGATCTCAGCAGGAATCCTATCTCTCATAACAGTTGCAGTAGGTGTTGCCATCTTTTTCAGAGCCGCCACCGCCTTTTCTGCCCTGTACTCCTGAACAAAACCGATAACGGCGTTAAGGATAACTATGACTACTATGGCTATTGTGTCTTTCAGTTCTCCGATAATTCCTGATACAATCGCTGCTGCAATAAGGACGAGGATCATGAAGTCCTTGAACTGTTCAAGGAACATTATGAAAGGTGTCTTCTTTGCCTTCTCCTTTAACTCATTTGGACCGTATTGCGTAAATCGCTTTTGTGCTTCTTCTCGAGAGAGACCCTGAAGGGACGAGCCTAAATCCGCAATGACCTCATTTACTTCCTTTTTATGCCAAACCATCTTCTTAACTCTTTATCTCATCATATACAACAACATCAGGTTGGTTACATAAATCAGCACTATACCAAGAGAATCCCATGCTAAAAATAATAATCTTTTTTCTGTCCTGTAGGTTAAGCCAATAACAGCAATAGTTGTCATTGCAATAGCAGAGAGGGCTGAGATGATATGATTCGCATTAACAAAGGAAAGAATAGGTCCTTTGATAAAAAAGATGTCGTCAATAGCAAGAATTAATATGTTAAAAATATTGCTCCCAAATAGATTTCCTATTGCAAGGTTAATAGCACCCATCTTAACAGCCGCCGTTGATACTACTATTTCAGGAAGGGATGTCGAAATAGCAATAAAAATATTGCCCACAAAAGTCTGGCCAAGCCCTGTGGTTTCTGCAATACCCTCACCTATTTTTGGCAAAAAAATGGCAGCAATAATAACAATAAATGCATTAATACTGTAATTCAAAATAGCAGTCTTTGTTGAAATGTCTTCATATTGTAATTCAATCGTCATTTGCCTTTTAAACACATCAATCTTTCTCTTTTCATAAAGATAGATCAACCTCATAGAAATAAAATAAATAACAACGAACAATAAACTATATGGTCCAATCCATCCCAAAGGAAGAATATTGTCTTTTAAAAATAAGCTTACGATAACTATACTTAAAAGAACTATCCCAAATCCTGCAGAAAGTATGTGTCCATGATGAGCTTTCGCAAATATGGGCATCGGACGATACACAACATCTAAAAAAGCAAGGATAAGCATATTGAACACACAACTTCCAAGCACATCACCCACCGCAATATCTGGAACCCCTGCGTAAGTAACAGAGCTTATTCCAGTGACAAGTTCTGGAAGTGATGTGACTGATGCCATGAAAACCACTCCTACCCATACCCTTCCCAGTCCGGTCTTTTCAGCGATGATGTCACCGTACTTTGAGAGTTTTGAACCAGAATATACAATTAAAGCTGTACAGATAATAAATCCGAGCCAGAGAAGCATTTAATCACCTTTAGAAAGATTATCTGTGATACTTCTCAACAAGAAATTTATCAGACTCAAAGTATTCCATAGCCTGAAAAATATCTTCTCTTTTCCCTATCAACAAAATAATGTCACCTTTCCGTAAAACAAAATCTGGTTTTGGATTGTGATGTATCTCGTCTCCGCGCTGAACAGCAAGTATTGTTACACCTGTCACAGATCTGAGACGAAGTTCCTTTATAGAATGTCCATCTACATGAGAATCTTCTTTCAACAGAAAGGTCTCCGTCTCTATCCCTTTGAGGAACTTATATCTCTCTGCAAGACTTTTCCTCGGGAGTTCTATAGTCCTGAGAACCCTATAGTTGTCGTTTCTGATATTTTCTACGTATTCATTTATCACATTTCGAGGAATATGATAATGATGGAGCACCCGCGAGAATACCTCTACGGAGGTCTCAAATTCTTCCGGGATAACTTCATTAGCACCGAGTTTTTTAAGATCTTCAACCTCGACAATGTATCTCGTTCTCACGATGATGTGGATATCCTGGTTTTCATTCCTCGCGGTGGTAACTATTGCTCTCGTAGAAGCCGGATCGGATATTGCTACCACCAGCAGCCTTGCCCTTTTAATACCTAATTTATGGAGTATCTCTCTGCTTGTCCCATCGCCATAATATATTGGCTCTCCTCTTTTCTTCATCTCTCGGACCGTATCGTTGTTCATTTCGAGCGCGACATAAGGCACTTCAGCTTCCTTTAATACTTTAGCCAGGTTCCTTCCATTTAAACCGAAACCGATAATTATGACATGCCCTTGTCTTTTTCTTGGAAACCCTTCTTTCTCCGAAATATCTTTAAGTCTGCTCAGTCTTTTCAACAAATGCCTCGATGCTATCCAGCCAGACACAGAAGGCGCAGCCTTCACCATAAAGGGGGTCATTATCATTGTTACGACAGAAGACGAAAGAAAAACCTGATAGAGATCCTCCGTTATCAGTCCTGATGCCTTTCCTGCGACAGCAAGCACAAAAGAAAATTCACCTATCTGGGCAAGGCCAAGACCAGTATGAATAGAAGTCCTGAGGGGGCTTCCTACCATCAGGGCAGAGAACATCCCTGTAAGTATCTTAAGTCCTAATATCAACAGAACAGCAATAGCTACCTTCGTATAATTATCAAATACATACCCCACATTCATAAGCATTCCTACAGAAACAAAAAATAAACCTATGAAGCTTTCCTTGAACGGCAGTATGTCAGACATTGCCTGATGTGCATACTCTGATTCCGATATGATAAGACCGGCTAAAAAGGCTCCAAGGGCAAGGGAGAGGCCAAACTGTGAGGTGAGAAGTGCGATGCCAAGGCAAAGGAGCATAATGGTAATGATGAAAAGCTCACGGCTCCTTGTGTGCACAACTTGATGAAGAAGGTTAGGGACTATCCACCGTGCACTGAGGAGAACAGCTGCTATAATCATTATTGCCTTTCCGATTTTTACTGCTATATCTATAACGTCTATCCCTTCTCCAGACAGAGTTGGGATAAGGAGCATAAGCGGCACAACACAGATGTCCTGAAAAATGAGTATGCCAACCATTATGCGCCCATGGGGAGAATCTGTCTCGCCTTTTTCACTGAGCATTTTCAATACAATTGCAGTGCTGCTTAAGGCAATAAGAAAACCAAAGAAAATAGATTTGTTGGTGTTTTCCGTTACGAAATATGCAGCGATAGCTGACAGGATTATCGTAAGCAGAACCTGAATACTGCCGCCACCGATGACAGCCTTTTTTATCCTGATAAGCTTTGCTAACGAGAATTCAATACCGATAGTAAAGAGGAGAAGTATGACACCAATTTCTGCCAGCATTTCTATGGATTGTATATCTTCGATTATCCTTATGCCGTATGGACCGATAAGAATTCCTGCAACAAGAAAACCGACAACAGTGGGTATCTTCAACTTATGGAGCACGAACACTACCAGCGCAGAAGTTCCAAAAATAATAACTAATGATTTTAAAACTTCGAATTCCATAGGTTATGGTAGCATAATTTATGCTTGATTTTTCAGCAATGGTGTCAGATCTGTTAAGTGCCCTTAAGAAATGTCCACGATGCAAAAGGGTTCAATAACCTCGTGATCTTTTTGTATCCAGAGAGTAAGTTTAAATTCATGCGAAACTAAAAATATCATTTCACTCATGCCTCAGTCCGCGTGTTCGGTAATTATCTGACCTGAGGATGAAAAAGATATCCCTGTTTTTGAGTCAAGCATGAGTGCCTCGACAACAGGCTGGTTGACTTTTTTCTCTGCACTCCATTTCACAATGAAATTTGCACCAGGTCCCCCTCTTACATCATATTCTTTAAGGTAAAAAAAGGTGTGAACAAATGGTTTAAGTTTTATTGGTTTTTTCACATAGCTCTCTACAAGATTACCATTTGAATCGTAATAATCAGCCTTCACTATGGTAATGGCATATTTTGGGTCTATATTATGTATGCTCAACATTGTTGCAAGTTGGAGAGGATTGGCTTTAGGACCTGAATACACATTCGAATAAACTGGCACGTAGAGAGTTTCACCGGATGAAAGCCCTTTTTCAGCATCTGCTTGCGTAAAGACAGAAAATAATGCTATGGAAAGAACAACAGAAAATAACAAGAGCTTATGTCTGCGAGACGTTAATGAGAACATATTAGCACCCCCTTTTGAAGTGATGAGTTGTATGACTATTATGACATTCTCTAAGATATTTTGAAAATAAAAGAGCCCGGAACTCTTTCAGTAAAATTTTTTTACCGGTTCAGAGATGGCTGATTTCGTCCTTTTTTTCTTCATCTTTCATCTTTTTTTCGAGATAATCTTTGGCAATATCCTTTCCACCAAGACCAAAGGCAAGAGAAAGAGCAAAGACAATACCTCCAAAAATTATTGCAAAGGCAATGACTATCGTCCCCCTTCCTATGCCAAGTTGCTCAAGTGCCATAGTTACAGAAAGCAGAAAAACAGCCAGCTTAGCGAACCTTCCAATCAAACCAGATATCTTCATCCCTGCATTGACAGCAGCGATTAAAGCAGCTCGTCCGATAAAGTTGCTCAAAAGATATCCGAAGAAAAGGATAATCGCAGCGACAAAGACATTTGGTAAATAAAGAATAAATCTTTCGAGTATCCGCTCTATTGCGGGTACATTTAAAGAACGAAGAGATATGATTAAGAAACTGATTATGGTAATCCACCCGATGAGTCGTGAAATGATGAGAGACACAGGTTCTTTTACTCCGCCTTTTTGTAATATCTCAACTACCCCATATCGCTCTGAGAATTTATCGAGCCTTATTGCACGGAAAATTCTCAAGAATATAGCTTTGAGAATTACGCCGAGGACAATACCTGATAGTAATATCAGAACAGCGCTGAGAAGATTCGGGAGGAAGTGCAACACCTTATCTAAAAACTTGTCAAACGGTTCAATGATTACTTTCTGTAAAAAATTACTCATGCTATGCCCCCTTTCTTTAACCCCAGTTTTCTATGAGGAAAGACTTTTTGTCCTCAAACATTTTGCACAACTGCTCGATCTTTTCTTCTACTTCAGAAGCATCACTATTCCATGTCTCTATTACAAATGAAGCAGTTCTTCCTATATAGAGTGGAGTAATGGATCTTAGAAGATGTTCTTTATTTATTATCTTCTTGTGTGCTGCTGTCGCAAAACTATAAATAATTTCAACCCATATATCATCAGGAATGTAGAATTCCTCCTTCGGTAGCTCCTCTACCCTGTGGAGAAAATCTATAATTTCCTGGGAAAGTAAGCCTTTCCATATTTCCATCAGTTCTTTTACTCCAAGCCTGAATTTATCGATCATCCTGTCAAGATTAACCAACACAGGTTCAAGTCCAACGGCATACTGGAAGCCGCACGTGAGTACAGGTTGAGAAATAGTTACTTTCTTCCACACATCCTGGTATGTCTCCATAAGGTCAAAAGTTGACCCTAACACCTGATAAAGCATTTCGCTTAAATCAGCGCCGGGGTCTTTTGGGTCATGAATCTTTGCACCTAAAAATGACTGGCAGACTCTAAAATTATTAGCAATTGCTGTAGTGGTCATCCATATATCAATTCCGTACCTTGCAACATCTGTTTCCCAGACACCTTTGGTCAGATAAAAATTCGCCAGCTTGCCAGAGAAACCAAAATCTCCTCCTATCGGTTGCCTTACTCGCTTGCCATATAAAGCCCTGGTTATGGGATAGATAATGCTGTTGGTTATTGTGCCATCATATTTATGTCTATGGTAAAGAGGTGCAACATAGTCAAAATTACCTTCTATGATGGGTTTAATGAGAAGTTCGATCCACTCAGGTGTAATACTCCTCAGATCAGAGTCCACCACAGCGCATGCTTTTGCATTAAGGGCACTCGCAATCTCAAATATGGTTCTGAAGGCACTCCCTTTTCCCGGGATGCCAAGATAAGGTGTTGCTATTTTAAAAGGCTCAACCCTGTGATAAAGGAGGATAGATTGGAAATCCTCAATAGTCGTATTTTGAACAACCTCAATAGTGCCATCAGTAGAGCCACCATCGGAATTAATAAGAACTGTTTTTTTGTCAGGAAAATACTTTGCGAAGCCAGCTTTTACTGCCCTTACCACATGGCTAATAGTGCGCGCATTGTTATAGCTCGGGATACCAACAACGATGTCAGCCTCTTTGATATCGCTGATCTTATCATGAATTTCTTTTCTTAGAGTAATTTTGTTCATAACAAAAAATTGTTCGTTAATTTTTCCAAATTACAATTATCAAGCTGTTATCTCAAAGATTTTATCGGCTTACCTCTTCTCGGAATAATCGCTATTCCGGAAGAGTCTAAATGACAACGAAACCGGTCTTTATCAGGATCAAAACCGAATTGTTCGTTTTCATTTATCATATTTAATTTATCCACAATGACCCTTTTGAGACTACAACCTTTTTTAAGTATTGCATGATCCATAATAATGCACTCCTCAACAGTCACACCGCCTTCAATTATCACTCCCCGACGGATAACAGAATTGACTATTTTTGCTCTATTTATAAAAGCTCCTTCCGCAATTATGCTGTTCCTTATGTCAGCTTTCAATATCTTTGTTGCCGGGCCCTCATATGATGAGGGATGAATAGGCCACAATGGATTGTCCACTTCAAACAAGGGGGCCTCACCCAACATCTCCATATGAGCTTCAAAATAAGAAGATATTGTTCCCACATCTCTCCAGTATCCCTTCTCTTCATATGGTTTAGTCCCGGGAACTATATTTGTTGCAAAGTCATAGGCAAATAATCTACCCGTTTCAATCAAATCCGGTATCACATGGGCGCCAAAATCATGCTGTTTTTTCCTTTGAGCTTTTGAGAGTGATTCTAACAGTGTGCTCCTGTTAAATATATAATTCCCCATTGAAGCATAAACTTTTGAAGGATCATCAGGAAGCGGAATAGGCTTTTTTGGTTTCTCCTGAAAGCCGATAATCCGTTTTTCACTGTCGGTCATGATAACTCCAAAAGAAGAGGCTTGTTCAATAGGAACAGGCCTTGCAGCAACAGTAACAAATGCATCCCGTTCAAGATGGTAATCTATCATCTGACGGATATCCATTCTGTAAATGTGATCAGCTCCGAATATAATAACAAGCTCCGGATTGTGTTGTTTGATAAGACTTATATTCTGGAAAATAGCATCTGCTGTGCCCTTGAACCATTCCGGTCCCATTTGCATCTGTGGAGGCACAACAGTTACAAAATGGTCTTTTATTACAGAAGACAAAACCCAGTTCTGTCTCACATGCTCGATAAGAGATTGAGATTTGTATTGCACGAGAAGATATATAGAGTAAATGTGCGAATTAATAAGATTGCTTAACACAAAGTCTACTATCCTGTATCTCCCGCCAAAAGGTACCGATGGTTTGGAACGGAATGCTGTTAAAGGAAAAAGTCGTTCTCCTTTGCCTCCCGCAATAATAAATGCAAGAACTTTTGGATTTGTCATTATGCCTCCTTGTAATTTTTCAATCTAAACAACCCTTTCCAGCAAAGCCACAGGAAAATGCGCAAAAATTTCAGAAAGAAGGAGGGCGGTAGAGTCTTTGTAGTTTTTAGTTGTGAGCATCTCTCCAGTAAAGATATTACGATATCGTACACCAGCTTCTTCAAAGGATACCACAATAAATGAATCCTTCCATACTTCCATGCCAAAGGGTAGATCATCAGGCTTTTTTATAAGTCTTGTAAAAAATCTGGGAGCAACAACCAATGTTGTCAGATTTCCTAATCTCCTCGCAAACGTGCAAACATTATCAGCCTTTTCTCCCATGGTTTCTATGGTTATATATTCTCCCTTTTCAAACAGTTCCCTCTTTTCCTTACGGTAGTTCAGGGCTTTATATATCAGATAGAGTTTTATCTCTCCATTATTTTTATTAACTGTCAACTCCCTTGTAAGCTCTGATAGCACATCCTTTGCTTCACGCCTTTTCAACTCTTCCAATATCCTTATTCTTATCCCGTAATCAACAGACCTGCGATTATCCGGGTCAACAAGGCTAAAATTCCACATTTCTGTCCCCTGATAAAAATCAGGAACACCCGGTGAGGCTATTTTAAGCAATGTCTGTGAGAGTGAATTATACATTCCATAATGCGAAATCATCTTCTGAAATGCTTTAAAATCTTTTATAAACTGGTTGTCATCCGTATCCTTCATAATTGCATCAATAAACGTCATAACGGCATCCTCATAAAGTGTATTAGAATTTATCCAGCTTGTATTGACCTTGGCTTCCCTTAATGACTTCAACATATAGTCTTTAATCCTTTTTTTAAAAAACTCGTTTTCAGCTACATCCATCTGACCAAGCGGCCAAGCCCCGAGAAGGGTTTGATACAGAAAATACTCTTCGTTGCGATTAGGGACAACCTGAGCATCAACAATAATTCTCTTTTTTTTATTCATCTGATTCCACTTTTTCAGGCACTCCTTCCACATTTCTGGAATCTCTGAAAGGACATTTATCCTTGCCCTCACATCTTCACTTCTTTTTGAGTCATGAGTGGAGGTAGCAATGAGAGCATGCGGCCAGAATTTATATCTCTCTATGTTTTTCCCATGAAAGGTTTCGACTGGGGTACCAAACCTTTCTGGGTTACCACTTACTTCGTTGAGAGAAACAAGGCGATTATAAACATAAAAAGCCGTATCCTCAAGACCTTTTGCCATAATAGGACCTGTAATCTGCTGGAACCTCATAACAAAATCAAGCCATTCCTTTTTATCATTATCCCCAAAATTATCGGGAAACTTGAGCAAAAGGACATCTTTAAGGAAATCAAAAATAGATTCACTTATGGAAGGATTCTTTCTCTTAGCCTTTGATACAGCAAGCTCTATATACTGGCGGTCCTTATCCTTTATTATCCAAGTATTAATGTATGTCCTGTATACAGGGAAACATGCAATGACTTCAATTATTGCACTGATAAGGCTATTTAAAGTAAAGTCCCTCGTATGTCTGTCCTTTTCTGAGATGTTATTGAGATAATGCCCCAGGGTGTTGATTTCACTTGACATGGCAACCTTCATTATCAACTTCTTTTTCCCGTAAACAATATCTTGAAAATTTATCTTTGATTTAATAAATC
>Ga0224506_10003684_pt1 | contig 10087 bp, 7 predicted proteins | sample SF_Jan12_sed_USG_2_FD_169108 | JGI IMG/M metagenome (GOLD analysis project Ga0224506, IMG submission 169108) | Sediment microbial communities from San Francisco Bay, California, United States - SF_Jan12_sed_USGS_8_1 | ecosystem: Environmental > Aquatic > Marine > Sediment | place: USA...
TTAATGTCAGCAGGACGGCACTAAGTGTTTCCCATTGAGGGCCGAACACCTGAAGTGCCTGAATGCCGACACCAAATGCGCCCATGGTGTGTGCAAAGGTATTTAGAATCAGAATCGCGGCCAGAGATTCATCCAGACGCGCTTTTACCCGGGCGACGACCGCCGCCGCACGCGGTCTTTCCGATTTCAGTAATTCGATATAGCTCGGTGTCGCAGATAACAGAACGGCTTCGAGCACCGAACAAATAAATGAAACACCAACAGCGATAGCGAGATAAAATAGTAACAGCCCCATAAGTGCAATATATCAGCTTTTGACGATAATTCAGTGGCAATTATCAGGGCTGGCTCCAGTCTCTTTCGTCGAGTTCTACTAATATATTGGTGCGCAATCCCGGAAGAGGGTGTGATTCGTGTCTTGATTCAATGGTGAAGTTGTATTGACAACTTTACCAGTTATTGTAGACTTATTTATATTATGTCGCTTAATCACAATTCTCCGATTCCACTGTACCGACAACTCGCTTTGCGTTTGCGCGAAGATATCGATCGCGGCGGTATTGCGGTACGAGAGAAAATTCCATCGGAAAACGAACTGGCTCAAGCATTCGGAATCGGTCGCCCGACCGTACGCCAGGCGACCGATTTACTGGTGCGAGAGGGTATTCTACAGCGTCGCCGCGGCGCGGGAACCTTTGTTCTACCGCCGGCCCGACGCATCGACCTGTTTTCATTGACTGGAACCAGTGCGGCCCTGAAGGAACTGTCTTTGCCGATTCAAATCGAATTGTTGTCACCACAAAGACAGGTCACCGGTTCTGAAATTTTACCGGTGAATCTTGTCGGAAAGCCGGTTTATGAAGTGCGGCGACTTAGCCGAATTGATGGCGAGCCGGTGCTACTCGAAATCCTGTATCTCGATGCAGCATTATTTTCCGACCTTGAGAACATCGACCTGGAAAATGCCTCTTTGTCACAAGTCGCACGAGAACATTATTTTCTTGAGGCGACCAGTGCCGAGCAGGACTTTGAAATTGTCGAAACTGATCACCAGACCAGTCAATTGCTCGAAATTAAAGCCGGTAGGCCAGTACTGAAACTGTGCCGAAATATTCACTTCGGCCAGTACAGTCATGCCATTTACGCCGAGATTTACTGTCGAACCGACCGCTACCGATTTTCGCAAACCATTACTACTCCTGATTTACAGAGCAAGGAACCCGACCATGCAAGATAGAGGCTATTACGATCAGTTCGGGGGCGCATTTATCCCTGAAATACTGGTACCGACTTTCGATGAGCTGGAACAGGCTTATCTCGAGGCAAAGGCTGACCCTGCCTTCTGGCAGGAATACAAGGCCCTGATGTCTTCTTATTCCGGTCGACCGACGCCGCTGACCCGGGCTGATAATCTCAGCAGTCATTTCGGTGGCGCCCAGATCTACGTCAAACGCGAAGACCTGAATCACACCGGCGCCCATAAAGCCAATAACGTTATGGGGCAGGGTCTGCTGACCAGGCGCATGGGCAAGACTCGTGTCATTGCTGAAACCGGAGCGGGTCAGCATGGTGTAGCGACCGCGACCATGGCGGCAAAATTCGGATTTGACTGCACCATTTATATGGGCGAAGTCGATGTTGAGCGTCAGCGTCCAAACGTGTTCTGGATGGAACGGATGGGGGCAGAAGTGATACCGGTCTGCGATGGTAGTCGAATTCTGAAAGATGCCATCAATGAGGCTTTCCGCGACTGGGTAACCAATATGGACAATACTCATTACGTGTTGGGCACTGCCTGCGGACCTTATCCATTCCCCGAGATGGTGAGCTGGTTTCAGTCTATCATCGGGACCGAGGCGCGCGAGCAGGTATTGCGTGAGACGGGTAAGTTGCCGCGACGCGCCTATGCCTGCGTCGGGGGTGGATCCAACGCGATGGGCCTGTTCAGTGGCTTTTTCGATGATCCGGAAGTCGAGTTGGTCGGTGTTGAGGCCGGCGGACGAGGCAAAGGTATTGGAGAACATGCGTCCCGGCTTGCCTACAACGATGCGTCTGTCGGCGTTGCACAGGGTTACAAAACCTATTTTCTGCAGGACGATGATGGCCAGATGCAGGAAACCCATAGTGTTTCCGCAGGGCTTGACTATGTGGGTGTGTCGCCAATTTTATCCAGCCTGCACGAAAGTGGTCGTGTGCGATTTGAGGCGGCAACCGACCAGGAAGTCATTGATGCAATGAGCCTCACGGTGCAGCGCGAAGGCTTGATTCCGGCGCTCGAGTCTTCGCATGCTTTCGCCCAGGCTTTCAAGGAGGTTGGCGATCTGGATCCAGACGACGTCATTATCATCAATCAGTCGGGGAGGGCGGACAAAGATATTTTCACCGTTGCCGACGCACTCAAAGATCCAAAGTGGGAAGAATTTATTATCGCCAAAGCGAAGGAGTATCAAAATGCTTGAGTCTTACATTCGCTCCCGGCGAGAACAAAAAGAACTGTTGCTGATGACGCATATCGTGCTTGGATACCCGAACTTTGACGATTCGCTGCGCATGGTCGAGGCAATGGTAGAGGCGGGTGTCGACCTGATGGAACTACAGATTCCTTTTTCTGAACCCATGGCTGACGGCCCGGTAATTTTGAAGGCAAATTCGGATGCGCTCGCCGCTGGCGCACGGGTCGAGAAAAGCCTTCAGATCGCAGAGAAAATCACGGCCAGTTTCGATATTCCATTCCTGTTCATGACCTACTACAACATCCTGTTTCGCAATGGTGTAGATGCATTTGTAGCACGCATGGCTGATATAGGCATACGCGGATCGATCATCCCGGATTTACCGCCCGAAGAAGGCGGTGATTATCTCGCTGCGATGGCTCGCCATGATTTAGCACCAATCCACATTTTTACCCCGAACAGTACCGATGAACGTATGAAGCTGTTAAGCGATAAGAGTTCGGGTTTTATCTACACCGTCGCACGCAAGGGAGTGACTGGAAAAGATACGGCGTTTTCAGACGATCTCGGTGATTATCTCGAGCGTTGTCGAAATGCGACAAGCCTTCCGCTTGCGCTGGGTTTTGGCGTGAAATCGAATGAGGACTTTGAGTTCATCAGAGCAAAGGCCGATATTGCAGTGGTTGGTTCAGAGACAATTAGAGTGGTAGAACGTGGCGGAGTGGCTGCGGTGAAACCGTTTATTCGTGGGTTACAGGGTGGCGCTTAAGACGAGTAGAACTAGATTCGACCCGTTGACGGTTTGACCTGTCCGGGCGCAATCAGTCAGCCTGTTAATTGATGCTCATCAAGTAGAAGTGGCTACTTAATTTTGCACCGACACCGGTTCAGATAGGTGGATTGTCACCCCCCTGAAATTCAAGATCAGGATGATAGGTATTTACGGCCTGATCTTCGAATTTACCAATCCCGGAGCCATCTTACCCGGTAGGGTCGGTGGCAACACTATTCGTTGTTTTAATTGGCAGCGCATCCAGAATTTTACGCGAGTATGAACGCGGTGTTATTTTTCTGCTAGGGCGATTCTGGAAGGTCAAAGGCCTCGGATTCATTAGCCGGGGTGGTTTAGTAAGATGATATCGATGAGTTGCGTTGGCGCGGTCCTGCTACATCCCGCATGGTTTTTATATTCCTTATTATATTTGAGACTAAATTCCTTTTCCTATATTGCTATCCTGATAGACTACGCCGAAATTTCATTTATACACGAGACAGTTATGACTGCTACAAAAAAAATCGGACTTATTGCACTAGTCGCTTCATTATCCTGGGGTGCTCAGGCAGCAAACTTTGATTATAACTACGGTCAAGTAGGCTATGAAACGGGTGACTACGACGGCTTAACTCTAACAGGTTCATTTGAAGTCAATGAAGAGCTGTTTGTTCTTGCTCGTTATACAGGCTTGAGTAATGATGATACAGGCGTTGATATAGACTTCACTGAAATAAGTATTGGTGCAGGCTATCATATGGCAATCGATGAAAAGACAGATGCTGTTTTCACGGTTTCCTTAAATAGTGCAGAAGTTGATTCATCTTTTCAGACAGGACCAGGTTCTACTGTTGATGATACCGGTATATTACTTACCGCTGGTGTGAGGCATAACCTGAATGCTAACGTAGAGTTAGCCGGTGGCATATACCATAACTCTGCTTTTGATGGTGACACAGGTTTTCAAGGTGAAGCCCGCTACAATATCAATAATGAAATGTCAGCTGGTCTAAGTTTTACAAGTGGTGATTTTGTTGATGGACTCGGTGTTAATTTCAGAATGGGTTTCTAAATCAACATAAATTGCTAATTATAAAAAGGGAACATTAGTTCCCTTTTTTATTGCAGAAAAAGTAAATGGGAGAGACTGTATTTAATTCTGTGTCAGGTTTGATTTAAATCTCCAGCGACCAGGGCATGCAATTTACGCAACGATGTCTCAATGGTTTCCCTATCAACTTCCTGGTCTTCCTGTTTCTTTAGCGGTAATGTGAAGTGGAAGGTACTACCAACACCAAATTCACTCTCTACCCATATTTTACCGCCCATTATCTCAATCAGCATTTTACAAATCGCCAGCCCAAGTCCTATTCCTCCATACTTTCTAGTACTGGAGCCATCGACCTGAGTGAAGGGTTGGAACAGTTTATCTCGCTGTTCATGTGTAATACCGATTCCAGTGTCATTCACACTAAAATGAATTAATGCGGATTTATTGTTCTGCTCCATTACTCCAATATTTACTGTAATCTTTCCACTAGCTTCAGTAAATTTAACAGCGTTATCCCCCAGGTTTCTGAGTATCTGACAAAGACGTTGTAAATCACCGGTCAGTGCACTGGGAACATCAGAATCGACACTGATAAACAGTTCAACATCTTTTTGCTCCGCCTTGCTGCTGATCTGACTGGAAGCGTATTCCACGATATCCTTGAGATGGAAATCGGTTTCATTTTTCTCAAATCTACTCGAATCAAGATTAGATATGTCGAGGATGCCATTGATAATATGTAGCAGGGAATCCGCCGCCTGGCTCGACATTTCGAGGTATTCGCGCTGTTCCCGGTCGAGTTCAGTTTCTAGTACTAAGTCGGACATGCCAATAATGGCATTCATCGGTGTGCGCAATTCATGGCTCACATTAGCCAGAAATTCAGACTTGGCTTGATTGGCCTTCTCTGCATTGTCCTTGGCAACCAATAGGTCGGCGGTCCGTTCATCTACCAGATTCTGAAGATGACTCCGATGATGACTCAATTCAACAAAATTAGCATTGAGTTCCTTAATCAATTTCTCATTGACATGGCTCAGCCTTAAAGTGTCATATAGGTTACGATTAAATTTACGGCCGCTAATAAGAAGCTGGAAGACATACACTATGCTCAGAACAGCCAATATGGAGTAAGCTAACTCCCTCTGTATCAGCAGAAGGATTAGTACAAAAGATAGCACAGGAATAATAAAGGCTGGTAGAACGGGGAAAACAGTAGCATTTGATGGTACAGCTCCGGCTGTGATACCTGTAAGTAAAAGTATTAAGATAACCTGATATTGAGCTGACCAACCTGATTCAAACAGCAAGACTAGCCAACCCCAGGATAATCCTGCCAGAAACGCTCCTACAATAAGGAATTTTTTCCATAATCTTAGATCTTGTATATGATTTACTCTAAGTGAAAAAACATAGCAAAGAGCCAGCCTGGCGGCTGTGAGGGTACCGAGCACTGTTATCCAGATAACCAGCAGAGTTCTATCTGCCACGGGCCATAACACTGCTGTACCAATCAGAGCGGCAATATAGCCAATGATGAGGGTGGATGGGGTTTGTCGATATAAAATCTTTATCTGTTCTGTAAGAACAGTGGATGAAATGTCAGTAGCTATGCGCTCATTCTGCAACTGATTTCTTTCGTAACTACTACCATCTGCTATTGGCTCGTGATCCTTCATTGTCCACCTCCGAAGACTAACTTCCGCACAAGGTGGGAATTTGGTTAATAATCATACAAAACCAGCATAATCGCAATTTATTGCATGATCGAATCCGGCTCGTTCCAGTATATCACTCAAAATATACCAATATCTTCTTTCAGGTATTGATAGAAGTTCAGAAGCTGTGTGCCGTCATGGTTAGACTTTCCTTGCTGCCATAAACCCCTCATACACGGCTTCCTCTGCAGACCGGGGGCTGAGGCAGTCGCCGACTAGATGAACCTCAACATCACTTTCTGCTAAATCCTGTTCCAGTGTGGTGTCTGGCCGATGCCCCTGGGCAATGACCAACATGTCCATGTTTTCACAGATAATGGGCTCACCGCTGGTAGTATGCTGGAAGTAGGCGGTATCGCCATCTGCTCCAAACAGGCGGGCATAAGAAATGACTTCGACGCCCAATTTGTGCAACTTACCTGTCCAGTGCCAGCGTAGGTATCGCTGTAAGTTCTGTCCCGCTAATTCTCCATCCACACAAAGCCTCACCTGAGCCCCCTCACGTGCGAGTTTTTCGGCCAAACCCATCCCAACCCAATCGCAACGCCAATCGGCGATAACGATCGATGCGCCGGGTTTAACTTCTCCTTTCAATATCTGCCAGGCGTCGACCGCCTGGGTTTCTTCCGAAATATCTATTTCCGGTCGGTAAGGAGTCGCCCCGGTAGCAATAATGACGGTATCCGGCTTTTCATCCTCGATCAGCGCTTTGTCGACAGTCGTATTCAGCCGAATCTCAACAGCATTCAACTCCATTTCCCGGCGCAGGTTATCGATAATGACACCAAATTCGGCCCGCCCGGGTAGCATTTGTGCCAACAGGGTCTGACCGCCCAGACGACCATATTTCTCACACAGAATGACCTGGTGCCCACGCTCGGCGGCAACGGTCGCCGCCTTCATGCCACCTGGGCCGCCGCCGGCCACCAGGACTTTACGCGGAGTTTCTACCGGAGCAGGCGTGCCAAGTGTTAACTCACGCCCCGAAACGGGATTCTGGATACAGGAAATGCGAACTCCCTGATGGTAGTGGCCGATACAGGCCTGGTTGCAGCCAATACAGGCCCGAATATCGTCAAGCTGACCAGCACGGGCCTTGTTCGGCATCTCCGGGTCGGAAATCAGCGCTCGGGTCATACCGCACATATCCGCCTGTCCGAGGGCTAGTACCTGCTCGGCCAGCTGTGGCTGGTTAATGCGTCCGGTAACCAGGACAGATTGGCGTACCTCATTCTTAATTATACCCGCCTTGGGCGCTGTATAAGCGTGATCAATGGTCATGGGCGGCACCACATGTACGGAGCCCGCCAAACCCGTCATCGATCCGACTGTTACGTTCAGGTAATCCAGCTCCTCTTCGTCGTTCAGCCGACGGCAAATATCCAGCCAGCCTGCCTGGTCCAGCCCATCGGGCTCCAGTTCTTCAGCACAGATGCGCATACCAATGATGAATTCATTACCAACTACCTGTCTGGTAGCAGCAATCATTTCTGTCACGATGCGGAAACGGTTTTGATCGGAACCACCAAACTCGTCATCGCGAAAGTTGGTTTGCGGATTAAGGAACTGGGCAATCAACATACCATGACTCGCGGTTAATTCTGCGCCGTCGAGGCCAGCTTCGGCCATGCGAACGGCCGCCGCAGCAAAGGCGCCGATAATTTTCCAGACGTACTCGGTGGACATAACACGCGGCATACAGTGGAACCTGTGGTCAGGCACCATCGAAGGTGCGTGAGAGACCATGTGCATGCCTTCATGCGTGTAAGCGATGCGACCACCATGGTTGATTTGGCCAAAAACCTTGCATCCATGTTTGTGTACGGCATCGGCAACCATTTTATAGCCCGGGATACAGGCGTCGGTACTGGAGTCAATATAGTAACTGGCAGATACATCATCCGAGTAGGGGCGTGAAGACTCAAGAATGATCAGCCCGGTCCCGCCCCGCGCCCTGGCCTCGTGATAGGCAGCCATGTCTTCGCCGGGCGACCCACTTCGAGCGAGAATCGTTTGGTGTGCGGAAGAAAAAATGCGATTGCGGATTTCATGCCCACGAATTTCGTGCGGGGTAAACAGATGACTAAATAACATGTTTGCTCATTTGGACTCGCAATTAATTGAGTATTGTATCCTCGAAACGTATTACTAGTAACCGGGTTTCCAGCTATCTCCCCACAGTTCTCTCCATAAAAAAGGTCGTGTGGAGTTGGGTTTAACAGAACCACCCTTCCACAGATCCCAACGTGGGTTGGCATAATAGGCAAAGAGTTTATCCAGGCGGTCGCTTAGTGTCGCAACCTCGTCGTTGTATTCCGGGTCACTCACTAAATCATACAGCTCGTGTTTAAACAGTACGATGTATGCGGAATGTTGTTAGCGTGTACAATTATTTTCCGGGATATGTCAGTATGGAGGGTCGCATTCCTAAAACAGTGAGACAGGAGTTGGAACACCGAGGCCACCACTTAGACATAAATCCTGACTACACCAGGAATGCTGCTGCGGTTGAAGTTATCGTCGCAGAACCAAAACCGGGTTTCTTGCGCGCCGGGGCGGACCCACGCCAGCCGGCCCAGGCAATCGTCCGCTAGGGCCCGATACTTCTATCTAACATTTAATTGATTTGGAAAAAGTAATGCAAAAGAAACAACCTAATATCCTTCTGATTTTTGTCGATAATCAGCCAGCAAATATGCTCGGATGTGCTGGTAATACGGAAATCCACACCCCTCATCTAGATGCCCTGGCAAAGCATGCCGTGCGCTTCAGCGAGGCATATTGCCCTAATGCCATGTGCTCGCCTTGTCGTGCATCAGTATTGACCGGACTGATGCCTTCGCAACATGGTGTACACACCTGGCTCGACGACTCCACGATTGCGGACTGGCCAAAGAACTGGAATGCCCTGCAGGAACTCTCTACCCTGCCAGACCTACTGTCGCAGGCCGGGTATGATACGGCGTTGATGGGCAAGTATCACCTGGGCATCGCAGACACACCCCAGAATGGCTTCAAGGAGTGGGTCACGCTGCAAGTTGGGCACGTTCAGTCATTTTATGACAATGAAATGATCGTCAACGATGAGCACATCACCTACCCGGGACACTCGGTTGATTTTTTCAGTGACCAGGCCGTCGATTATATTAACCAGCGAGACCAGAATACGGAAAATCCCTTCTTCATGTTCCTGACCTATCCGGCCCCCTATGGTCATTGGCCATCGATAAAAGGCGAGGCAATCAACGAGTTCGCCAAGTTGTATAAGGAAACCCCTTTTCATTCCGTACCAAGGGAGGCGGTCAGTAAGGAGCTTATTGACTGGTTGTTAGTGCGGAAGGAAAAGATGTCTGACTACCACGATCCTGATGAAATTAATTGTATGCCACAACTTCTCAACGACCTGCCGACGTTGCGGAACTACTACTCGCAGATGAGTGTTGTTGATAATGGTGTCGGGCGTGTGCTGACTGCCCTGGATGAACAGGGTATTACCGACGATACCCTGGTGATTTACACCTCGGATCACGGGATGTCTCTGGGCCAGCATGGCTTCTGGGGGCATGGCGAGGACACATGGCCATCAAACACACACAGGGAGGCCAACAACATACCTCTGATTATCCGGCCACCTGGTGAACGCTGTGAAGCAAAGGTACAACAATCGCTTGTTGGTACGACCGACATTTTTGGGACGATCCTCGACTACGCCGGCCTACCATCACCTTCACCCGCGACGATGCACAGCCGAAGCATACGATCGCTGATCGAGAACGAAAAACCTGAATGGAGCAACACTGTGTTTATGGAACAGGAAGAAACTCGCGCAATTCGTACACCGGAATTTTTGTTGATGCGTCGGTATGGTCCCACCTCGTACAATTTTAAAGATGAATTGTACGATCTTCGAGTTGACCCGGATGAAAGGCAAAACGTCATAGACAAAGCTGAATACAAAACTGACCTGGAGGGCCTTGTCGCGCAGCTCAATACTTTTTTTGACACCTACTCTAATCCGAAGTGGAACCTGTGGGCAGGGGGTACCGCAAAGGGAAATTCTACGAGACCTTTCTTGTGGAGAGAAGCCTGGGGA
>Ga0224506_10003685_pt1 | contig 10087 bp, 4 predicted proteins | sample SF_Jan12_sed_USG_2_FD_169108 | JGI IMG/M metagenome (GOLD analysis project Ga0224506, IMG submission 169108) | Sediment microbial communities from San Francisco Bay, California, United States - SF_Jan12_sed_USGS_8_1 | ecosystem: Environmental > Aquatic > Marine > Sediment | place: USA...
CAAACCCTCGTAACTGACATCGGGACGACTCAACAACTCGCTAAAATGGTATTCACGACCCAGTGCCTTGCCGAATACCCGCTGCTGATCCTCTATGGGGATCTGCCCAGGGTGGGCCATCGTCGCCTGCAAACGTTGCTGTTCCAGCTCTATCGCCTCACGCTTGGCCTCAAAGGCAGCCCAGCGCTGATCGTCCACCAGACCCAGCTCACGACCCTTTTCAGTCAGGCGCAGGTCGGCATTGTCCTCGCGCAGCATCAGTCGATACTCGGCGCGCGAGGTAAACATACGGTAGGGCTCTTGGGTACCGAGGCTGATCAGATCATCCACCAGTACACCTATATAGGCCTCGTCGCGCCCCGGAGACCAGGCCTCCCTGTCCTGCACCAGACGCGCCGCATTCAGACCCGCCAGCAATCCCTGCGCAGCGGCCTCTTCATAACCGGTGGTGCCATTGATCTGGCCGGCGAAAAACAGGCCGCCTATATATTTGGTTTCCAGTGAGTGCTTCAGATCACGGGGATCAAAGTAGTCATATTCGATCGCGTAGCCAGGACGCACGATCTGCGCACGTTCGAAGCCTTTTATCGATCTTACCAGCTCATACTGCACATCAAAGGGCAGCGAGGTGGAGATCCCATTGGGGTAGATCTCATGCGTGTTGAGACCCTCCGGCTCGACAAAGATCTGGTGTGAATCCTTATCAGCAAAACGGTGGATCTTGTCCTCGATGGAGGGGCAGTACCGCGGACCGACACCCTCGATCACGCCGGTATACATCGGTGAACGGTCCAGACCACCACGGATGATGTCATGGGTCTGTGCATTGGTATGAGTGATAAAGCAGTTGATCTGTTGCGGATGATCCTCCGCCTTGCCCTGATAGCTGAACACCGGTACCGGAGTATCACCGGGCTGCGCCTGCATGACGGAAAAATCGATGCTGCGGCCATCAATACGTGGCGGTGTACCGGTCTTCAGACGTTCCACATTCAGCGGCAGTTCGCGCAGACGGCGGGAAAGGGCATTGGCAGGCGGATCGCCGGCACGACCACCCTCATAGTTTTCCAGGCCTATATGGATACGCCCGCCCAGGAACGTGCCGACGGTCAGGACCACCGCGCGAGCGCGAAATCTGAGCCCCATCTGGGTCACCACGCCAACCACCTGATCCGCTTCGACGATCAGGTCATCGACGCCCTGTTGAAACAGGCTCAGGTTCGGGGTGTTTTCCAGGGTCTCGCGTACCGCCTGTTTATACAACAGGCGGTCGGCCTGGGCTCGTGTGGCCCTTACAGCCGGCCCCTTGCTGGCATTCAGGGTGCGGAACTGGATCCCCGCGAGATCGGTGGCCTTCGCCATCAGACCACCCAGGGCATCCACCTCTTTGACCAGATGACCCTTGCCGATACCACCAATAGCCGGATTACAGCTCATCTGTCCCAGGGTATCGATGTTGTGAGTTAGCAGCAGGGTTGAGACACCCATGCGCGCAGCTGCCAGGGCCGCCTCGGTCCCGGCATGTCCGCCACCCACTACAATTACATCAAAACTATCCTGATAGAACATTCTTTAGACCAAATCCGAAAAAGCGGGCTATTGTACGACCTGGTTACTATTTAGCCAATACATAATCATGGCCGCAGGTAATTTTAAAATTACCTGCGTTAATGTATGGCATCCTTTGATGAAGGGATCAGCTGGTGTATGGTTTGCACCAGTTTGGCATTATCCACCCGTGACTTCAGTAACACGGCCTTTACCTGTTCGACAGTATCCATATTGACCTCTTCAGAAGAGAAGATGACAACCGGTAGATCCAGGCTATTTTTCTGCATCTCCTCTATCAAATTCAGGCCATGTCCATCGGGAAGATTCAGATCCAGAAGAATTAAATCAAAGCTGTTACTAAGTAACAGTTGATTGGCTTGCTTCAGTGTCCCTGCATTGTCTATTCGCGCCACATTTTCCAAAAGAGAATGCACGACCTTTACCACATCCTGATCATCCTCGACATGGAGTATCCTTGGTAATTCACCCTGATGCCTATCAACAAGCTTGTCCATTACCGTCAATAATCGAGTCTCATCAATGGGCTTGCTCAACCAGTCGCTGACACCCAGTGCAGAACCCTCAAGCTCTGCATGGGCCTCATCTGCCTTAACGGAAACAATGATCACATTCAAATCCTGAAATTGTGGTTCCGCTCGCAGCTCTTTTAACAGTGTGATGCCATCCTTACCGGGTAACATGATATCCAAAGTCATCGCATCATATTTTTTTCGATAAAGCATCTTCTTGGCCTGATCGGCATCATTCGCCACTTCACAGTGATAGCCTTCCAGTTCCAGCATCTCTTTTAGCAACACAGCAACGTCGGGTTCATCTTCACATATCAATATAGATGGTCCGTAAATGTTCATATCACTAGGAAAATTAACACTGGTAACACGGTGAACGGGCAACACTATCCTGAACGTACTACCTTCACCCAGAATACTTTCTACCTCAATACCGCCATTGTGACGTTCAATTATTGACTGGGAGATACTTAATCCCAAACCTGTACCACCTGCACTACGAGATGTTGAAGAGTCTGCCTGGGTAAATTTTTCAAACAGTTTTGGTATAAACTCCTCACTTATACCCACGCCATAATCCTTAATGGACAAACGTATCTTATCCTCAAGCTCTTCTATTGATATATCAACTACACCACCCGGGTGAGAAAACTTCGCTGCGTTGGACAGTAAGTTATAAACCACCTGCAGTACACGATCTCTATCTGCATTCACCCACACCACGTGATCGGGTACATCGACAAAATTTAACCGTACATCATTTGCATAGGAGCTATTATTCGATATTGCATCTTTGGTCAGCTCAACCAGATCAAGGGGTTGAAAATGAAATACGATATGGCCAGATTCGATCTTACTTATATCGAGGATGTCATTTATTAGAAACAGCAATCTGTCTGTATTGTTTTGTGCAATAGACAATAAACTTACCATCTTCTCTTCACTGCTGCTGCTTAACATATTATTCAGCAAACCAAGCGAACCTTTAATTGAAGTGAGCGGTGTACGTAATTCGTGGCTTACCGTTGAAATGAAATCATCCTTCATTTTCTCCATCCGCTTACGCTCGGTAATATCCTGCATTGTTCCGTAAATGCGGCTTATCTCACCCACTTGATCAAAATCAAATTGTGCTCGTATTGCTACAACCTTATGCAAACCATCATATGTTTCTATGCGTGCTTCATATTCATATGGCTGTTTTAAGGCCGTCTGTGTATCTATTAAACTCTGAATTCGTCCTGCATCATCCGGATGTATGGTACGAAAGTAATCATCATATGATATATCCCGATTTTTCGGATCAACAGCCAGAATCCTGTAGATCTCCTCAGACCAAAGATTTGTTCCTTGACCTACATCCCACTCCCAATTTCCAACTTGAGCAATATGTTGAGCGACAGCCAGTCTGGCCTCACTCTCAAGCACTAACATTTCTTTTTTCTTTTCTTCACTTATATCATCGTAACTTCCGAGTATTCCGATGATTTTTTCATCTATATTACGTAAAGGGATTTTATTGGTACGCAGCCATATCTGATCACCATTTGGTGTAGTCTGAATCTCTTCGAACTTTAATCGCGGTATACCATTATTTATTACCAACTTGTCATCATGACGATAACTTGCCGCCTCGGTTTTCCAGGGCATCTGGTAATCACTTCTTCCTATGATTTCCTTCTCGGAACCAAACCCGGCATCCTGAGCAAAATTATAATTACAACCCAGGTATACACCATCCATATTTTTCCAGAAAACACGTGTAGGTATAGTATTTAATACCTGTCGTAACATATTTTCTGACTCTTTCAATCTACTCTCTGTTTCGGCACGTTTGTGTTCTCGATTATAGGCATCAATAATCTGTCCACAGGTTGTCTGTAAGGGCCGTAAGAATTCTATGTCACTTTCACTATATCCATTCTCGTTATTCGCAAGGCCGATCATTCCTACCATGTCATTACCACTATGAATAGGTAATCCTAAAAAAGCATTAAGCGGTGGGTGGCCACTTGGTAATCCTGCACGTGCTGGATGATTAGCCGGGTCATTCGCAATTAATGGTCTTGAGGTTAATATTACCTCACCAAAAAGTGACTGGAGATTATAAAATTCAAAACCGGCGAGAGATTGACGCTCATATAAATTTCTGGTTTGTGTATTCCAGGATATATCAGTAATAGCATGTGTTTTTAAATATGGTTGTCCATTTTCCGTATAAAGAACCTCTCCAATAAAACCATACTCACTTTTAGTAATACTCAACAATTGCTCTAAAATATCCGTAAACAACTCATGTTCTGTTGTATTGGATATGAAATTATTTTGGGTGGTAAAAATTGTATCCAGCAGCGCATTACTTCTCTTTGCTTCTTCGCCCTTATTATGCAGTGTTATTGATACATCATTTAATGCCGTAACAAGTTCCCGAACTTCCTCAGAAAGACCTACATTATCCAACTGTGTCCCATCACCCGAGATTAAATTCTTTGCATGCTCGGTTGCATTTTCCAGACGCTGGATATTTGTTCTTAACAGCTTGCGTACACCAAACCACGCAATCATTACTGTTAAGATCAAAGCCACAAAAATATTCAACCATATTGCATATATATGCTCGTATGAATCATCCAGATTGTAAGAAATATGTACCCATGCCAAACGTTCCCCTGCGTCTACGGGATACCATATCTTCATATGGTGTTCTGTAATATACGGTTTAGCAGATCTTTCAGACTCTAATTGATGATTATCCACAGCTACGGTTGATATAGGACTGCTCTTATCTACAGTCTTGTGCACTGTTACCAACGGTTGCATTTTGGTCGAATAAATATATATAAATTCAACCGATGGATACTTGAGAAAGCGAATTGCCAACTCTTCCATTTCAGCGTAATTGGCGAGGATTATATGATTTGTACTCGAAGCAGCAACCTGATATGCCAATGCCGTAAGTTGCGACTCGGCATTTTTCAATACAACTTTTTGATCTCTATAGCCTGTATAAACGGCAAAGCCAGCCAGCACCAACGACATGGAGGCCATGATCGCCAGCACAAGTCTTGCAAAGAGTGTTTTCGGTAACCAGCGCGACAAAAGAAGACTACTCATATTCTATATAATACTTTTCCAGCCCCAGATACTCTAAAGCCTGATAGTCACGCTTATAGTCAGCCCTAATCGGAGACGATATTTGTATTGCTTGTAACAACTCCTGACCCGATGCACTCTCTTTTAAAAGCAATATGGCATCCGTTACCGCTTCTCGTACCTGCTTACTGACTCTCGGATGTGCCGCTATAGGGTGAGGTGAATTTGCCGGTGTTTGATATATGACGATTAATTCATCACGAATTTCCTTAGGCTGTTTTTTCAGAGTCCGCAAAACACCGCCGGCAGCAGCAGCCTTGCCAGTCACCACATGCCGATAGGCATTGGTATGACTATGAACGTAAGTAGGGGTTATATTCACTCTTTCTTTCTCTACCAGTAGAGCGCGCATATATAATGATGCTGCAAAGGCATTGGGGGCAGGAAACGCTATCGTTGCGTTATTCAGGTCTGATATACGCCTAAACTGGCTGTCCTTGCGAACTACAATAATTCCGGTCAGCTTGCGTTTACCGTCATGGATAATGGGCATATAGCCCTGTAACTTACGGCCTATTACCTGATGGTATGGATTAAAATAGACAAAATCGACCTCACCGGCCTGATATGCAGCCTCAAAATCCTTAAAGGATTTATAGACGTTTAATTTGAAGGTATGCCCGGTTTCCTTTTCCAGGGTCTCCAAGAGAGGCTGCCAGCTGCTGAAGATCTTGCTAACGGTGTATTGAGGAACGACTCCAAAACGGTACTCTGTGGCCTGCAGGCTCAGTGGTAGCACTATGAGACTTATACACAATAGCTTTCGCATTATATGGAAAATCAATCATTCATACCTGGAGTCATGTTTGTTTACGGATTATCGGTGTAGTGCATTGAACAAAACAGGGCCAGAACCAGTTTTCACACAAATATTACCTTTATTACCCTATATTGGTGCCTGCAGGCTTGTTACCACAGCCCACACCTTATCCAGGTCAAAAAATTCCGGGTCTACCTTACAGACGGCCTTAATCCCATAATGTCTGCCGGCACCGGTATCGCGTAATACAGGCGGGTCGTAACTAACCCCTCGGGGATTGATATAACTCACAACCATAGGCTTTTCGTTCGGCCCAGTACGTTTTACCACCATTGCCGTCTCACCACTATTTAACCGTACAAATAGACCAGGAGGATAGACACCCATCTGTTTGATAAAGATTAACGGCAGGTTACTGTTGTACTTTTTTGACTCGTCCAGATAGCCTTTCAGGATATTACGTGGTTCTCTGGTCTCCCTGAATGGCCGATCAAACAGCATTGCGCTATATCTATCCGCCAGACAAATCACCGTGGATTCCGTAAGAATCTCCTCCTCCCGCAAGCCTCGTGGATAACCTCTTCCATCAGGTTTTTCATGATGTTGCCGAATAATGTCCAGCCACAAGGCATCATTCACACCGGCTTGCATTAGTTGCTCTACTGTCTCCAGAGGATGCCTTTCCAGCTGTGCTCGTTGTTCCTGATCGAGGGGAAATAATTGGGTAAACAACTCTTCCTGCAAGTTGTTCATGGACAGGTTTTGAGTCAATGCCGCACATACCACACTTTGCTGATGTGCCTCACTACTGCGAAAGTGCATCTCCATTATCATGACAATAATCGCCACATGGATAGGGTGGATCACTATATAGGGATATTCATGCATTAATTGCAGAGCCACCAGGGCCTTGTCAGGATCCTGTCGCACCAGCCCACGACATTGTGCTGCGAGATGCTGCAGTGGTTCTATCAACTCGGCCAATGAGTCCGGTTCATCCTCATAGCGATAAAACAGACTCATCAACTCCTCAGCCAGTCGATGATAGTCACGGAAGGTGTCTGCAATTCGAGGTCCTAAATGCTCCTTGACGGGCTTCTTCATCGCTCGACGGGGACGGTTTCTGTCTACCACCTCAAAACGTATCGCCCCCCGCATCATCAGGGCATCGACCTGGCGTTCTGAAGTAATGGTGGTACCCTCCCTGACCAGCAGACGCTGTTCACGGTCAAACAGTCGCCAGGGAACAGGCTCGCCTATTACCAGCTCTTCACGTTGTACCTCTATGGGATCGCCGTCTATTAACACTTTATTATGGTCTTCTATGCTTAATACTAGTAAAAAAGCCTGTATCTTCACGGACTTGCAGCAGAAACGAATATACCTCAAGTTTCTGTAACAGAATAGCCATACAGACATAGCAAAACGAAAAAATCATTTTGACTATTTACTACCATTCTACTGATCCATATCAACAAACTGAAAAACTGTTTACGTTAATGTTTTAACCAACGCGGAGCTCCTGCTTCGTTGTTGCCAAGATGATAGTTGTTTCATGAGGCCGTGCCTCATCCAGGGACGGGCTTAACCATACGCCGTACCATCTGAAAGGAGCATGTCTCCAATGTGGTGGATGCCCGATGCTTCGCATCGGGCTTTTTTTTACTTATTTAGTCATTTGGTTTTCTGGCAGCTGACCGTCCACAAACGGCTTCTCTCCATCACGATAGTGTTCTGCTAACTGATAGAAGCTTTCCAGATCTCCATCCTGCTGACGCAGTAACAGCTCCAGCTCGGGTTCCAATTGATGATAAGCCGCCACCAGGGCCAGGTTGGCATTATTCAGCGCTCCCTGCATCCAGCTATCAAAGCGCCCATCCAATACACCAGCGGATTTCAAACCAACGTACTCATCCTGCAGCCAGGAAAAGATCCTGATTTTCCCTGCCGCCTTCTCCTCATCCGAACTGTCAGATGTATACAACACCTCAAGCCTTTCTCTGGTCACCATTAATAAGCGGTTCAGTGCCTTATCCATATGTTGGCTCTGGATAAATGTCTTAAATTCCTGCGGTGTCTTTTTTTTCTCGAACCAGCGTCTTACCCCTTCACGGGCTACCACACTGGCAAAGCCCTCATTAAAGACCGTATCACCGGGAATATAGAGTCTTTGATGCGCCAGCTCGTGGATGATAACCTCAACCAGTCGTGCCTCGTCCCTGTACATCATGCTGCTAAACAGCGGATCATCCAGCCAGCCGAGGGTGGAATAGGCACTGGCTCCTGCAACAGCTATATCCATACCCTGTGACTGTAGTGTTTGTGCAAACTGTCGCGCATCCGCCTCTGCAAAGTAACCCCGGTAGGTCACACAACCGGCAAAGGGGTAGCACCACTGCCTGGCCTGTATGGAATAGGGGGGAGTGGCAACGACATTCCAGACCACATAGCGACCCTGCACCTTCACATAGTGCCGATAGCTTCCATTACCCGGTAACAACATCTCCTGCTCTGCAAATGCCACAATACTCTGTGCCAATTCCAAGCCCTGACGTAGCTCATCAGACGTGTCAGGATCGTTCATGACCTCATCTAATGGTTCACTACCGGCCATCAGTGACAGGTGGCCACCGATGGCCTGACCGTAATAGGAGAGGCTATTACAGGCGGGGGCAATAAACAGAATGCTTAGGACAAAGGCTATACGATGGATGGATGCGGCATGGGTATGACGGTGTAGAGTAAACAACAGCGTCGCCTACTTGCCGATACAGAAACTGGAGAAGATACGTCCTAACAGGTCATCAGAACTGAACTCACCGGTGATCTCGGACAGGGCCTGTTGCGCCTGTCTCAGCTCCTCGGCCAGCAGCTCGCCGGCACCGATTGAAAGCTGATGCTCGGCTGAGATCAAATAACTCTCGGCCCGCTGCAAGGCATCCAGATGGCGCCGGCGGGCCATAAAACTGCCCTCACCGGCGGTCTGATAACCGATGCAGTTCTTCAGGTGCTCCACCAGCAGCTCCAGACCTCTACCCGTCTGTGCCGACAGGGCCAGCTCAAAAAAGCTATCTGTCTCTACCCCTATTGCAGCGGAACCGGAGAGATCAATCTTGTTTCGAACCAGGGTTACACCCACCGATGCCGGTAGCTGTGCCATTAAGGCCTGTTCTTCCACGCCAAGACCGCTCTGATCATCGACCACCATCAGTATACGATCTGCCTGCTCCATCTCGGACCAGGCCCGTTGGATACCGATCTGTTCCACCTTGTCAGCACTCTCGCGCAGACCCGCCGTATCAATAATATGCAGGGGCATGCCATCGATATGGATCTGCTCACGCAATACATCGCGAGTTGTACCGGGGATATCGGTCACGATGGCCGATTCGCGCCCGGCGAGTGCATTCAGCAGACTGGACTTGCCGGCATTGGGTCTACCTACAATCACCACCCGCATCCCCTCACGCATGATGCTGCCCTGCTGGGCCTGCTGCATGATCGTCCCATGCTGCTGACGGATGGATGCCAGATCATCGGCAATCCTGCGATCGGCAAGGAAGTTGATCTCCTCTTCAGGAAAATCGATCGCCGCCTCCACATACATGCGCAGCAGGATAAGCTGTTCTACCAGGGTGTTAATCTTCTCGGAAAACTCTCCCTGCAGCGAGCGCAGCGCAGAGCGGGCCGCCTGTACCGAAGAGGCATCGATCAGATCGGCTATGGCTTCGGCCTGGGCCAGGTCCAGCTTGTCATTCAGATAGGCACGCTGACTGAACTCACCGGGTTGCGCCATACGCGCACCCAGCGACAATACCCGCTGCAACAACAGATCCATCACCACCGGGCCACCATGGCCCTGCAGCTCCAGCACATCCTCACCGGTAAAGGAGTTGGGGGCGACAAAGTAAAGGGCGATCCCCTCATCCAGGGTGGCACCGGTTTCATCAATAAACGGAAGATATTCTGCGTAGCGGGGCCTTGGCACCCGGCCCAGGATCGCCTCGGCGATCTCTGCTGATCTGGCACCGGAGACACGGACTATCCCCACCCCTCCTCGACCGGGTGCGGTTGCCAGTGCTGTTATCGTGTC
>Ga0224506_10003686_pt1 | contig 10087 bp, 13 predicted proteins | sample SF_Jan12_sed_USG_2_FD_169108 | JGI IMG/M metagenome (GOLD analysis project Ga0224506, IMG submission 169108) | Sediment microbial communities from San Francisco Bay, California, United States - SF_Jan12_sed_USGS_8_1 | ecosystem: Environmental > Aquatic > Marine > Sediment | place: USA...
GCATTCTGAACTGACCGTAGCGGTTGGTCAAGCGATTTCTGATGGTGCATTCTTGCTTTCTTGTGCACAAGTCACACAGTTCTTCTTCATTCACACTTACTGGAGCTTCCTTCAATTCGATCTTGAGCAAGTGATCCCCGTTGGTATGGATTGTCTGCGAATTGATAAATCAGTTGTGATTTTCCGAACTATGTTATTAATACTGAAAGAAGCATTATCAGAACCGGAGTTTGGGGAAGAACGCGATATCTAGGTCAAGTACGGGAAGGCTTGATGTGTCATCCTAGTTCTTTCCTGATAGACCTACTCTTTCACTAGCGGCTTCAGTTTATCCCTATAGTCATCGATGTCAGCGATTTTTGCTCTTTTCCTCGCTTTCCTTTTCAGCTCTTTTTGGACTTCCGCTCCTTCATCCAGCAGCTCCTTGACTCTAGAGACTCTAACTAGGCCCGATAGGAGTACCACACCAACCATTTTCTTCGATCCGGGTAATGGGTAGTCGCCGCAGCGAACCTCCTTCCCCCAAATGGCATTCTCCAGAAACTTCCTTCCCATCTCAATGCCTTCTCTGTCCAAATGTTCAGGTGGTCCCGAAACTAGGATTAGCCCCTTTTCAGCGTCTGTTATATCGCATTTTGTGCTCAAGGCTTCCGGATTTGCAGCGTTCTTGACAATGGAGTAGCACAGAGTGGAAGTATTGAGACGCTCTATTGACGACTCTTTCTTGAACAAGCTGAAGCCTTTCTCAACCTGCCTTTCTGAGTATCCCAGAACTGAGAGACCTCCAAGCGTGTTCATGACGTCGCCTCCGTCTACAACCTTTACGCCGATCTTGCTCTCTTTGTTAGTTTCCCCAGCGCCCAATAGATATCCGAAAGGCTTCACAATCATCAGGTTCATGTGATGATAGCTTTTGGCCACCGACGTGCCTTCCCTCTTCCAAGCCTCATTGTCGAAGATGATCAGACTGTCGGCTGTCTCCTGCAAAGCCAGCAAGCTTCTTGCGGCGTTGAGCGTCATCAACCTGCCTTCGTCTCTGGCGGGTAGAATCGCCAACGCATATACTGGTTCTTCGTGGGTGTCTTTGATATGTTTGACCAGAACTGGGGCTCCTCCTGAGCCGGTTCCTCCGCCGAGTCCAGCTATCACGAGGAAGGCGTCGGCGAAACGTGGCTTAAGAATTGATAGGGCCCTGTTGACGTTATCCATTTCCTCCTTCATTATCCTAACGCCTAACTCGTTATCCATCCCGGTCCCGCGACCCCTGACCCAGGTCTGACCGATTAGGATCCGGTTCTTGTTCGGTATAGATCTGAGTCCTGTCAGATCGGATTTTGCAGTATTCACGGCAAGAGTAATGGGAACTAGATTTCCACGATTCAACAACGTGACGTTTGCGTGATTGCTCCACTTCCACGTATTATAGTAAGCGAAGAGGTCAGTAACCTTCGCACCTGCTTGTCCAACTCCTATCACGCACAGCCTCAATTCCTTTGCTCCTGAGAACTCGTATTGCTGCTTACCGCCGCCTCGATCTGTTATTTCCGATGTTTGGGAAAAAAGAGTTATGGAGTGGGAGTATGGATGATTGGTGCTAGATTATCAAGTCGCCTAAGTCATTCTAGCAGATCCTTCGCATAAGACGTCCAAGGGAACCCATTGACCGAAGTGTCTATGGACTGCTCGTGAAAAGCTACTCGGGGGTTGGAGATTTCCTAGAGCGATACCGTTCTGAATTGCAGGGCACCGTCAGTTATTGTGACCTCATAGACCTGATTTGGGTATGGCCTTATATTGAACGCCTCAAGTTCTTCAGGCATGAGAACTAGGACTATCTTTTGAAATTGAAAGGGTGTCATCCCTTTGGGTAGAACGCTTTGGATCCCCTGCTGAACTTGGAAGACGATGCTGCTGATTCCTTTCGGGGCGTTCTGAGGCATCATTGCAACCATTGGAGGTGTGGCTCGTGCTTCAACAAAGGTGATCCGAATGCTTTCTCGTCCTTCAGGGTCCTGAACACTGCTTACGGAAGAAACTTTTAGTCTTGTCTTCAGCGAGATCGCCATGCTGTAATCAATCCCGAACTTACCAATTGATCAGACCTGATCTTAAATATTTCTAGGAAATGAAAAGAGAGAATGAAGACTATCTCTTCCGCATACTTTTCAAGAGGAGTTTTCGAGTCGTTTCATCCAGATTGAAGTAATGGGTCTTCCCTCCTATTGTTGCTGTCTCAATGTATTTTCTCATTGATAATTTGTCTAGTACTTCTCTTTCTTCTTCTGCGAACTGGTCTGCAGCGATCATTGCAGGCCCATCAATACTCAAGAGCTTCATGACGAAGTTTCTCGGCAGAAGCATGTAGACTTTCTTGTCTTCATAAAGATACGATTTGTCTCTCTCCATGTATATCGGAACCAGGTCACCAGCACGTTCCTTGGCATCTCTCGTATCTTTTGCATGGATAGCGCGAAAAGGCCTAGGGATTTCACCCCTTTTGATCAATTCTTCTTTCCTGTCTATCATTACCAATTGTCCGTCTAGCCATTCAGAGCCAAGCCTGACGGTCTGCTCAACCAACTTGTCAAACCTGTTGCAGACATGATTGACGATCCGCTCTACGATATTCAGTATGGCATTAAGCTCTTTCTCAAGATCATCGGGTTCAGCAATCATTTTCGACAGTTTGAAGTTTCGACGATTCACTGCCAGAAAACTACGCGTCCCGTCACCAAGCTTCAACCCTTCATAGACTTCAAAGCCAATCGGCTGATTGAACGATATTTCCGTATCTATCCTAAGGCCGAAACCTTCAGCAGCGACCAGTAAAGGATTGACCGAAATGAATTCTAGATCGATACCGGGAAAGAGCTCGACAGAAGCAGCTTTTCTCTCCCTCAGAAACTCTCTCATTGACTCATATTCCGCTTTTTCCAGAGCGTTCTCTATTTTGAACCGCAACTGGTTTTTCCACTCTGTATGCTTTCTTTTGAACGTAATCCGCGACTGTAAGATCGATAAGGATTTCAGCCGCTTCTATATTGAATGTGCATATCTTCCGTTTTCTCTCCCCACTGATATCTGTCTGCGCAAGTAAACTTGTTTTTCAGTTGTGAACCGTGAATCCGCTGCTCTAGTCTTCTACTTCCACTTCTCCTTGAGTCTTTCTAGTTCGCTCTTCTCCTTTTCTTTCTTCAGGTAGTACCAGACAATCCATGTGAAGATGAATATGGGGAAGAAGTCCACTAGGGGCAGGAACTCAAGGGATGACAGTAATCCGATCCATCCAAACATGATCACGCCCGCGCCCACTCCCGCGATGTCTAGTATGTCGCCCACTATGGGGGATAAAAGGACGGGAAAAGCGTACTCAGCAATGTCAAGCAACACGCAAACTACCAGTTTTGCCGTTTCGTCTAAGGTTAGCGCAATGTATTTCAGAGTTTTTAACTCGCTTCTGGTCTCTCTGCCCATGCGCTTATCATCTTCTTATTGTCTGACTTCTTAGGTTTCTGACAATCATAATACGGAGACTCATAAACCTAATGGCGGATAAGTTGAAGATGCGAAACCGTGGGAATCACCTTCATGGCCTCTCTTTGTTCGCCAGCATGTAAAGTCTCGTTCTTGGATCGTGACCGATCGCACCTTTCTCAAAGAGTTTACGCAATGATCTGAATATCACCTTTGGTTTCTTCTCCAACTTCTCAGCGATCTCAATGAGGGTTAGAGGTGTTTGATTCAGCAATTTCAGGATTTCATCATCTGTTTTTCCCATTTCGGGTTCGCCTCTGGTCCTTCAACTACTTCTACCATGTGTTGCTCTGAATCCGGATATTCTCTTTGCTTCATGTCTATAGTAGCTGCTTCGATTTAACATTATAGCTAGCTTCTGAAGACTTAGCCAGCTGAGACATCGCCTTGGTTCCGTAGGTTCGTCCATGTTCGTACATGGCGAATATGTTTTCTGGAGGCACATCTGGCCCTATGTTTGTGTCTGTGCCGAGTATGTATCCGCCTCCTCCTCTCCCTTTCATCACTAAGTCGATGCATCTCTCCACATCTTTCATAACCGTCTCAGTCGTCCCAAATCGAAGCGTAGTTGAGACTTGGACACTTCCTATGAGGAGTAAAGGTTTGCCGCTCTTGGCTTTCATCCTCGTGAGCGATGCAAAATCTACTCCACATTTCTCTTGAAAGCCTTGAAAACCGTCTACTCCGGCGTCGATCAGGCTCCCCACTATAGGTGTTATGTAGCCGTCGGAGTGCCAGATGATCTTGACGCCAGCGTTCTTCAAAGGTTCGAATGCGTATTTGACATAGGGAAAGTATATCTCGTCCAGTACCTTCGGGGAGATCATGGGCCCATGAGAATAGCATATGTCCGTGGCGGTGAAGCAGAAGGGAGCTATGTCCTCTTCCTTCATTGCCTTAGCGATGACTTCATTCTGGCATCTCGCGCCTTCGGCGTAGTACTCATTTAGCCTTCTAGCAGAATCTCCATAGCGCATGCACGTGATAATGTAAGGCTTGTATCCGAAAAGCCGGAAGTTTCCATCAAATGTAACGGTGGCAGCACCGCTCATCCAGAGCATATCGTCTCCGCACTCATCTTGTGCTCTCCTCATCCTGTTTGCGTAGATTCGGTATTGCCGTTCGAAGTCGAAGTCCCCGCGAACCTCCTCCGGTTTCGGAAGTGATTCGATATACTTTACTACCCTCTTCGGTGTGTATCCGCGTTCTTCGGTTGAGGAGACCTCCCAACCCATGTATCCGTATGTGCCTGCTGGGTGACTCATCATCTCAGGAGGCTTCGGCAACTGTATGCCACATGTCACATCAACCCCTACATTCTTGAAGGCTTTGAGGGCAGCTCTCATAGGGTTTTCCCACTCATTCAACATGAAGCCGTACTTCAAGTGGACGCCGCTCGCCTTCTCCAAGAACCCAAGATTCTCGCACCAACCTCCCCACATCGGAGGCCTATCGATCTCTTCAAAGCTGAGCGCCCTAATCGTTCGCTCTCTCCCTCGTAGCGCCAAATACTCCACCTAGAGTTTCAAACGATGATTATCATATTATTCTTTTCCCTGAACAATCCTGCACTAGGAAACAGCATTGTCAGAAAACCGAGCTGAATGCAGTGGCGTGAGTTATGGGGCATTCGGAATCATGGTTCTCATCTTACCAAGGAGCACTTATGCTATCGGTGATCCTATCCCTTCTGTAATCCCAAAGCGATACCTGCGGCAAAGCTTCCCGCGAATGGTAGATTGACGACGGTTGGTGTGAGCCATTGGGAAGCCGTCAGAACACCATCTTCCGCTAGCTCGGTTAATCTCAGGTAATTGACGTGGATTATGTCATTGTATTCGAGAAATATGAGCCCCAGGGAGAAGAGACCCCCGATTATGGCTAAGATTTTCACCACTTTCTTTACTGCATATCCCAGAATGTATCCGAAGATTCCTCCGGAACCAAGCTGGTAGATCAATTCGCTCATTTTGAGGATGATTTCTCTTCTAAGCCTAATAATTGTTATTAAGTATCGAAAGGTATTGAATTTCCATGTTTCTAGTCTTGTTCGCTGAATCAGGAAAAGCACAAGATTCTCAGCTCTTGCTCGAGTTGATATCGGCAGATCAGTCACAGAGAATTCGTTGCAGAGTTTCTATTCTTCATGCTTATTTTCAGCGTTGATGTTCGCTCTTATAGTGATTCCTATCCCAAACAGCATGACTATTAATCCCAAGATTGCGAGAGGTTCTCCAATTAGACGGTTCATTTCCTCAATCGGCAGGATGTACAACATTTCCATGTCGAGTTTCGGATGCCGCCACATCGCCCACCCTATGTAGGCAGCTATCGAAGCGGCAATCGCCACAATCATTGATTTCAAATTCATACTTTCTAAAAAGCTGTCCGTCACCTTTCATTTAACTATTCTCAACATTCGTAGATATCTATTGATGTTAAAAGACTGATGGAAAAAAGGCCGACCAGAAAGTGGTCAAATGGAAAACAGACTCCTAGCTCCATCGAAACAATTTAATATCCTCCCCCTCATAATTTGGCTTGTCCCCGGGTCTGCGGAGGTGTCCGAGTCTGGTCAAAGGAGGCAGGCTTAGGACCTGCTGGCGTAGGCCTGCGTGGGTTCAAACCCCACCCTCCGCACCAAAACTACGGATTCGAAGATGTTGCTTCATGCGCGCGCTCTAATCCATGGTACTCCGCGGCACATATCTGCACATTCTGCGAGTCTCTTTCAGCTCTTTTGAGGCTTCTCGGCTAGAATGGTTTGTGGTTCAACCCTGGGGATTCTGAGCCCATCAAAATGTCTATCGAATGAGACTATGCCCTGTGCGCTATTGGTGAGCGCTGCTGAATACTGGATTGAGTCATCAATGTCCAGAGTCTTCTCCAGACATATGTCAACGGCTTTTGCCTTGTCTGAGAGGGTGGTTGTGTATATGCCTAGACCTTTATAGGCGGAGAGGCTTGTCAAGAAGGTTCTGAGTTGCCTTAGCTTCGCAAGGCTGCTCATGATGACCATTATGGAGTATACTGAGAAATCGGTGACTATTCCGGTCTCCTCTCCGTCCCTCAAGACATCAAGAAACCGTTTACAGACCTCTTTTCTGGGTCTTGAGAGCATTATCTCCAGGAATATATTCGTGTCAAGGAGATACATCGGCCAATACTTCACCAGCCCACTTCTTCATTGCCAGATGCTGTAGTTCCACAGAGTCTAAGTCCACATCAGCGAGCAAGCCATCAAGAGCCTCCACAGGATCTCCTTCGAAGACCAAGCCTTTGGCACTTACTGAGATCAGCCATTGGTGAATAGCCTCTTCTGCTGCGCGGCTCAGTGAACCTTTCCTATATCCGAACCGTCTCATGGCTGCCTCTCTGAATCTCTTCTCAAGCTCCTCCTTAACCTGAAAACGTAACCCCGCCATTCTTTCCACCTCAACAAAGCAATGACCTCATATCCATATATCCTTTTCTCCATATCACAATTTGACATCATCTCAGTCCTTGGATCGCAGCCACCTATCGGCAAATGCCATATCCAATGTTAACTGTTAGCTTGCTGAGCCCTATGGCAGCCACCGAAGATCGGAAGGTCATCTGAATTGAAGGGGATGACTGATTGGGAAACACACGGCAGTGCAAGAAAACGATAGGGGGTATCATCTATTGACCGCATTTCCCGTCAATAGATCCATCAGACATTACTGATGCTGTCTTTAATGGGGCCACACAAGATCCCCGAACTTTTTCACCGAGAAAAACAAGGGGTCCGCGACGGGCATGAGTGAAGAAGACTAATAAGAGTAATGACAAATGTTTGGAAGGCACTGGGTGGCAGAAGAGATGAAAGTTGCAGTCTTGACTCGGGATGGATTTGAGATACGTGGCCAAGAGCTTCCATCATGTGGACCCAATCAGATTCTCGTAAAGACAACGGCCTGCGGCATATGTGAAGGTGAAGTCTTCTATTACCGCAACCGAGCCACTTTGCTCCAAGATGAAGCCGTGCTAGGCCATGAAGGCAGCGGCTTCGTGGCTGCTCTTGGGCGAAACGTGGAGGGCTTCGAAGAGGGCGATGCAGTGACAGCCCTAGACGGCGCATTCGCGGAATACTTCCTTGCATCCCCTGAGAGTCTCGTCAAGCTTCCTGAAGGCTTAGATCCACGTTGGGCTCTCGGTGAACCTGTGGCATGCTACGTGCATGCAGGCAACCGATTCGGGGTCAAGCTAGGAGACAATGTCGCGGTGTTGGGTTGTGGATTCATGGGACTGGGGTGTTTACAGCTAGCTAGACTTCAAGGCGCAGTATTCGTATGTGCAATTGAACCGATTCGCTGGCGACTGGACATGGCTCGAAAACTAGGCGCTGATGCCGTACACAGCCCTGAAACGGACAATGCAGAAGGACTAGTACAGAAACATGGCGAGTTTGATGTGGTAATCGAGGCCACGGGTGTCCAAAGCGCAATTGACATGGCTGGTAATCTGGTTAAGCAACACGGCCGCATCATCCTAGTCGGGTACCACCAAAGCAATGAAGGAATGCGAACTGTAAACATGAAGCAGTGGAACTATAAGGCAATCGATGTTGTCAATGGTCATGTGCGAAGAGACTATGAGAAACTAAGAGCCATGCAAGCAGGAATCGACTTGATCCGTACAGGGCGTCTGTTTATTAAGCCCCTAGTAGAGCAATATCCGCTGTCTGAAGTAGAGAAAGCATTCCATGATCTCATCGCAAGAAAGGAAGGGCTGTTCAAAGCCGCTCTTACTAGCTAGCTAAGGGTCAACAGTATGAGGTCTCTTCCATACTCCACACAGTTTGCCGGATAACAAGAGCTATACTCGTCTAACCATCTGCGGCTCAAGCTGACTGATCCCTTCTATCCCCTGAAGAATGGCCTCCACCTCATCCATCCCACCAGATCTGTCTTCGGGAAGCAGAATATGAGCGATGAGGGCGACAAGCCCAAAGGCTATCGGCTCCTCATCAAACCCATAGACCGAAGCGTAACCTGGCAACGCCTTCTCTATCTTCGTCTTCAATAAATCAAGATCAGTGTCGACATCCGAAGGGAAGATCTTCATCGAAACCAAGACTTTCGCCATGGCACGAATCTCCAGAGAGGCTACATCGTAGGTACTCTGCCACTATTTTAAAATTTCGCTTCTGCGTGACCTTCTCTCACCGTCAAAGTTTAAATAAGGCTAAGGAGCTCAGGTAGAAGAGTCTACACCGAAGAAGTGCTTCAACATGAGAAAAGATGGCAGTATGACAAATGGAAAGTTCGAAGGTTTGACGCATATAGCCAATTCCAGATCTCAGTTCACCATGGTCGCTACAGATCAGAGAGGCTCATTGATGAGGATGATAAACCCCGAGAATCCAGAGAGCGTCACACCTGAGGAGATGAAGAAGGTCAAAACGGCTCTCATAAAGAATCTTTGCGGAAGAAATAGTCCCGGAAGAGCAAGCGGCGTACTAATAGACCCGGAGTACTCATACGAAAGAAGCTTCGTCGAAGCCTGTGACATCCGAGCAGATGTGGGGGTCCTGATAGGCATTGAGTCTTCAGGTTACGGCGGAAAGGGCGAATTCGGCCCACAAGTCCAAATCTTTGAGGGATTGGATACCGAAGATGCAGTTCAGAAGATAAAGAATAGGGGTGCTTCAGCCGTCAAGATGCTGGTCTACTACCGGCCAGACAGCCCAACGCGAGATCATCAGGAAAGTATGGTGAGGGCTGTCGGCCGTGCTTGCGAGAAGTGTGAAATTTCATTCCTTCTAGAACCTCTTTCTCATTCGATTGAAGGTGAACCTCACAGAAAGGAGAACCCAAAGAAATTCTCAGAGATCAAGCCTTGGATCGTCGTAGAAACTGCTAGAGAATTGACGAAGCCTGAGTACTCAGTTGATGTGTTGAAGGCTGAGTTTCCACTGAACCTCAAATACGCGGGGGAACTGGGTCAAGATCCTTCTGAGGCATGTAAAGAGCTTGATGAGGCAAGCCAAGTTCCGTGGGTTGTTTTGAGCGCCGGCGTGGACTATGACGAATTCAAGGAGAACCTCAAGTATGCATTGGAGAACGGCGCTTCAGGGTTCCTCTGCGGAAGGGCGATATGGAAGGAATCTGTTGGCATAGAAGATATGGCTAAGTTCCTTCTTAGAACTGGGGTGGAGCGGCTCAACGAGCTTGTCGATATGGTTGAGAGGGACTCGACACCTTGGTTCAAGAAGTACGTCGATTCATTAAGCGATATAGAAGTGATTAGAGGCGAGTAGGAGCCCGAATATATTAGCTTCTTCCTACTCGTTGGACAAAAGAATCGCAAAGTGAACATGAAGATTCTATAGGAGATGAATTTCCTGACAGAAGTCTATTTTGTAAGCGCCAATGTGCCAATCACATACATTTCACGGGTTCCCATGGCTAAGTGGTACACCCATAGCTTGGTCTACCAGACGAAGGAGCTTGCAGGCAGAATCCTTGAAGATGTGATTTCCGCCGGCGATACTGTAGCCGTTAAGATCCACTTCGGCGAGCGCTACACA
>Ga0224506_10003687_pt1 | contig 10086 bp, 11 predicted proteins | sample SF_Jan12_sed_USG_2_FD_169108 | JGI IMG/M metagenome (GOLD analysis project Ga0224506, IMG submission 169108) | Sediment microbial communities from San Francisco Bay, California, United States - SF_Jan12_sed_USGS_8_1 | ecosystem: Environmental > Aquatic > Marine > Sediment | place: USA...
ACGAAACACGATTGTAACATATACCCTGAAACCCACGGAAGCAGGAACTGAAATGACGTATGCGGTGGACTATGAAATGCCTTGGGGAGTTCTCGGCAAGTTCCTCGACAAACTGTTCGCTCAGAGAGAGGCTGAAAAGATAGTCGAGAAAGAGTCAAAGAAGTTGAAAAGCATTCTGGAGCAATAAATGCTCACACGAAGCCAACAAGCGCGCGCGCCGTTCGCGTTTCAAAACGTTGACATGGGCGTTCTCCTTATGGAGAAGCTCAGAGCAGTTATAGAATACTGTTTGACTGAAGCGAGGCTTGTATGCGGTTCAGCCAGGCCAACATTCTATTTGGCAGGGTTCTCTGCTGGAGCTTCCATGTCAGCCGCGATCGCTCATGAATATCCAGAGGTGACCAAAATGCTCTTGATTTCTCCATCTGCCGATATAAGTACAGACGTTCTTAGAGACGGACCGGCAAAGTATAGGGGCGAACTCTATATCACACTAGGTGACAGCGATGCCGTTGTTGGTCCCAAAGCCGCCCAAACTCTGGCTGATTGGGCGACAAAGGCGAGATTCACGAAAGTTGTGGTCGTTCCACATTGTGATCATCAATTCACAGGAGAAACGAATGGAAGAATCCTGAGCAAAACGTATCTGTGGGCATTCAATGATGACCAAACATATCCATCACCTAAAGGTGGGATCAAGTTATACTAAGACTAACATTATCACATTGGGTAGAACGCTGCTCTCACACAGCAATGTTATATGCGTAACGAAGCATTGAAATCAATCAGGTGAGATTCGTGGATAAATGGAAATACTATGATATTCGCTTTCAGAGGCATTTGTTATGCAATCCGCTGAACAAAGAGAAGTTCGAAAGCCTGTGCAAGCTTCTAAGACTGAAAAGAGCAGCACGAGTTTTAGACGTAGCCTGTGGAAAAGGAGAGTTTCTAGTCAGGCTAGCAGAACTATATGACATATCAGGCGTGGGTGTAGACATTTCACCCTATTGCATTAGAGATTGCTTGGAGAAACATCGAAAAAGAGTGCCAAACTCTGACATTAAGTTCATCCAAATGGACGGTGCAGACTACAAACCCGAATCGCCAGAGGCTTTCGACCTAGCCATGTGTATTGGTGCAAGTTGGATCTATGAAGGCCACCGTGGAACACTACAAGCTTTGACGAAGATGACAAAGTCAAGTGGACTCGTAATTGTAGGAGAACCGTTCTGGTTGAAGGAGCCAAGTGAAGAGTATCTGAAAGCAGATCAAATGAAGAGAGAGGAATTCGGCACTCACTATGATAATGTAAGAGTGGGAGAAGAGGAAGGGCTAACCTGCATTTACACGCTAGTAAGCAACCATGATGACTGGGACCACTACGAGACGTTCGGGTGGTGGGCCGTCGACGAGTATGCAAGGGCTAACCCTGATGATCCGGATATTTCGGAGCTATTACAGCGGAAAAGACGAGAAGAGGAAATCTATCTTCGTTGGGGCAGGGAGACACTGGGTTGGGCCATATATGTTTTCAGGAAGAAGCATAAATCGTAAATTCGCGCGCGTGCGTGATTATCCTCTTGTTTTCGTGTGTGACTTTGGCTGAAATATCTCGCAGACTTTCTGAGTTCTCCATGTTTCATTGTCACTACTGTAGCGTCTTGGGCACTCTGGTTTAAGATAGTAGACGCAGTTACCGCATTCCTCCCCCGTCCTTGGAATCAGATAGAGTCTTGACAAAACATCGCGGGCTACTTCAATGCGTTCTTCTTCTGAGAGGAAATTCTTCCTTTCTACCGTCTTTTCTTCTTTTACATCAAGTAGGTCACACCTAATCATGCATTTCCAGTTAAATTCGCATACGTAACAACAGGCATCCTTAACCGCGTTCCTGCAATCACTGCCTCTTACGAAAACTAGATCAGGGCTTCCTTTGCATCTTCCTTCGAAGACGTAGCCACAATTCACGGTCTCTGATCCTTCCATATTTATTGTTATTTTGTGTGGAGATTTAGCTCTTACTCAAGCGTAAGATATGGCTATCTTGAGTTTGACACAACCAGGAAGAAAAAAAGCGAGCGCTATTTTGAGAGCGCGCGCACACACAATCAACCAACCAACGATTTCGCGTAAGTATGGCCCACACTACTTGACTCTTCCAACTGGAGCCAGATACAAGGCTATTTCATCTTCCCCGTCAACGCCTACAAAGCTATCCAGTAATTTCTGATTGTAGGCGATTATCGCATTTGTGCCTACTCCGATTGATTCACAGGCAAGGTATAGGTTCTGGCAAATGTGCCCGACACTGATAAGAATATCTTTGAGTGAATCTTCCCCATATCGATATTCAGTCCGATAAGGTCTTACCGTCCATACGAAGACGACTGCGCTTTCTCCAATGAAGTTCTGACCATTGGCTGCTTCACTAATTCTCGAAGGCAGGTCAGCTCTCTCAGAGGGCAGCTTGAGCAACTTGTGATTCAATGCTAGATATCGGTATAGGCCAGGGCTTACTCCGTTCACTCTGTTGATGAGCAAGTATGTTTCGAAAGGATGCATAGCGCCTCCTGAAGGAACAGTGCGAATTGTGACCAATCCGTTGTGTATGAGCTGTTCTACACCCTGAGTGGCCCACAGTAGAAATGAGAGTTCTTCAAGAGTTAGTGATTCCTGTGTGAAGTTCCGGCGACTTCGCCTGTTTCTAATTGCCTCTATCAGAGACATGTTACCAAGGCTGAACTGCTCTGGACTGATTAGGTCGACGAGTTCTGCATCTTTCGGACATGGCTTCTGAATTGGAGGGATTGGCAATCCTTTCATTTGGTCAGTTTCAATTTCAGCCATACCAGGCAACGATTGATTCTTCAGATACTTTCTATAAGCAGGCACCATTCAAATCACCTTGCCACTCATCCTCTCTGTAAGAAGCAATATTTGAACCTGCTGTCTCTTATTTTCCAGCTTAGATGATAGCAACTCGGTGGGATTTCGCGCACGCGAACTTCAGTGTTTCACCATGCGCACGCGCATCAATGCATTTTCTCTTTTGTCATAATTTATGTGCTTGAAAAGTCAATAGACTATGGATAACTATGCCTCTCTCAGATCCAGTGGCCCTGACTGGTCTCGTTTTTCTGGGCATTATCTTAGTAATCATAGGTGTCTTTTTTGGTTCAAAGACATTCAAGAATGAGCCATTTTTCCGTTTGGGAGTTGTATTTGTTGAATTGGTTTTAGTCATGTCTGTCTTTCTGAATCCATCGTTACTTCTAATTATAGGCTCGCTCTTTGGAGTGATGATTGTCTTTTCGATATTCCTTTCAAGCATTTTTCTCGGCATTGAGACCCTGCTTCTTGGAGTTCCAAGTTTGATCCTATTTGCGTATTCTCTCTTCGATCACCAAAATCGATTCTGGCTAAATATCATCAGCGTTTGCCTTTTCTTCTTGGGAATAGTTGTCAGTCAGCTTGAATTAAGGAAACCTATTTCAGAAATGTTAGGGAAACTGTTTCCTGCATTTGCTTTTTCTCTTGCTATTGTTGGCGTCTTTTTGATTCCCGCTGTTTTTCCTCAGTTTGAATTTGTGACTCAGATAGCTGAGCTTGCTGGGACGATAATTGGGCTGTCTTTTTTAGTGTTACGAAGACTCTGAACTTGACTCAAACGAAACTTTGTGACGCGTGCGGAATGAAGTTTATCCAACCAAGCATGCATGCAACAAGCTATTTGATCTTACTCCAATTATTGAGGTATTTTTCCCATGTTTTCTACGTTCATTATTAAGCGCGCGCGCGTTGGAGAAAATGTTGTGTGCGCACACTGATATAAACGCCTAACATGTTATGTTCCTATTATATTTTGACCGACATCGCGCGCATTAAGGCTTTTAAATTCTCAGCTGCTAAACGGAATCACAGGTGGAAGACGATGACGCTTCAAGAATGGACGATTTTTGAACTGCAGTCGATGATGACGGCAGGCGAATTAACAGCGCGTCACCTCACCGAGTTATATTGGGAGCGGATTGACGCAATAGACAGAAACGGCCCGAAACTCAACTCGGTCATCGAGACAAATCCCGACGCTCTTACCATCGCCTCATCCCTAGATGATGAGCGACGCTGCGGCAAAACACGTGGGCCACTCCATGGTGTCCCTGTCCTCATCAAAGACAACATTGACACCCATGACCAGATGCAGACCACAGCCGGTTCACTCGCGCTCGAAGGTCATATTGCACCACGTGACGCGTTCATCGTCAGGAAATTGCGGGCAGCAGGCGCAGTTATCCTGGGCAAGACAAATCTGAGTGAATGGGCAAATATGCGTGGCAAGCGTTCTGTCAGCGGCTGGTCGTCTCGAGGCGGACTCACGCGCAATCCCTACGCGCTGGACCGTTCTGCATGCGGGTCGTCAACAGGTTCATGTGTTGCGGTGGCGGCGAATCTGTGCTCCGTGGCAATTGGCACAGAGACGGATGGCTCAATTATCTGTCCCAGTCAGACTACTGGCATTGTTGGAATCAAACCCACGCTTGGATTATGGAGTCGAAGCGGAATCGTTCCCATCGCCCACAGTCAAGACACAGCTGGGCCCACAGCGCGCACCGTCACGGACGCAGCGATTCTGCTCGGGGCGCTGACAGGAGTCGATGATCAAGATCCGGCTACAAGGCCCAGTGAGAAGCGAGCATTCAGAGATTACACGCATTTCCTTGATGAGGATGGCCTCAAAGGAGCAAGGATTGGAGTTGCCAGAAAAATGGCTGGAACTGACAAGCGCATCATCGAGATTTTTGATTCGTGTCTTGAGGTAATGAAGCAGAAGGGAGCGGTAATCGTTGACCCAGCTGATGTGCCGAACTTCAACAAATTCGTCAAAACAGAAATGGAAGTCCTGTACTACGAGTTCAAGGCTGATTTGAACAGGTACCTTAGGGGTACGAAGGCACGCGTGAAAACAATGGCCGAAGTAATCAAATTCAATGAAGAGAACAAAGACCGTGTGATGCCATATTTCGGACAGAAGCATATGGAAATCGCGCAGAAGAAAGGTTCACTACGCGACAAGAAGTACCGCGACGCGCTTAGAAGGAATCACCTTCTGACCCGCAAAGAAGGTATTGACGTGACCTTGCGGAAATACAGACTGGATGCAATCGTCGTGCCGTCGGGCGGTCCATCGTGGCTGATTGACTTAGTCAACGGCGATGCCAACAACTGGGATATGATAAGCACATCGCCTGCTGCGGTGGCTGGGTATCCGCATATCACCGTGCCCTCTGGGTACGTCTTCGGTTTACCCGTTGGCATTTCGTTCTTGGCCAAGGCATGGCAGGAGCCTACGCTCCTGAAGTTGGCCTATGCGTTTGAGCAAGCGACCAAAGTCCGCAAACCGCCAGAGTTCCTGCCGACAGCAAATCTTGATCACTAGTTGACTGTTTGAGGAAAACGTAGCGCGCGCTATGAAACTTAATGCCTTATTGAGATTAGTGTGTAGTCTTTGTTACTTTCTTGAAGAGCGTGCGCTCATTTTTGCCGCGCGCGCGCGAAATCTTGGACAGTTCATGAAGCTCGTCATTGTGCAGTATGCTTTCTTTGTTTCATCATCAGGCTTCCACAATTTGCGTCGGCTTTCTTCCTCATAGGTTAACCCAGCATGGCACTCATCGTCGCTGTCAAGAAATACACATCTCACTCTTTTTCACCAAGTCTTGAATTATGTATTAACTTGATTTTATAGACTTTTCCGTAATACAGATAATTGCACTTGAATATATGAGCGTAGGCAACTAGATGCTTCCTTCAGCGCGCGCATATCTGTTCAGTCCGCATAATTCTAACGATTTTACCATATAACTCCACGATAATCACGCGGTCTACCATGTCTCAGTCTTTTGATAACATTCCATATCATCCAAGCTAATAGTGAACCTCCCACTCCATAGGTGCTGAGAGCTTCTAGGATGTGTTTGATTATTCCGAAGATTTTGTCGATTGGGAATGGTTCGGATGGGGGTGGAGATGTGGTCACTTCAATCTGAGCAGTTCCAGACACATCAAAATGCATGTCGACACTACCAGTAACGAACATTTCTTTATGTCCATCTCCATAATAGGTAATTTTACAATTTTCTTCCGTCTCGATTCTTTCGACTTTGTTAAAAACGCTTTCATTCTCATCAGAAGAATCAATGTTGACGTTCACACCCATAGTAACACTACCACTAACAAACATTTCTTTGTGTCCGTCTTTATAATAGACAATTTTGACATTTTCTCCCGTTTCGATTCTTTCGATTTCCTTGGAAACGTTCTCACTATCAGCAAAAACATGAGGAAAATGGCTTAGAAGCAAGAGACAAGTGATAGTTACTAGAGTTAATTTATGCATAGCTACCGAGTGTTATACTGCGCGTTGGAGACTCTTTAAAGTTGTTGACATGAACAAATCAAATTTTCAAGACGGTGAAAATTGATGATGTGCAGAAGACCAGATAGGGGTGCGGTCTGTTAATTTCGAGTTTTTTCTTCTTTTGAGGACAACAAATTCGTAGAATTTGAAAAATTTTTAAATGAAGATCTTGTGATCTTACATTGTGGAATTAAAAATGGAACAAGATAAACAAATCGATATATGGCTAGCAGAATATCAGGCATGTCATTCAAATCGTAATCATTATGAGACCATCGCTTGGACAATAGGTTCTATATTTATAGTTGCATCATTCACTTTATTTGGCATCTCCTTTTGGGAAGAACTTGCTAATGGCTCCGTTGCAGTCTGGTTATTAGGATTTTTTTCATTGTTATTAATGGGTATCTGGTTATCTTATGTTGTTTATGTACAAGAGTACGTTAAAGCATCTCAAAAGCGCTTGTGGAAGATAGAGGAAGAGCTTCAAGGAAAAAAATATGATATACAACTACACACAACAATCAAGAGTAAAAAGCGGATTCTTAGAGGGAGATAGATTACAGCTTCATTGTTACATTTAGTGATTCTAGTATGGCTTGTTAGGCTCTTTGTAGTTTGATCGCACGCGCTCATTGGTATTTCAGTTATGGAAAAGCTTTATTTTCTTCCATCTCTTATAAACAGAGTAGTTCTCGGCGGTGAGGTTCAGTAGGGACAGCTCGCCTCACATGCATGTGCGCCTTATGCACTCTGGCGGGCATCACTGACCTTCACCTTTACCGAACTACATCGATGGCTTTAGAACCTCTTTCACAAGTTTGTCCCAATCATCAATCGGAATCCTCGTTTTAATTTCTGAATTGTAAGGGTTCCTGAATCCATCGAGAAAAATGACGCAACGAATATGGCAATAAAATGTGGAATGGAGCACGCCTTTAAGTTTCTCAATCTTTTCTTTCGGAAACGTCAAAGAAATTTGAGCTTCGCCAACAGAATTTGAGCTAATCATTCTCCTATAGAGGTCACAATCAGAACCGATCACAAATTGCGTACCGTCGTCCCTGAGGAATTTTACATTAAAAAGGATTCTATCAACGGTTATCTCCGATTCCATCTTATTGTGTATCCGTAATGGAATAGTCAGTGTCGGATAACCAGTTTCATAATAGTAATGATCCAGTCTTACTTCACGAAGGTCTAACTCAATGTTAGGAGTAGGGTTCTTTCTTTCTGCGATATAGCGAGAAATAGCTTTTCGACATATTTCAGACCAATTGACCTCGGATAGCTTATCCATATCGGCTTTTAGCTGATCGGGAACACTTATTGTAACGTTTGGCATACTGATCACACAGTCATACACGATAAATAAGTGGACACAAGTATTAAAGCTTTTCTACTGTGTGAGCGCGAGCCTATCCTTGTGTTTGAGCGCTCCTAATCCGCTTCTTGAGAGCGATCTCACTGACCTTGGAAATGTTTAAGCCCAATTCTTTGGCTTTTTCCACGACGCGCGCGCGATGACCCCAGTCTCCGCTACCTAACTATCCCGGAAGCAAAAACGAGTAGGACCACAAGGCTGGATAGACGACTGAAAAATCCGCCAAAACCATTAACAAAGACGCCTCAAAGCAGTAACAGTGTGAAGATTAGTAGGGCTACACCTATAATTAGCACTGCTAATCCTGAGAGGGCTATTTTGTCTCTAAAATTTTTGAGCATGGCTCTGGCCCTGTTTAAAAGGAATGCGGAAATGTAATATTAAATCTTCTGACACAATAAACAAAATCTAAACTAGATATCAAAAATCAAACACAATAAAATAAACCACACAGTTTCAATTCATTAATTTAAAATTTAATAGCACACGCTTTTCACATCACTTTCCACACTATCCTTACCCACACGAAAAAACATGGCGATTAATCAATGAAAGGTAAAATCCACCATTGTAGAAACATTAACAGACAACCTAAAAGAAGTGTTAATCGACGAATAAAAGCGCGCGCTCACTAAGGAACATCAGTCTACTAAGGTGCTGTAGCCATATAGAAATATTGGTTCCCCTTGGCTGTGATGAATCTGAATTCATACGTTACTCCTGATATGAAGCCTCCAGTTCTTGTCACTCTGACTGTTGCTTGGTTGCCAGAACTTAATGTGACCGAAGATGGATTCATTGTAGCATATTCGTCATTTACTCGAACTTCAACTATGGTGAGATCTGCTGTTCCAGTGTTTATCACGGTGAATGATGCATTATCATCATTCCAAGCAAGACCAACGATTTTAAGCTCCTCTGTTGGTATGATCGTCCACCCTTCGTACAAAATCACGCAACAGAAGCTGTTTCCTCTGGCTGTGATAAACCTAAACTGATATGAATCACCATCTCTAAAGCCATCGGCAAAATACTTCAAACCGTGTAAAGTGATTTGTCCCGTTTGTCCTGGAATCAATGTTTCATTTCCAACCCATCCAGGACTTGAACTATTGAGTACATCGTCTACGCGAACTTCCGATATTGTTACCTCTGCTGTTCCTATGTGCATTATCATAAACGAAATAGATTGAGGTTCATCCATAGTCGGGTAACTAACAACAAGCAATTGTTCGCTGACTCTGCTTTCCAATTCGTTAACACTAGTTTCAAGTTCTGGATTTTGGGTTTCTAAGTCACTGATCTTGCTTTCCAAATCGCTGACCTTGCTTTCAAGTTCCTTTGCTCCAGCATATAACCAAGCACTAAATCCAGCTAAAACTACAATCAAACAGAAACATATCGCTAATGCAACTTTGTTTTTTCCCATTTTTGTTCACCATCAGTGGGTTTATGGAGACCACAGCCTTAAAAGTTATGAATTTCAAATCTAACTCGGAGCTAATTTCCGACAGTCATTACTATATTAAGCAAAGGCTGACCAAAGTCAAGCTATAGGTATATGAAAGGCTTTAGAAGCTGATTCCCTTCCGAGGAGATTTGCAAAGAGTAAGACGAGAAGCGCGCGTGAACCTCTATCGGAAACGCACCGTTCTATTTTTTTCGTTCAAGTTTCGAGCTGATGGCGCCAAAGATCGTCCCTGCAACACCCAACCAGGGTCCGATTAGAGCATTAAGCATTTTTCCTTCGAACTTTTCTGGATATGCGAGGGTGAAAACTATAACCAGTATAGATATGCAGAAACCTATGGCTGACATTACTGTGGCAAGTTTTATCCCAACTCTGTAGCCTAGAATATGTATGGCTCCGCCGAAGATCATCAGGGTTGCGAGTAAGATTAAGGTCAGGGGAATAACTACTGCAGCTTGGTCCACGGCTTGTGTCAATCCAATAATCGCCGAATATTTTGTGGAAAGCCAAGGCAGAAATAAGGCAGCCAACAATGTTATGCCTGCGGTAATGGACACACCACCCTGCACAAGAACATCTGTAGTCTGGTTTTTTTCTTCTCTCTCGCGCACAGCTTCACTCAACTTATCATCCTTTGAAATGTCAACGAATAACTTATACTAATAACTTACCCTCGCTTTTGAGTCTCGCGCGCCCAAATATTAGTATTAGCTTCATTTTTCAACAACTTTGTATTCTTGCTCGTTTTTCACGCCTAATCCAAGCTCAACAGCTCGGCGAATCTGAGTGTAACTCCACGGGTCGTCCTTCAAG
>Ga0224506_10003689_pt1 | contig 10082 bp, 20 predicted proteins | sample SF_Jan12_sed_USG_2_FD_169108 | JGI IMG/M metagenome (GOLD analysis project Ga0224506, IMG submission 169108) | Sediment microbial communities from San Francisco Bay, California, United States - SF_Jan12_sed_USGS_8_1 | ecosystem: Environmental > Aquatic > Marine > Sediment | place: USA...
TCAATTCCAGCATCATTAAAGCTTCTTTAACGCCTAAATGTACCTCACTCGTCCTGCCCCACCCGACAAAGCTAGTGCAATTTTTAAAGATCCAGCCATTCCACAATCTCACATTTTCCTTCTATTGTTTCAACAACTGCAGTACATGATTCCATCCAATCCCCACAGTTTAAATATTGTACTCATTAATATATCGCATTTCTACTTTATGTATATGCCCACATATAATTCCAGCAAAACCTTTTCATCATGCATGTCCCGCTAGTAAAAAAATTATAGTCTCAGCTCAGCTACAGTTTGATTACCTTAACATTACATAGAAACTGTGATATTATATGAATCTAAAAGGCAAGTAGTATGAAGTTTATATCTTTGTTTCTATCTCTTATATTTTTCGTTGGTTGCAGCAAACTACCTCCCATAGATGAACAAAAACTCAATGCTTCGATCTTTACCAATTATCAGCGTGATGCTTATGGCTTACCTTACTTTACCCACAAAACAAAAGAGTCAAAACTTAAAAAAAATTGTACCTATTATTATGTTTTGTACGATGATAACCAGATACAAAAAATCTATCAGCTGATTCATGCAAGTAAACCAAAAAAAATGAATTTTAAACGTTCACTTGATCGTACAAGAACGTGGACATCTAATGGTTTTAAAGTTGGTGTCAAGATCTTATCAAATGCAAAAAACCTCCACTCAGGAAAAGAGGCTGTTATAGCCTTATCACTTCCAGTCATTACTGCTACTACGGGTTTTGTGAGTAGTCTTGCTATAAACTCATTAGACATTATTGGAGAATTTGGAAAGCTTTTACTTACAAAAAAGGATATTTTATTATCTGTTGATACTTTTTATTATGATCCAAAAGGGCGCATAAAATATATCAAAACTGTTAAATTACAAAAAGATTCTCATACGATAGAGACGGAGTTTTTTTATGAAAAGTATGAAGATAAACCTTTGCAGGCTATCATCAAAGATTATGCTACTGGTGAAGAAAAAACTGTAAAGTTTTATCCTCCTAAACAATCCTAGGATTGTTTACTTGTAACGGTAGGTGATACGACCCTTGTCTAAACTGTAAGGAGTCAGCTCTACTTTTACCTTATCACCAGGTAAAATCTTAATATAATGCATACGCATTTTTCCTGCAATGTGACAAAGAATCACATGACCATTTGGTAATTCTACACGAAACGTTGCGTTCGGTAGTGCTTCAACAATCTTACCATCTACTTCTATTACATCTGCTTTTGACATTTTTACCTCTTTATACTACTGATAATATCTCTGCTTTATCATTAATAATAGCCACTGTATGTTCATAGTGACTACCTCTTAAACCATCGGCACTTACAACATCCCACTTATTATCCAAGATCTTAGCGGTTCCATCTTTTTGACAGATCATTGGTTCAAGACAAAAAACCATACCGTTTTTAATCTTTGGACCTTGTTTCGGATTGCTTCCATCAAAATAGTTAGGGATCTCAGGTTCTTCATGAGGCTTTTTCCCAATACCATGACCACAAAAATTTCTTAATGGAACAAAACCCTGTTCTAAGATAAAATCTTGCATTAAAGCACTAAGTTCTTTAAAGCGCATTCCTGATTTTATATTTGTAATTGCATGCATAAGTGTATCGTGAGCACAATCAATCAATTTTTGATCATCTTCACTAACCTCACCAACTGCAACTGAAATTGCTGCATCACCATACCAACCATCAAGTTCCGTTCCGATATCAAAACCGATAACATCACCAGACTTTAGAGCATAATCGCTAGGAATACCATGAATGATCACTTCATTTAGCGAAGTACAAACTGCATTGGGGAAACCGTAAAGACCTTTAAAAGAGGGACGAGCACCACGAGATACAATATGATCTTCGGCCATCTTATCAAGTTCTTTGAGAGTCATTCCAGGTTTGCATGCACTTCGCAAAAGCTCAAGAGCTTCTGCAACGATGCGATTTGCTTCACGAAGTTTTTCTATTTCTTGCGGTTTTCTTAGCGCTATGGCCATTAAAGACCTACTGCACTAAGTGTTTGATATTTACTTGAATATTGCTGTGCTTCGATTTTACGCATAGTATCTAATGCTACTTGAACAACAATCAATACTGCCGTTCCACCAAAGGCAAAAGGAACACCCATAAGTTTTACTAAAACCCATGGTAAGGTTGCTACAAGACCTAAATAAATAGCTCCCGTGAAAGTCAATCGACTTGCAACTTCATTTAGATATCCTTTTGTGCTTTCACCTGGGCGAACGCCCGGAATAAAACCACCCTGCTTCTTCAAGTTATCAGCGATATCTTTCGCATTAAATGCGATTGATGTATAAAAATATGCAAAAAAGACAACAAAGAAGAAAGTAAAGACATTAAATCCATAACCATTAGGGTTAAGGAAATCAGAGATCACTTTCATTACTTCATTGGTACTTGACTGCAATAATGTAATAGGAAACATCAACAAAGCAGAAGCAAAGATAACAGGAATAACACCTGAGATATTTACTTTTACTGGGATATAGTTCATCACACGTTTATTTTGGTTTTGCATCATAACTTTTTTTGCATAAGTTACTGGAATACGGCGCTCACCTAATTCAACATAGATGATCACCAATACCGTAGCAATGATCAACAAAAAGATACCAAGAATCTCTAAAGGATTGATCGCATTTTCATTAACCATAGTAATCGCTTGACCAAAAGCTGAAGGAATTGCCGAAACAATACCTGCAAAGATAATCAAACTAATACCATTACCAACACCACGTTGAGTAATTTGTTCACCAATCCACATCAACAACATCGTACCCGTAAGCATTCCGACTGTCGAAGTGACAATAAAGGTATTCATATCACCAGTGATGATTGCATTACCACCATTAAGACTTTGTAATCCAATTGCTACAAATACTGCTTGCACAATAGTAATAATAATTGTTGCATAACGAATCAACTGCATGTACTTAACCATACCGTCACGCTCTTTTTTCATAGCGCCTAAAGCTGGGAACGTAGCTGCAAGAAGTTCCATTATAATCGATGCTGTAATGTAAGGCATAATACCCAAAGATATAATACTCAAACGCTCAACAGCATTTCCACTAAACATATTGTAAAGACCCAGTGCATTATTATCATTATCAGCAAAAAACTTTGAGATAACTTCTAAATCAACACCTGGAACTGTTACATACGCCAATATTCTATATACAAGTAAAAACCCTAAAGTGATTAGGATTTTTTTGACAAGAGGATTGTTCATTCTTATTTACCAGTTGTAGTGATATTTTCGTCTTTAATCTTAGCTACAAGTGCATTAGCACCTTCACCCACAAGTTTAATACGAGTAACACTCTTACTGATCTTGTGAATTGCTTTGATATTCTCAACTGTAATCTCAGCTAACTCTGCAACCGTTTTAATACGATCAACATTAATAACATAAGGTTTTACATTACGTGAGAAAAATCCCGTCTTAGGAATACGCTTTGCAAGTGGCATTTGTCCACCCTCAAAGTTACGCTTACGCTTATAACCTGTACGAGACTTCTGACCTTTTTGACCACGAGTAGAAGTTTTACCCATTCCACTACCTTGACCACGACCAACACGCTTTTTACTATGTGTACTACCAGGAGCTGGTGTTAAGTTTTCAATACCCATCATCTATCCTTTAATACGGCCAAGTGCTTCGATTGTTGCACGAACCACTGTAGCTGGATTGTTAGAACCTAAAGATTTAGTCAAGATATCTTGAATACCTGCAAGCTCAAGTACGGGACGTGTTGCACCACCGGCAATCACACCTGTACCTTCAGATGCTGGCTTAAGAAGGATACGACTTGCATTATATTTATGTTCAATATCATGCGCGATCGTTGTACCTTTGATCTTAACTTCTGTAAGGTTTTTAAATGCATTATCAACTGCTTTTTTGATTGCATCAGGAACTTCTTTGGCTTTACCAAAACCAAAACCTACAACACCTTTTTTGTTACCAACAACGATAAGTGCAGTAAAACGAAAACGTCGACCACCCTTTACAACTTTAGTAACACGACCGATGTTTACGATTGTTTCTTCAAAATCTTCTCTATTAATTTCCATTACCGCGCCTTAGAACTTAATTTCATTTTCACGAAGTGTATCAGCAAAAGCTGCTACAACACCGTGATATCGGTAACCATTACGATCAAAAACGATCGTATCGATTCCCTTCTTTTTTAGATCTTTAGCAAAAGCAGTTGCTAATTTAACAGCACTTTCTTTGTTTGCAGTTAGACCCTCTTTTTTAGCAAAAATCGAAGCTAAAGTTACATTTGCAGCATCATCAATTGCTTGAGCACTTAAGTAACGGTTAGAACGAAATACTGAAACACGTGGACACGTAGCACTTCCTTCGATTTTTGAACGAATTTTAAGTTTACGCTTTGCACGTACTTGTATTTTTCTTTTTAATACATTTGCATTCATATTTTCATCCTACCTATTTCTTAGCCGTCTTACCAGCTTTACGGATAATACGCTCATCCGTGTACTTAACACCCTTACCTTTGTAAGGCTCTGGCGGACGGAACGCTCTAATCTCAGCGGCAACTTGACCAACTTTTTGCTTATCAACACTCTTAAGTGTGATCACATTTTTCTCTACTGATGCTTCAATTCCTTCTGGAAGTGGATAATCAATATCATGTGAGAAACCAAGTTGTAGGTTAAGTGTCTTACCTTTAACAGCAGCACGATAACCAACACCATTGATCTCAAGACTTTTTGAAAAGCCATCAGTGATACCAACAATGATATTTTGTGCTAGTGAACGGTATGTTCCCCAAAAAGCACGATCTTGTTTATCTTCACTGTTTGCAGCGAATGTTAATATTGAACCATCTAGTGCGATGCCAACATTTCCTTTAGTATCTAAAGTTTGTGTATTATTACCTTTTTTGAAAGTAATCTCAGCGCCGTTAACTTTAACTTCAACACCAGTTGGGATCTCAATAGGTTTTTTACCAATTCTTGACATAATCTATCTCCCTACCAAATTGAACAAAGAACTTCACCACCAAGACCAAGCTTAAATGCTTCATCATTTGATAGTACGCCCTTAGATGTACTTACGATAACAGTACCGTAACCATTTTTAAAACTTTTCATCTCTTTAAAGCCCTTGTATACACGACGACCTGGTTTAGAGATTCTTTTAAGTTCACTAATTACTTGCTGATCTTTGTCATCATACTTGATGATAACTTTGATACTTTTTTTGCCACCCTCTTCAAGAACATTATAGCTCTCGATGTAACCTTTTTCTTGCAAAATCTTTACTATAGACTCAACAATTTTTGAGTGCATAAGGTTTGCTACTTCAAGCTTACGCATTGAAGCATTTCTAATACGCGTAATAGAATCAGCGATTAAATCATTTATCATTTTATTTCCTTATTTGCTAAGTGTCTAAGACACATGCTATTGTTAGGAGTTTCTACTTGGAGCCAAGGCTTACCAAGAAGACTTTCTAACACCTGGGATTAGACCTTCATTGGCCATTTTTCTAAAACATACACGGCAAAGACCAAAATCTCTTAGTACAGAATGTGGACGACCACATACTTGACAACGTGTATAGTTACGAACTTTGAATTTTGCTTCTTTGTTCGCTTTGTTGATCATTGATTTCTTAGCCATCTGTTCGTCCTTTTGTAAATGGCATTCCCATCATCTCAAGAAGTTTGAATGCCTGAGTGTCACTATTTGCTGTAGTAACAATAGTAATGTTCATACCGTGAATTTGCATAATATCATCGTAATCAACTTCAGGGAAGATAAGTTGCTCATCTAAACCAAAGTTGTAGTTACCACGACCATCAAATCCATTTCTATTTACACCACGGAAATCTTTCATACGTGGAAGAGAAACAGCAACAAGCTTGTCGAAGAATTCATACATGTTAGAACCACGAAGTGTTACTTTAACACCTGTAGGCATATCTTCACGTACCTTAAATCCTGCAACAGACTTTTTTGACTTAACAACAACCGCTTTTTGACCCGCGATGTTTGTAATTGTCTCAGCAATGTTAGCGATAAGCTTGTTATCTTTCATTGCAAAACCTGTACCGACACTGATTATAATCTTGTCAATAGCAGGGATAACATTTGAGTTTTTAATATCAAGTTCTTTTTGTAAAGCTGGCTTGACAGTCTCATTATATTTTACTCTTAAACGTGCCATGATTATGCCTCCACTTTACGAACATTTGAAATATCCATTGGCATCTCTTTGTTTTCAAAGCCGCCTTTTGGATTATTGTCCGATGGTTTCACAGTTTTCTTAGCAACTTTACAACCCTCAACAACAACTTGCATTTTCGTTGCATTTACACTAAGTACTGCAGCTTTTTTGCCCTTGTCATCTCCAGCGATTACTTCTACAGTATCACCTTTTTTGATCTTCATCTTAACAGCCATTATAAAACCTCCGGAGCAAGTGAAACGATTTTCATGAAACCAGAATATCGTACTTCACGAGCAACTGGTCCAAAAATACGTGTTCCAATAGGCTCTTTTTTAGCATCAAGGATAACTGCTGCGTTGTCGTCAAAACGGATCAATGAACCGTTTTCACGTTGTACTTCTTTGTTAGTACGTACAACAACTGCTTTAACAACCTGACCTTTTTTAACTTTACCAGTTGGAACTGCTTTTTTAACTGAAGCAACGATAACGTCACCTACAGATGCATAACGACGCTTAGAACCACCAAGCACCTTAATACACATAATCTCTTTTGCACCAGTGTTATCTGCTACATTTAGTCGTGTAAAACTTTGGATCATACTATACTCCTTTTCTCACGACAGTTTTAAGACGAAAAGACTTACGCTTAGAAAGTGGACGACACTCAATAGCTACTACTTCATCACCAACGGTTAATTCATTCTTTTCATCATGAATTAAATACTTCTTAAAACGTTTGATTGTTTTATGATATCTCGGGTGCATTACACGACGTTCTACTAAAACCGTTGCCGATTTTTCTCCGCCAGTTGTAACTACAAAACCCTGGATTTCTCTCTTATGAGTCATCAGATCTCCCTAGTTCAACGCACTAAGTGCAGTGTTGATTTTAGCAATGCTTTTACGAGCAACACGGATTTCACTTGTGTTTTGTAGTTGCATTGTTTTTTGCTTCATCTTAAGAGTGAAAAGCTCAGTTTTCTTCTCTTTTAAAAGCTCATTCAGTTCTTGAGCATTTTTAGCTTCTATATCAGAATATTTCATTGCTCATCTCCTCTGTAATGATTTTTGTTTTAAATGGTAACTTAGCTTGTGCAAGTCTTAGCGCTTCACGAGCAAGCTCATGTTCAACACCACCCATTTCAAAAATTATACGACCTGGTCTGATGTTCATTACCCATTTGTCAACACCACCTTTACCCTTACCCATACGAGTTTCAAGAGGCTTAGCAGTTAATGGTTTCGCAGGAAAAACACGGATCCAAATCTTACCTTGACGCTTAATATGACGCGTCATAGAAATACGAGCTGCTTCGATTTGACGTGAGTCAATACGACCAGCTTCAGTAGCTTTAATACCAATACTACCGTTATCTAAAGTATTACCATTGAAGGCTTTACCACGATTACGGCCTTTCATTACCTTACGGTATTTTGTTCTCTTAGGCATTAACATGATTAATCAGCCTTTCTCGGAGCACGTTTTGGACGACGCTCTGATTTTTCTTCTTTTGGCTCTTGTTGGATACCAGCTGTAAGAACTTCACCTTTGAAGATCCAAACTTTGATACCAATGATTCCATAAGTTGTTTGTGCTTCAGCAAAACCATAATCGATCTTTGCACGAAGCGTATGAAGAGGAACACGTCCCTCAAGATACCACTCAGTACGAGCCATCTCAGCACCACCAAGACGACCTGCAACTGAAATCTTGATCCCTTTAGCTCCTGAACGGATAGCTCCCTGAATCACTTTCTTCATTGCACGTCTAAATGCTACACGACGCTCTAACTGCGTACCAACATTTTCAGCAACCAGTTGTGCTGAAGCTTGTGGACGCTTCTCTTCTTTGATATTTACAGAGATATCTTTACCAATAAGCTTAGTAAGCTTATTTTTAAGTTTCTCAATATCAGCACCTTTTTTCCCGATAATAATACCAGGACGTGCAGCAACGATTGTTACACGAAGACGTTTAGCAGTACGCTCTATAATGATGTTAGCAACACCCGCATAGTAAAGCTCTTTTTTCAAGAATGTACGGATTTTGTAATCTTCACCAATATTTTCTGGCATGCTTTTGAAACCTGGATACCATCTTGAATCCCAGTTTCTGTTGATTCCAAGGCGTAAACCTATAGGATTAACTTTCTGACCCATAATTATTTACCCTCACTTTTACTTACTTCTACAAGAATATGTGATGTCGGTTTACGAATACCTGACGCACGACCACGAGCACGTGGCTTGAAACGCTTAAGTACTGGACCTCTATCAACACGACAAGATGTAACAACCATCTCTTGGGGTTCCATATCACTGTTAGCTACTGCAGAAGCAATAACTTTAGAGATAATCTTTGCTGCTTTGTTTGGAGTAAACTCTAAAGAAGCTAATGCCTCTTCAGCATTCATACCCTGAACTGCCTGTGCGATCATACGAGCTTTCAATGGAGAAACTCTAGTAAATTTTAATAGTGCTCTTGCCATGATTACTTCCCAATCTTTTTCTGAACAGAGCCCTTGTGGCCCTTGAACGTATGAGTTGGAGCGAATTCACCCAGCTTGTAGCCGATGTGATTCTCAGTAATGTAAACAGGTACGTGCTTACGCCCATCATGTACATTGATCGTTAAACCAATCATATCAGGGAAAACTGTCGAACGACGTGACCAAGTTTTGATAGGCTTAGTGCTTTTTTCTTCTTTTGCTTTTAGGACTTTTTTCATTAAATGATCATCAATGAATGGGCCCTTTTTTACTGAACGTGCCATAATTATCCTACCCTTTTAGCGTTTGGTTTACGACGAGTAATAATTAGCTTATCACTTGCTTTCTTACGACGAGTCTTAGCACCCTTAGTCGGTTTACCCCATGGAGTAACTGGATGACGACCTGAGTTTGTCTTACCTTCACCACCACCGTGTGGGTGATCAATCGGGTTCATAGCAGAACCACGAGTTTGTGGACGAATACCTAGGTGACGACTACGACCAGCTTTACCAATTACGATATTAGCGAACTCTTCATTACCTACAGCACCAATAGATGCCATACATACTGAAAGAACCTTACGCATCTCACCACTTGGAAGACGTAAAACAACATACTTATCTTCTTTACCCATAACCTGAGCATAAGTACCAGCTGAACGTGCCATTTGAGCACCTTTACCTGGTTTCATCTCGATGTTGTGGATCAATGTACCTAAAGGAATGTTTGCCATTCTCATAGCCATACCTGGCTTGATATCCAATCCTGACTCAGCAGCCATAACTGCGTCACCAACATTAAGATCTTTAGGTTGAATGATATAAGCTTTTTCGCCATCAACATAGTTAACTAATGCGATACGACAGTTACGGTATGGATCATACTCGATAGCTGCAACCGTACCAGGAATATCAAACTTGTTACGCTTGAAATCGATGATACGATAAAGTTTTTTAGCACCTGCTTGCTTGTGACGTGATGTGATACGACCGTTGTTGTTACGACCAGCATGTGCAGGAAGCTTCTTTAGAAGTGAACGTACACTAGCTTTTGCTGTGATATCACTACTATCAACGTTCGTCATAAAACGACGACTTGGTGTGGTTGGTTTATATGTTTTTACTGCCATAATTATACCGCCAAACTTTCTAGTTGTGCACCCTCAGGTAACTTGACATAAAACTTCTTGAAGTTATTTTGTCTACCTTGGATACCACGGAAACGCTTTTGCTTTCCTTCTTGATTTAAAGAGTTGATACGCGTTGGAACAATTCCAAAGTACTCTCTAAAAATCTCTTTTAGACCTGTTTTAGTCACACGC
>Ga0224506_10003690_pt1 | contig 10082 bp, 7 predicted proteins | sample SF_Jan12_sed_USG_2_FD_169108 | JGI IMG/M metagenome (GOLD analysis project Ga0224506, IMG submission 169108) | Sediment microbial communities from San Francisco Bay, California, United States - SF_Jan12_sed_USGS_8_1 | ecosystem: Environmental > Aquatic > Marine > Sediment | place: USA...
CAGCAACTGATTGTCCAGGCGGTTGACCTGCGCCGGCAGCCGCGCCATGTCCTGCGGAAAGTCGAACAACAAAGGCAGGCTCTTCGGATTGAGGAAACGCAGGCCGGCCGGCAGGATCTGCGGCAGACGGTAGGGCCTGCGCCCGGCGATGACAAAGCCCCATTCTCCGAAGCTCGGCACATGGGCGTGATAGGGCGCCGCGTGCAGGCCGACCGATTCGATGGTCTGCACCACGGTCCAGAAGCTTTGCCTGGCCACCAAGGGGGAAGTGGCCTGGATGACGGCGTATCCACTGGCTGCGAGCCGCCGGTCAAGCAAGGCATAGAACGCGCTGGTGTAGAGCTTGCCGATGGCGAAATTGGTCGGGTCCGGAAAATCAACCACGATGAGATCGAAGCTTTCCTCGGTCTCGGCCAGCCAATTGAAGGCATCGCTGTTGACGATTTTCAGCCGTTCCGAACGCAACGCGCCGCCGTTCAGACGGACCAGCGCCTCGTCCTGCGAAAACAGCCGCGTCATCGCCGGATCGAGTTCCACCAGCGTGATGCTCTGCACATCGGGGTACTTGAGTATCTCGCGCACCGCCATGCCATCGCCGCCGCCCAGAACAGCCACCTTTTTCGGCCCTCGCCCGCTTGCGACGTAGCCGGCAAGCGCCGGATGAACCAGTGCTTCGTGGTAACGGTATTCGTCACGCTCGGCGAACTGCAGGTTGCCGTTGAGAAACAGCCGGCGCCCGGCTTGGCCTGCCGTCACCACGATGCGCTGGTAGGGCGTGCTGCTGCTGAAGACGACCTGGTCCTCGTAGAAGCGGTCCTCGGCCAGGGTGGTGAGGCGTTCCGCGCCGATCAATCCGGCCATCAAGGCTGCAATCGTCAGCGCACAGGCCACGGCATGGGAGCGCAGGCCACGCAGCTCGTGCCGAAACAGCCACAGGGCCCAGACCGCGATCGCGGCATTGAGCAGGCCGAACAGCATGCCGGTGCGTATCAGTCCGAGCTGCGGCAGCAACAGAAGCGGAAAGGCAATCGATACGGCCAGCGCACCCAGGTAGTCGAAGGTGAGCACCTGCGACACCAGCTCCTTGAGCGCCACATTGCGCCGCAGAATCCGCATCACCAACGGTATTTCCAGCCCCACCAGGATGCCCACGAGCATCACCAGCCCGTAGAGCGCCGGTCGCAACCCGCCGGGGGCATGGGCGTTGAGGAGAAACAGAAGCGCAGGCAGGCTGCCGCCGACCAGCGCCACCAACAGCTCGATGCGCAGGAAGTGCGCAGGCAACTGGCGTTCGAAATAGCGCGACAGGAAGGAGCCCAGCCCCATGGCGAACAGATAGCTGCCGATGATGGTCGAGAACTGGAGTACCGAATCGCCGAGCAGGTAGGAGGCGATCGCACCGGCGGCGAGCTCGTAGACCAGGCCGCAGGCAGCCACCACGAATACGCTGACCAACAAGGCCAGTTCGACCACCGGCACCGCACGGCGTTCCACCTGTGCATCCCTCATGGCTGGCACTTCACCTCGGGGCCAACGCCTCGTTTTTCTGCTTCTGCCGGACCCGTCACACCGCGCATGGTCAGCCGTGAATGGCCGCCGCCACGATGATGCAGATGCCCAGCGCCATGCTGGCCACCACCAGCGCGAGCGCCAGATTCTGCTTTTCGACCAGCTCTTCCCACAGCTTGTACGGCGTGAGTTTGTCGAGCAGCAAAAAGCAGAGCCAGAAGATGCCTACCCCGATCAGGGCGTACACGAAGGACCCCAGAAATGCCGCCGGCCTGAGCCATTCAATATCCATGCTGATCTCCTTGATGAAAATTCCCGTCTTGCCACCGGCTCATTTATGCCAGCCGCCACTGGACGAGCCACCCCAGGCCCCCCCGGAACTGCGGTAACGGCTGTTCGATGCCGAGCAATCCTCGACGCTCGGGTCACAGCTCTGCGCGCACCGCGTCAATCCCTGCATCAGCCCGAAGAGCACCAGCACCATGACGATGGCCTTGAGCGCGCCGCGACCGGCGTCCGCGCTCAACGGTCCGGCATCCTCGCGCTTGAACAATTGCTCGCGCCCCTGCAGCCGGAAGGCCGTCACCACCGCACCGCTGTCCATCTGGCTGCCCGCCGACCAGGTGATTTCCGGTCCATCCTGTTCCATGGACAGCAGATGCCGGCCTGCCGCGTAGTCCTGGTTGTAGCTGATCTGCCCGCGGTGGACCTGCCAGTAGAACTCGCCCGTGACATAGTTGGTCTCAGCCTGGTAACTTTCCTTGAGCCGGTAGGACGTGCCGAGATAGCGCGCCGTCGCACGGTCCTGTGACAGGCCTGGCGCGCCCGTGATCGGGCGTACCAGGCTCCAGCCGTCGTCGGCATCGACCAGAAACTGAAAACCGCGCTTGCGGTTGTAGAGCAGGTATTCGCTCCAGCCGAACCTATCGTCCGGCTCACCGGCTTCATGCCCCATGCGATGCTGGTAGCCGACCACCTGCCACTTGACGCCCTGCAGCTGCGCCAGACTGCCCAGGTCGATCAGGGGCTGAACCGGCTCCGCCTGGATCGCCGACCTGATTTCGCCACCGAGACCCCGGGACAGGTCGATCAAGCTGTTGCAGGCGCTGCAGGTGATGCTCTTGCTGGCCGCCAGCTTCACAGCCACTGGTGCGCCGCAATGCGGACAGTTGAACTGCCGCCCCTTTTCTTCCTGCAGGGCCGCGTCGTCGAGGGCGTCCAGGTGCAGCGCATCGAGCCGCACCGGCTGTCCCAGACTGATCTGCGGCGCCTCGCCCGCCAGGCGGGGGCCATAGTCGATGCTCAGCACTCGCCCGTCTTCGCTTCTGAGTTCGACGATCTCGAAGGGCTGACCCAGCATCGGCAGATGCGGCAGCTCCCCCTGGGCCGCGATCAGCGTCACGGTCTCGCGCGAACTCACCGTGAATGTACGGCCATTGACAGCCGTCTTCATGCCTGGCTTGAAGTGCGCGGGGTCCGGCACCTCGCGGTTCAGGCTCGCCGGTCGCGAATAGACATAGGCGCCGTTGTCCTCGCCGAGCCAGTGGCTGCCACCCGCATCGAGCAAGGCGTGCCACTCGTTCCAGGTTCCGCCCCGGTAGCGGTACTGCAGGCGACCGACCAGCGTGAAGCTGTCCTTGCCGTGCCGGCCGGCCATCATCAGCCGCAAGGGGCTGTGGTCGTCGAACAGCTCGGCCATCTTGCCCAGCCGCACCAGTTTCTCGCCCTCGCGCACGACGGTACTCTGACAGTAGGCGCAGACCGCATGGGTGGACTGCGCCGAGCGGAATTCGACCGGCGCGCCGCAACCCGGGCAGAGCGCCCGATAAATCCGTTGCGTGCCCGGGCTGGTCAAGTCGTGTGGCTGTGTTGGGTTAGGGGAAATCAGTCTCAGGCGATCTTCTTCAGCAGCTCGGCCTTTTTCGCGTCAAACTCCTGCTGCGTCAATATGCCCTTGGCCTTGAGTTCGCCCAGCTTCTCCAGCGTGGCCATGACTTCGTCGGGGCGGACCGAGGACGCTGCCGCGCCCTGAAGCCCGGCTTGCAGATTCTGCGCCAGCACCTGTCCCATGGCCATACCCGCGCCCAGTCCCATGGCGTCACCCGCGATGCCCCCGCCGCCCCCGCTTGCGGCGCCTTCGGCCATCTTGGGAATGGCCTGTGCGGTCTGGTATTGCATGAACTTGCCCATGTCGCCACCGACCATGCCCATGCCTATCTTCTGGTCCATGACCTTCTGCAGTTCTTCAGGCAGTGACAGGTTCTGCACCGTCATGCCCTCGAGCCTGAGGCCGAGCTTGCCGAATTCGGGCGCCAGCTGGGCGGTCATCGCCTGGGCGAAGGCTTGCTGATTGGCCGCCAGGTCGAGAAAGGGAATTCCGCTGCCGGCAATCGCCTGGCTGATGTTCTGCAGCACCAGGCCGCGCAGCTGGCCTTCGAGGTCGGCGGTGCCATAACTCTCCCGGGTGCCGGATATTTCGGCCTGGAACAGCTTCGGGTCGATCAAGCGGTAGTTGTAGTTGCCGAAAGCGCGCAAGCGCACCGCGCCGAAATCCTTGTCCCGGATGGTGATGGGCTGCGGCGTGCCCCATTTTTGGTCCACCTGCTGGCGCGTGCTGAAGAAGTAGACCTCGCTCTTGAACGGCGACTCGAACAGCTTGTCCCAGTTCTTCAAGTAGGTCAGGACCGGGATGGTCTGCGTCGTGAGCTTGTGCGTACCGGGCCCCAGGACGTCGGCCACCTTGCCTTCGTTGACGAACACCGCCATCTGGGTCTCGCGCACGACGAGGCTGGCGCCATACTGGATTTCCATATCCTGCATCGGAAACCGCCAGACCAGCGTGCCGTCGCCATCTTCCGTCCATTCGATGATGTCGATGAACTGTTTCTTGATGAAGTCCATGAGTCCCATGCACCTTCTCCTTGTCGTCCTGTTTCTGCATGATACCGCCGTGCGGACGGCTCACCGCCGCCTCGTCGGCCCGGTGGTCTTGAAGGGTCCGCGCGCCTCATCTTTGCCTAAAAGTTAAAGCCGAACTTCGTTTTCCGGCCAGGCAACCGCGCCTCTTGCGGCTCAGGGGCTCTACAATCCTTGACCTTACGGATCCCGACGGATGGGCTGATGGTTTGCTTTTCCGCCATTCTGACCGCAGCTGGAGCTGATTGATGACCTCTACCACCCCGATGCCCAACGACAAACGCGCTGAATTGCGCCGTGCGGCGCTTGAATACCACGAGTTTCCCGTTCCCGGCAAGATTGCGATCGCCGCGACCAAGCAGCTTGTCAACCAGCATGATCTGGCCCTGGCGTACTCGCCTGGCGTCGCCGCTCCCTGCGAGGAGATCGCCCGGGACCCTGCGGCCGCCTTTCGCTACACCAGCCGGGGCAACCTGGTGGCTGTGATCACCAATGGCACGGCCGTGCTCGGTCTGGGCGACATCGGGCCGCTCGCCGCCAAGCCGGTGATGGAAGGCAAGGGCGTGCTCTTCAAGAAGTTTGCCGGCATCGACGTGTTCGACATCGAAATCGATGAGAAGCACGATCTTGACCGCCTGGTCGACGTGATTGCCGCGCTGGAGCCGACCTTCGGCGGCATCAACCTCGAAGACATCAAGGCCCCGGATTGCTTTTATGTCGAGCGCAAGCTGCGTGAGCGCATGAAGATCCCAGTCTTCCATGACGACCAGCACGGGACCGCCATCGTCGTCGTGGCTGGCCTGATCAATGGCCTCAAGGTCGTCGGCAAGGAGCTGGCCGAGGTCAAGCTCGTGACCTCAGGCGCCGGCGCGGCCGCCCTGGCCTGCCTGAACCTGCTGCTCAAGATCGGGCTGCCACGCGAGAACATCTGGGTGACCGATCTGGCCGGCGTCGTGTATGAGGGCCGCACGGAACTCATGGACGAGGACAAGGCCCAGTTTGCCCAGAAGACCGAGGCGCGCAAGCTCGCTGACGTGATCGAGGGCGCCGACATCTTTCTCGGCCTGTCCGCCGGCGGCGTGCTCAAGGCGGACATGGTGCGTCGCATGAGCGCCAAGCCGATCATCTTTGCGCTGGCCAACCCCAACCCCGAGATCACGCCGGAAGAAGTCAAGGAGATCCGAGACGATGCCATCATGGCCACGGGCCGCACCGACTACCCCAACCAGATCAACAACGTTCTGTGCTTTCCCTACATCTTCCGGGGCGCGCTGGACTCCGGCGCCACGACGATCACCGATGAAATGGAGATCGCCGCTGTCCACGCCATGGCCGAGCTGGCCCAGGCCGAGCAGAGTGATGTGGTCGCCGCGGCCTATGCCGGCGAGAAGCTGGCCTTCGGACCCGAGTACCTGATCCCCAAGCCCTTCGACCCCCGCCTGATGATGAAGATCGCCCCCGCGGTCGCTCAGGCAGCGATCGACAGCGGCGTGGCACTGCGCCCGATCACCGACATGGACGCCTATCGCGAGCGTCTGCAAAGCTTTGTCTATGCCTCTGGCACCTTGATGAAGCCGATTTTCTTTGCCGCCAAGCAGGCCAGCAAGAAGCGTGTCGCGTATTCGGAAGGCGAGGACGAGCGCGTACTGCGTGCCGCCCAGATCGTTGTCGACGAAGGCTTGGCCCGGCCAACGCTGATTGGTCGCCCCGCCATCATCGCCCAGCGCATCGAGAAGTTCGGCCTTCGGCTGAAGGAGCAGCGCGACTACGATGTCGTGAACGTCGAGGACGACGACCGCTACCGCGATTTCTGGCAGACCTACCACCAGATGACCGAGCGCCAGGGCGTGACCATTCCCTTCGCCAAGATCGAGATGCGTCGTCGCCTGTCCCTGATTGGGGCCATGCTCCTGCACAAGGGCTTCGTCGACGGCCTGATTTGCGGCACCTGGGGCAACACCGCCCTGCATCTGCAATACATGGATCAGGTGATCGGCAAACGCGCGGGCGTCAACACCTATGCCTGCATGAACGGGCTGCTCTTGCCCGGCCGCCAGCTGTTCCTGGTGGACACCCATGTCAACTACGACCCCACGGCCGAACAGTTGGCAGAAATCACCATCATGGCGGCCGAGGAGATGAAGCGCTTCGGCCTGCTGCCCAAGGCCGCACTGCTCAGCCACTCCAATTTCGGCAGCAGCAACCAGCCCAGCGCGGTCAAGATGCGCCAGACACTTGCCTTGCTCCGTGAACAAGCTCCCTGGCTCGAAGTCGACGGGGAAATGCACGGTGACGTCGCGCTCGACAGCGCGGCGCGCACCGCGCTCATGCCCAACAGCACCTTGACGGGTTCGGCCAACCTTCTGGTGCTGCCCAATATCGATGCGGCGAACATCGCCTACAACCTGCTTAAAACGGCCGCGGGCGGCAATATCGCGATCGGCCCGGTTCTGCTAGGCCTCTCGCAGCCCGTTCATATCCTCACCCCCAGCACCACCGTGCGTCGGATTGTCAACATGACGGCGCTGACCATTGTGGACGCAAACGTCACCCGCTAGTCGACCCACAAGTAACCGCACACTCACCATTACAATTTGTACCACTTTGCGGCGGTCGGTCGCCGCCGCTAGCTCTTGCTTTTTTTGCCCAAATAAGCGACACTCTCGGCCTTGAAGTTTTCGGGCTTGCCCGGGAAATTTGACAGGCATTCTTCATGGTACGTAGCACAGGCATCAAGTTAGCGCTAACTGGCTTTTTGCTTGTGGCTGGTTGGGCATCCGGTACGGCTGTAGCCAGGGATGGTACGGACAAGGTCGATACACCGACTGTTTCCGTGGCCAATTTGCCCCGCCAAGCTGTGCATACCTATCGTCTGATTCATCAGGGTGGGCCCTTCCCCTATGAAAAGGACGGCTCGGTATTCGGCAATCGGGAGCGTCTACTCCCGATCCGGAAACGCGGCTATTACCGCGAATATACGGTTGCCACGCCTGGAGCACGTAGCCGCGGGGCTCGCAGAATCGTCTGTGGCGGTGTCCCCAGAGTGCCTGACGCCTGTTATTACACGGCCGACCATTACGAAAGTTTTCGTCGGATCGTTCCTTAGTTTGTGTTTTCAAGAAAGTGACACGGGGATGGATACTCCACTTCGTACTGTTAGAACCAATATCGTCCAGTCGATCCGGGCTTTCAGGATTCAGGATTTACAGGAAGCTGCCCAGTCCCTGGGCCATCATTTCCTGTACGCCAACCTGGCCAATGCCCAGACCAAGCAGGACATTCTGGACCTGTTGGCCCAGCAGTTCATGCTGCCCGCCAACGTGGGCAAGAATTTCGACGCTCTCTACGACTGTCTGACCGATCCACTGCACAAGTCCGGGCCGCAGCCCGGCTTCATCGTGGTTCTGGAACATATCCCTGCGAACGCCAAGTTCGACAAGGAAGTGCGCGAGCAGCTACTGGATATCTTCCGCGATGCGGCCGACTACTGGGGCGACCGGCGAATACCGTTCAGGTGCTTCTATTCTTTTCTGTAGCCCGTTCTGCACAAGCCAGCCAAGCAGAACGGGCTAATGAGGCTAACACCCTGGAAGGTGCCACCATTCCGGCACAACCCACCGGGCTCGATCTCGGCGACGATGGCGCCGAGAAGATGCCAACCGACAAATTGCTCGACGTCTCCCCTCTGGCACTGCGCATGAGCAGTCCATTCAATGCAGGCTATTGGCTTGCGGCCGCCTGATTTGTTCAGGTAGTGTCAGATAGAAAAAGCCCGTCGATGACGGGCTTTTTGCTTTGGCGATGCAGTCAGCCTACAGCCAGCTGCGCCAGCGCGACATACTCGTCCACAGCCACTTCTTCGGCCCGCCGCTGCAGGTCGAAGTCCGTTTCTATCCTCTTCTCTGCCAGCCAGCGCCCCAGCGTGTGACGCAGCAGCTTGCGGCGCTGGCTGAAGGCCACCTGCACGACCTCGCTGAGCCGGCGAACATCCACCTGCGCCGGCGTGGCACGCGGCAGCATGCGCACGACCGCACTGTCGACACGCGGTGGTGGGTCGAAGCTTTGCGGCGGCACGAACAGGACATTTTCCATTTGGTAACGCCATTGCAGCATCACGCTGAGGCGTCCATACGCGGCTGTCGAAGGCGAGGCAACCATACGGTCGATCACTTCCTTTTGCAGCATGAAGTGCTGATCCTGCACCTTGTCCACATGCGTGAGCAGGTGAAACAGAATCGGCGTCGAGATGTTGTAGGGCAGGTTGCCGACAATCCGGAGCTTGCCCCCAACCTCGCGCTCGGCAAGCGCGAAAAAGTCCACCGTCAGCACATCCGCCTCGATGACCGTCAGTTTCGGATGCCCGCGAAGGCGTTGCGCCAGATCGCGGTCGAGCTCGATCACCATCAGATGACCGAGGCGCTCCACCAGCGGCTGGGTCAGGGCCGCCAGACCCGGGCCGATTTCCACCATGCTTTGCCCTGGCCGTGGATTTATTGCGTCGACGATCGCATCGATGACCCCGGTATCGGTCAGAAAATGCTGCCCGAAACGTTTGCGCGCCACATGTTTCATGCCATCAGCCCTGCAGGAGATCGGCTCGCTTGCGCCAGCGTCAAGCCTTCAGCCCGGCTCATTGCGGCTGCTCGCGTAGTTCCACATAGGCACGCGCCCGCAGATCCTGCATCCAGCTGACATAGGCCTCCTCCAGCTTCTTGCGCCGCAACACGTTGCGCACCATCTCGCGCTGCTCCTGTTCGCTCAAGGTGCTTTGTCGCCGCTCCAGCACCTGGATCAGGTGCACGCCAAAGCGCGAGATCAAGGGGTCGCTCATCTGGCCCGGCGCCAGTCGGTTCATCACCGACTCAAACTCCGGCACGAACTGACCTGGACTGACCCATCCCAGATCTCCGCCATTTGCCGCGCTGCCATCCTGTGAATGCTGTCGGGCCAGTGCGGCAAAGTCGGCCTTGCCGGACTCAAGCCGCAAGCGGAAGTCCCGCAGCTTCTCCACCGCCTGCGTTTCGCTTTGCTGGGCGCTTGCCAGCAACAGGATGTGTCGCGAATGTGTTTGCGTCACGGTTACTGGAGGCAGGCCTGCGGCGCGCTTTTCAAGCACCTTGAGAATATGGAAGCCGGCGCCCGATCGGATCAGCTCCGTCAACTCGCCGGGTCCCACTGCCCGCGTGGCCTCGATAAACAGCTCTGGGTAGCGTGAAGCCGGCTTGAGACCCATGACGCCGCCATTGACCTTGTCCGCGGCGTCCGAGAACTCCTTCACCAGCGCCGTGAAATCCTCCCCGGCGCGCGCGCGCATCAGCGCCCGCTGCGCCCGCGCGTGCAACTCCGTCAGCTGCTCTGCGCTCGCCCCCTCCGGGACGGCCACCAGCAGTTGTGCCAGATTCAGCACCTGGTTGACCTGGCTGACCGCGCTCTGGCTCTGAATGTACTGGTCCACATCCGCATCCCCGACGCGCACACGGGCGTCGACTTCACGCTCGCGCAAGCGCGTCATCAGGATCTGGTCTCGCAGCTGACTGCGGAACTCCTGCCGGTCGACGCCTTCCTGTGCCAGTCGTTGCAGCATTTCGTCAACACCCATCTTGTTTTGCCGCGCCACCATCTGTTCGGCCTGGTCGATCGAGGGTTCATCGACCTTG
>Ga0224506_10003691_pt1 | contig 10082 bp, 10 predicted proteins | sample SF_Jan12_sed_USG_2_FD_169108 | JGI IMG/M metagenome (GOLD analysis project Ga0224506, IMG submission 169108) | Sediment microbial communities from San Francisco Bay, California, United States - SF_Jan12_sed_USGS_8_1 | ecosystem: Environmental > Aquatic > Marine > Sediment | place: USA...
GGTTTTCCCTGACATGGTGTTAAATAGTTAATTTCGAATAAGGTGATTTTATCAGTTTTTAATATTGGTTAGAGGTGAAAGCAGTGAACTTTAGTATGCAGTGTCATAATCATCATAGATTTTAACCTGGTGCATTTCGCCAATAACCACATATATTTCCCCAACGTCACCTTTTTTAAGGTCGTTATTGATAATACCACTAAATGACTGTTTATCCTGATTGATGGTGTATGTTAATTCTGCGTTTTGAGTAGGCACAAAATAATAATCTTGCATATTACCAACGGACAACGGTCCAATTTGTGTTGTATTAGCGCCAGCACCCGATATTATGACGCTGGAAACAGGGCGCTCACTAATATTCACAATAACGACTCTGTATTCATTCTCATGAGTCAGTATGGGTTTCAAAAAAATTACCGAAATCACAATGATGACAAAAACAGACAATCCATATTTTACGATGTGATTCATTATTTGTTTCCTGCTAATTGTTTCGTAATTATGTTTAATAAAAACGTTGGAATTTTGAGAATATGAATCGGTTATTATACACATATTCAGTTATAGATATGTGCCAGGAAGGAAAGGCTTGCGCATGACGACATTTATTGCAGATAAAAAAGAGTATTTATCAACCACGTTTAACGGGCTTGATTTGCCCGGTTATGAATTGACCGCAACGGAATTTGAAGGCTGTACATTCAATGAATGTAATTTTAACGAATCGATTTTCAATAATTGTAAATTTATTGATTGCCAGTTTATAAAGTGTAATTTGAGCATCTTAAAAATTATGCGAAGTAAGTTCTTAAATGTGGTATTTGATCAGTGTAAAATTGTGGGTGTGGACTGGACTACCGCATCCTGGTCAAGTCTGGCTTTGAGTTCTCCGATAATGTTTTACAAATGCATTCTAAACGATTCGTCTTTTTTTGGGGTCGCTTTGCCTGAAATTGCAATAGAAGAGTGTAAGGCAAATGAAGTGGACTTCAGATCGGGTAATTTCGATCATGCCAATTTCTCGGGCACTGATTTTTCACGTAGTATGTTTAACGAAACCAATCTGAGTTATGCTGATTTCACCGATGCGTCAAATTACAGTATTGATGTTAACTTTAACCGGATTAAAGGCGCAAAATTTTGTCGTGATGAGGCGATAAACTTACTTGAGAGTCTGGGAATTGAGCTGGTGGATTAACATCGATCGTAGATGGGTTGGTGCATTTTAGTTTCGTACTTATGGGGTCGATATACCTGAAATGCTTATTTATAGTAATTGCCAGGGCATTATTAATCTCTGCGCAGGTGCTAACAGATTTAACTGAAAAAATGGAATAATTATTCAGGAAATAAAGCTCGACAATGCAGTGGATTAAACGCTTTTTTTTACCAATATCAGCTAATATTAGCTTTAGCGAAAAACTGTTTTCCGCTACGACTGGATTTTTTGCCATTTTTTGTCTTGGGTATATTTCTCTGTATGTTGTAGGGGAGCAGGCTTTACCTTATATGACTGCGTCTATAGGTGCTGCTGCTGTTCTGGTTTTTGCAACACCTTCTAGTCCGCTTGCACAGCCCTGGCCTGTATTGGGGGGGCAGATAATTTCTGCTTTTATTGGGGTTAGCATTGTTTCAAGCCAGTTATTTCTCGATCCTGTAATTGCATCAGCGGCGGCACTTTCACTTTCAATCTTTGTCATGTATGTAACACGTTGTCTTCATCCTCCCGGTGGTGCTGCTGCGCTTGCTGTTATTCTTGGTGGGCAGCAAGTGCAGGATCTGGGGTATCTTTACGTGATTTATCCTGTTGCTCTTAATGCAGTATTGATTATTATTCTTGGTGTTGTATTCAATCGCTTTGTGCCCAATCGTCATTACCCCGCGATAGAAAAAGAAAAAGCGTCGGTGAGTGATGTAGCAGGTGAATGGGCTGTTGGTACACCGAAGTTCAAAGATGAAGATTTACGTAAAGCGTTAAATAATATGGATAGTTATATTTCCGTTTCAGAGCAGGATCTTGCACAAATATATGCGGCAGCAATGTTAAACGCGAACAAAAGACGATTGGGAAATGTTTATTGCAAAGATATTATGATTAAGTCTCCGATTACCTTCAGATTTGATGATGAGTTGGAAGCCGCCTGGAACACCTTGCAGAAACACAACATAAAAGGCGCACCGGTTGTGGATAGTTATGGTCATCTGATCGGGATTGTGACAACCACAGATTATATGCGCCATGCTACCGGACATCATAGTGGCAATACTATGCAGGAAAAATTGCGAAAGTTTCTTAAGCCAAGCACAGGTCTTACTTCTGATAAGGCTGAGGTCGTAGGGCAGATTATGTCAGAGGCTACTAGTGTAGCCCATGAAAATCAGCATATCGTCGATTTGATTCCTGTATTTACAGAAAAAAGATTTCATCACATGCCGGTTGTTGATGAGAAAGGAAAAGTTGTCGGCGTGATTGCACGTTCTGCAGTTATGCGAAGTATGCTAATAAACAGAATCTAATTTTTATGCTTATCCGCCTGGTAAATGAACGCCACTTATTAAAGTAAGTTTAATAGCGGTCGTTCGTGCAAGTTCGTTTAATATCCTATATTTTCGAATCAGTTTTGAATCAGTTTTGAATCAGTTTTGTATTGGTTTGCTATGAGTCACCTGAAAATAACTCTTATTTATTCCCCGCTTCATTTGTAAAATAATCCTGAGTCAGTTTAAATACAACCGGTGCGAGTAGAACCAGTGCGATCAGATTTGGTAAAGCCATTAATGCGTTTAGTGTATCAGCCAATAGCCAGATAAAGTCCAGCTGAGCCATTGCACCCAAGGGTACAACCACTACCCACAAAACTCGGAAAGGAATAATTGATTTTACGCCAAATAAATATTCCACGCATCGTTCGCCATAATAACTCCAGCCAAGAATTGTGGTAAAAGCAAAAAGAGAAAGTGCAATAGCGACAAAATAATTTCCGCCAGGAATGCCGGTAGAAAAAGCAAGTGATGATAATGCTGCTCCTGTTTCTCCGCTGGTCCATGCGCCTGAGGTGATGATAACCAGGCCGGTAATACTGCATATGATGAGTGTGTCGATAAATGTACCAAGCATGGCTACCAGGCCTTGTCTGACCGGGTTGTTAGTTGTTGCCGCTGCGTGAGCAATTGGCGCGCTGCCTAAGCCAGCTTCGTTTGAGAAAATACCTCGGGCGACACCAAAACGAATTGCTGCCCAAACGGCTGCGCCGGCAAATCCGCCGGTTGCGGCAGTGCCCGTAAAGGCACTTTCAAAAATAAGTGCGATTGCTGCAGGAATTTCTGCCATGTTGATAAATAGAATGATGACGCCAATGAGTACATAAGATATTGCCATAAAGGGCACTAATTTTGTCGCGACACTGGAAATGCGTTTTATGCCACCAAATAAAACAAGGCCTACTAGCACCATCATAATAATGCCTGTTAACCAGACTGGAATATTAAAAGAAGCGTGTAATGCATCAGCAACAGAATTTGCCTGAACTGTATTGCCGATACCAAATCCGGCAATAGCACCAAATATTGCAAATGAGGTTCCTAGCCAGGCCCATTTTTTTTTCAGGCCGTTTTTAATGTAGTACATGGGGCCGCCTACATGCATGCCGCGCTCATCGGTTTCTCTGAAATGAACTGCGCAAACGGCCTCTGCATATTTAGTTGCCATGCCGACTAATGCTGTACACCACATCCAGAACAAGGCACCAGGACCGCCGAGAAAAATGGCGGTCGCAACACCTGCTATGTTGCCTGTGCCGATGGTTGCTGCGAGCGATGTCATTAATGCACTAAAAGGAGAGATGTCACCTTCACCTTTTGCTGTGCGACCCTGCCATAAAAGTTGAAAGCCAGTTGAAATTTTCAAAATAGGTATTAGTTTTAAACCTATCATCAGGAAGATGCCAGTACCTAAAATAGCAATTAGCATGGGAACGCCCCATACAATGCCGTTAATTTCTTTTATTAAACTGGTAATTAATTCCAATTTTCTTTCCTTGTCTATTTATCTATTTATCTATTTATCTATTTATCTATTTATCTATTTATCTATTTATCTATTTATCTTTTTGTCTATGTATTAAGTTATTAACGCATCTACATTCACAGTTAGTACTTTATCATCAGCGAATTAACTAATTAATTTTACTGTCGTCATCGAATGAGGTAGAGCTTATATCAATAACGGATTTTTCAGGCAGATCCATATAAAGATATTGTTGAATTGAATCACGCATAGCGATCATGCCGTTGCGTCTTTGCTCACCGTTGTCGCTAAATTCAAAACCAAAGTAGCGTAAAAATATTCGATTACCGTATTCGTTTTTTTCGATGCCAAATTTCTTTAACGAAACTGTTGCGTCGAGTAATTGCATATTTTCGCGTTTGCAGGCGGCTATTGCGATTTTTTCAGCACGTTCACGAGCCTGCATTGTTTTCCACCAGAAATGACCGGCAATGAAGATAATGAGAAAATAAACAACGTCGGTCAGTTCAAACATTTAATCAGGCCTACTGTGACTCTAATGCGGCTTTTTCTGCATTTAAAAAGACGCGGTAGGCGTTGATACGATTTCCGGTCTTAAATGCAGGCAAATTTTCAAACTCGCTCCAGTCAGTATTTTTATAAATTTCTTCAAATGACATGAGTTCATCAACTCCGTTTGTCATGACGGTGTATAAAAGATTTAAGTAGTTTTTGGTTAATTTACTGCCTTTTTCAAACTCTTTAAACGCCGCACCATGACCGGGGATAATCCATTTTGCGGGATATTTTGCCAGTTCATCAATTTTTTTAACCCAGTTTTGTACGTCATCGCCGCCTACAAAAGGAATGCGTCCGGTGAACAATAAATCACCAGTTATTAATACTTCATCCTGTTTTACAAACAGGCTAAGATCCCCATCTGAATGAGCAGAGCCAAATAGCAATACGCTGATGTCTAGTCCGCCAAATTTAAATACCATGTCTTCAGATAGATAATGACTGGCAGGGATTAATTTTGTGGTTTTGTTAACCCAGGGTTTTAATGATTCACGTCGTTCATTTAGTCGTACTTCTGCACCTTCTCTGGCGAGGTATTTTTGCGCGCCTGCAGGTGCGTAAATTTCCACGTCCTTCGTTAGTAAGCCCTGAAGGCCGAAAAAATGATCTGCGTGGTAATGACTAATAAATATCTTTTTAATGGGTTTATCTGATATCTCACGTATTTTGCTTACCAGTTTTTTGGCGAGGGAGGGTGTCCCGAGTGCGTCAAAAATAATAATGCCTTCATCGGTGATAATAACGGCTGAATTGGAAATAAAGCCCTTATTATCGGTGGCAATCCCGGCAACCCCCTGTGCATAGTAAACATGCGAAGAGACTTTCTTTAATGACATTTTAACGTCAACTGGGGGAATATGGGGCAGATCTGATTTCGCATTAGCTGCATTATTTAGTATAAATAAAAACGGAATCAGAATTGTTACCTGTAAGGCCTTGAGTGAGGCGCTGTGTATTTTGGATAAAAAGTACATAATCTTCCTGAAATTAGTTATTTACGGTAGTGTATCACACAGCAAATATTACGCCTCGTTGCTGTTAGTTATGCTAAATTCAACCGATTTCGGTTTTTGCAAATCTTACATGAAAGTTTAAACGCATCGAGAACTGTTAGTTAACAATATAGATGAGAATTTTGTTACTACAGAGACGGATTAGTCTACTGGATGTGTTTCGAAAAATAGTTGTTTCTAAAAATGAAGATTGAAGAACATAGTAATCCAGACTCAAGTCAAGACAACAACACGGAATGGTTTGTATATATGCTGCGCTGTGCTGACGGTAGCTTATATACTGGCATCACAACGGATCTTGATCGCCGGATAATTGAGCACAATACCTCAATGTTGGGTGCAAAATACACACGAGGCAGACGCCCGGTAACGTTGGTTTATCAGGAAAAGCATCCTAATAGAGCATTGGCCTCACAAAAAGAATACGCTTTAAAAAAACTACCCAAAATAATAAAAGAGGGGATGATCGAGTAGAAACTCGTGACTTATTACTATAATCGTCACTAGAACTTTAGTATTATCCCGTTTAATAGAAATTGAATATCATATAAATAATAAAAAGTTGAATAAATCGTGCGTTTTATAGTTGCAGATGATCATGCGCTGGTAAGAGAAGGTTTGGTCCAGTGTCTGAAAAATAGTTACCCCAAAGCTGCTATCATTGATGTGAATGATGGTGTCGCGCTGATAAACGAGCTGAATCGTCAGAGCGCTGTTTCCCTTATTTTACTTGATCTCAAAATGCCAAATACACAGCCGTTTGAGCTACTAAAGGAAATAACTGATAAGTGGCCGTCGATTAAGGTTGTTGTATTATCGGCGTCTGAAAACCAAAGTGATGTTGATTTAGCATTTGATAACGGTGCTCGAGGATTTATTCAAAAGTCAACTCCAACTCAAACCTTGTTATCGATTATTGGCCAAATTCTTAAAGGCAAGATGTATGTCCCCGAGCTGCCCAACGAAATACCGTCATCTTTAAATACTACAACTGATATTAAACCAGCCAACAAGATTCCCTTGCCCGAATCTATTACGCCACGCCAGATAGATGTTTTAAAATTACTTCTTAAAGGAAAAACTAACAGAGATATTGCACAGGATCTGGCGTTATCTGAATGTACTGTAAAAATTCATGTCGCTAATATTTTTAAAGCTATTGAAGTGAGTAACCGTACTGAAGCGGCGATTAAAGCAGCTAGTTATCGCATCATGTAAGTCATGTTAATTACATAGATGTCCGCTTTTATTAGCTTATATTAGCTTATATTATGAGTATATATAGATTCTTTAAATTTATTCCAACATAGAACATCACAGAAAAAGTCAGAGTAAAGATATTTAATATGATTCAAAAATTGAAGGGTGGCGTACTCGCCACGTTGTCTGGCTTGACGGCTTGTCACTGTTTTGCAACTGATGTTTCAAATAGTTTCTCAAATAATAATGTAGGTAAGCAAATAGCGGCTAACTTGATGATTACCGAAGCTGACTATATTGATACTATCCCCGTTATTCTCACTGCAACACGAATGTCACAGCCGGTAAACACTGCACCAGCTGCGGTTACGGTAATCAGTCGAGAAATGATTGTTGCCTCAGGTTTGCAGGAAGTTGGTGATTTGTTGCGACTCGTACCAGGATTTCAGGTAGGTTATTTTAACGGTATTTCCATGAGCCTGGCTTATCACGGTTTTACCGGCAACTACGATCGCCGTCTGCAGGTGTTGATTGATGGTCGTTCAGCCTACATGCCTTTTCTTTCAACAGTGGAATGGCTAAGCCTGCCGCTGGATATTTCGGAAGTTGAAAAAGTCGAAGTTATTCGCTCTTCCAATGCGCCTGTTTATGGTGCAAATGCGATGCAGGGCGTTATTAATATTATCACTCGCAAACCATTTGAAGACGAAGGCTTTATGCTTGAAGGTCGTTGGGGAACGCACGACATAACCGGCACAGACAGTAATTTGAGTGATCTTGAGTGGAAAAATATCAGACATAAATTAGATGATCGCAAATATTTATTGCGATATGCAAACTCGTTCAATGAGCTGGACTACAGGATTACGTTTGGCTATCAGAAAGATTCAGGTTTTAAAAATGTGGCAGATACAAAACAGTTGAATCTGCTTCATTTTGTTTCTCAGTATCAGATTAATACAGCCGAGTCACTCGATGTTCAGATCGGCGCAAGAATGGGTGATATGCATACTTTTTCTTATGGCGTAGATGATCCAATTCGGAACAAATCGGTTGAAAGCCAGTATCAATCTGTTTCATGGTCGCGTGCACTGGCTGATAGTCAGGAACTTAAAGTACATTTTTATCATAACTACTATGATCAGGATGATGAAATTCGAATTGCAAATGTTCTTGACTGGGGTGTTTATTATGGCACTGCTGAACGCTTTGATCTTGAGTTAGAGCATGTATTGAAAGCTTACGAAAATATTCGATTGATGTTAGGCGCAGGTGTGCGACTGGATCGTATTAAAAGCAAGCATCTCATTGCAAGTGAAAATTATGTTAATGACCGAAGTGGACGGGTTTTTGGGAATCTGGAGTGGTTTTTAACCGATCGCTTTGTTGTTAATGGTGGCGTAATGCTGGAGCACAACGAACAAATTGGCGCTTATTATTCACCAAGGTTAGCCATGAACTTTCTGGCAACAGATGAACATATTTTTCGAGCCAGTGTGACGCGGGCAATTCGATCTCCATCAATTCTTGAAAATAACGTTGATATTGCGCAACGTACAGATAATGGTGACATCATTGAGCAGCTTCATATCAGTCAGACGCATTTGAAGCCAGAGAGGCAATACTCCGCAGAACTCGGGTATATGTTTATTGCGCGAAATCAAAAGTTAAGATTCGACACCAAATTGTTTGTTGAATACGTGCGTGACGGTATTCTGGAAGCAGATGAGTGTGGCGTTTCAAGTTCACCCTGGGTATGGGGAAATAATACAAGGGCAAATATCCAGGGAATAGAAAGCCAGTTATATTATAAACCTCATCGTCGATTTTTTATGAATCTCAGTCATTCGAGAACGAGCACAAACGCACATTATCATAAATGTGATAACTGGACAGCAGATCTGGCTGTAGATTTAAAAGACGCAGAGCGGGACATCTCACATACGGTTCCTAAGGATACGTTTAGTGGATTGTTTTCTTTCGCGCTAACGCCAGCATTGCAGTGGAGCTTTACGTATTATTATGTGACGGAAATGAAATGGTTGCAGGACGGAAATATTGTTAAAGAACATGACCGCCTTGATACTAGCATTGACTGGAATAAACCTTTGCCATTTAGCTCGAATTTAAATCTAAGTGTAACTTTTCAAAATATGTTAAACGACTATGTGGAGATTCAAAAAGAAACTGTTTTTGAGCAGCGGGCGTTTTTAAAAGCGAGATATGAGTGGTAAGTTGTGAATTCAGTTGTTAAAAACCATGATAGTATTCGGATAAAATTACTGTATCTTGCAGTTGTCCCCATATTAATTATTTCTTTTTTTCTGGGTGCATACTTTATTTATACTCGTGTTCAGGATGTTCACATTGCGTTGATACAAAAAGGCAATTTGATCGTTAATAACCTGGCGCCTTCGGTCGAGTTTGGTCTTTTTTCCCATGATGTTGAATTTCTAAAATCTTTGTCTGAGCCTTTGTTAGCGGACACTGATGTTGTTTCCGTTTTAATACAGGATGAAAATCGAGTGACAATTGTGGCTAGTGTGTCTTCAGAATACACGGCGTCTCAATTGGTGTCAGATGAAACCAGTATTTCAGTTTTTGAATCGGCAGTTTATTCAACGCGTTTTGATACATCTGATTTTTTGTTGAGTGAAGGATTGTCGAATAATGAATTAGCTAAAGTAAAACCTGAGCCAGCGGGCTGGGTTGTGGTTAAATTGTCCAATTTTTCTTCTCGTCAGCGCCAGAGTGAAATCATATTAAACGTTCTGCTGTTTATTCTATTAGGTGTTATTGTCAGTGGTTTTATTGCATACCGGATGGCAGGACGAATTGCATCTCCAATATTGTTATTAACAAAAACCGTAAGCGGGATTTCCAACGGTGATTTTTCTATAAGATCAGATACCAATGGTGCCGGTGAGTTGCAGTATTTGCAACAGGGTGTAAATTCAATGGCTGAAATTGTACAGGGCTCGCAAGTGCAGATGCAGCGGGAGATTGAAGAAGCTACGCGACAATTAACAGAGACAATAGCTAAACTGGAAGAAAAAAATACGAGTCTTAATTCTACGCAGGCTGAGTTGCTCACGGCAAATGCAGCAAAGAGTGAGTTTCTGGCAAGGATGAGTCACGAAATAAGAACACCCTTAACGGCCGTGATGGGTTTTTCCCGACTTATTGAAAGTGCAAAAAACAAATCAGATATTGAAGCCTATACTCGTGTTATTAATCGCTCGGGAACACAATTATTAAATATCATCGACGATATTTAATAA
>Ga0224506_10003692_pt1 | contig 10078 bp, 10 predicted proteins | sample SF_Jan12_sed_USG_2_FD_169108 | JGI IMG/M metagenome (GOLD analysis project Ga0224506, IMG submission 169108) | Sediment microbial communities from San Francisco Bay, California, United States - SF_Jan12_sed_USGS_8_1 | ecosystem: Environmental > Aquatic > Marine > Sediment | place: USA...
TTCCAGCAGTAAATCAAAATCGCCATCGCCTGATAACAGGATCACAGTGTCTACTTCTTTAGCTATATCCATAACGTCAATGGCAATCCCCACATCCCAGTCACCTTTGGCGGAGCCGTCACTGCGTTGAATGAATGGCTTGAGTTTGACAGTAAAGCCTATGTGCTTGAGGGCGTCCTGAAATTTAATCTGCTGATCGTCATCTCGCTGAATGGCATAGGCAATGGCTGAGACAATATCGCCTTGAGCAGTTATTTTCTGCCATAGCTTGCGGTAATTGAATTGACGATTATAGGCCTGACGAGTGGTGTAATAGATATTCTGCACATCGACAAAAAGGGCTATTTTTTTCATATATGCACTAGGGGGGGTAATCAGAGCTGAGGATAATGTTTCCTGATATTATCCTCAGCGCTTAATTATTTTTTAGCACGTTTTTTTGTGCTTACCTGTTCCAGATTCTGATCACGCAGGTAGTCTTCATAAGTGCCATGGAAATCTACAATACCGGTTGGAGTGAGCTCGATAATGCGTGTTGCTAATGAGGATACAAATTCACGATCATGACTGACAAAAATCAGGGTGCCGGGATAGTTTTCCAGTGCCAGATTGAGTGACTCGATTGATTCCATATCCAGATGGTTGGTAGGCTCATCCAGTAACATGATGTTATTGCGTTGCAGCATTAGTTTGCCAAACAACATACGGCCTTGTTCACCACCGGAGATTACGTCGACAGTTTTATTAATGTCGTCTTGTGAAAACAACAAGCGACCTAGTGTGCCACGAATAGCCTGTTCGTCATCACTTTCTTTTTTCCACTGATTCATCCAGTCGATCAGGGTTTTCTTTTCGGCGAAGTCTGCCGAGTGATCCTGTGCATAATAACCAAGCTGTGAATTTTCTGACCACTTTATGGTGCCAGCGGTTGGCTCCAGATCACCGATCAAACATTTTAATAAGGTTGATTTACCAATACCGTTAGGTCCGATGACCGCAATGCGTTCACCTACGGACACAGTCAGTTTGAGTTTGGAGAATAATTCTGTATCAAAGCTCTTTTCCAGACCTTTAACTTCCAGTGCCAGACGATGCAGTTTTTTATCCTGCTCGAAACGGATATAAGGTGTTTGACGGCTGGATGGTTTTACTTCTGCCAGTTCAATTTTATCAATTTGTTTGGCACGTGAAGTTGCTTGCTTTGATTTTGATGCATTGGCAGAGAAACGACTGACGAAAGTTTTAAGCTCAGCAATCTGTGCTTTTTTCTTGGCGTTCTCTGACAATAACTGTTCGCTTACCTGTGTGGCAGCTGTCATGTATTGGTCATAGTTACCTGGGTATACGCGAACTTCACCATAATCTAAATCAGCCATATGGCTACAGACACTGTTCAGAAAATGGCGATCATGCGAAATAATAATCATGGTGCAGTTACGGGAATTCAATATGCCTTCCAACCAGCGAATCGCATTGATGTCGAGGTTATTGGTAGGCTCGTCCAGCAACATAATATCTGGTTCAGAGAATAAAACTTGTGCTAGTAATACACGTAATTTCCAGCCAGGGGCGACTTCACTCATCGGGCCAAAGTGTTGTTCAATCGGTATTGCGACACCTAATAGTAATTCACCAGCACGGGCTTCGGCGGTATAACCATCCATTTCAGCAAATTCAGACTCAAGATGACCGGCACGAATACCATCTTCTTCGGTCATGTCTGCACCCTTGGCATAAATTGCATCGCGCTCGGCTTTCACCTTCCATAGCTCTTCATGCCCCATGATTACAGTATCAATAACAGTGAATTGTTCATATGCGAACTGATCCTGTTTTAATTTACCGATACGTTCACCAGGATCTTTTGAAATATTGCCAGCGGTAGGCTCCAGATCATTGCCCAGAATTTTCATGAAGGTTGATTTTCCGCAACCATTGGCACCGATCAGACCATAACGATGTCCATTGCCGAATTTAACAGAAACGTTTTCAAATAATGGTTTGGCACCAAACTGCATGGTAATGTTTGAAGTTGCTAGCATTGTCGTAATTCCAGATAAAAATTGTTAATTGGTATGGTTAATAATTATGTCTTTAAAACTTGTTTAATTAATTCAGCATTCCTTGCTTCTTCTTGCCCCGCAAGAAGAAGCAAACTACTTGGCGATACTAGGTGCGCTTGCGCGATACATAGGTAGAGCCACTTCCGCCAACACGTGAGTTAAGATCTTCAGCGGCTGTTTGCGCATGCAGGGTAACTTCCTTCAGCGAACCGGGTTTTTTGCCCTCGATTTTTGAACCACCCTGACCAATAACATAACGATGCCAGTTGTCACCGGTCATTCCTTCAGGTGCAGTGGTTTTCTCAACAGTGATTACGTTGTATTTGAGTTTCTTTTTAGGTGCTTCTGCTACTGCAACATCATCGTCTTTAGTTTCGTCTGTCATGATTAATACCCCCTTGGCTGATTTTGTTCCGAACTGCGATTAGAACGACCTTGACCGCTTGATCGCCCCTTGAATGATGGACGTTTACTGTTTTTACTAGATGAGGCTTTATTTCCAGCAGGTCTTCTTGCCCCTTGCTGTTGTCTGCCACGACCTTTATTAATAGGTTCCGCCTTGATAGAAGGATCAGGAGTATAGCCATCGATGACTACTTTCGGGATATCCCGTTTCAGCAGTCTTTCGATATCCCTGAGTAAACCTAATTCGTCAATACAGACCAGTGACATGGCTTCACCTTCATGACCGGCACGACCTGTACGACCAATACGGTGAACATAATCTTCCGGTACATTTGGTAATTCATAGTTTACCACGTGTGGTAGCTGGGTAATATCCAGTCCACGCGCCGCAATATCGGTTGCAACCAGAACACGTACTTTGCCGGATTTAAAATCGGCCAGTGCCTTGGTGCGTGCTCCCTGACTCTTGTTACCATGAATCGCGGCAGCGGTGATGCCATCGGTCATTAATTGTTCAGAAAGGCGGTTGGCACCGTGCTTGGTACGATTGAATACCAGTACCTGTTTCCAGTTATTCGAGCCGATCAGGAAAGAGAGTAATTCACGTTTACGATTCTTGTCGACCGGATGAATCACCTGACTGACTGTTTCAGAAGCTGTATTGCGTTGTGCAACTTCAATCAGGGCCGGTGATTTAAGCAGATCGTTTGCCAGATTCTTGATGTCATTCGAGAACGTGGCTGAGAACAATAATGTCTGTTTGTGTTTAGGCATCAGCGCGAGCACCTTGCGGATGTCACGAATAAAGCCCATATCAAGCATACGGTCAGCTTCATCAAGCACCAGAATATCGATCTTCGAAAGATTAACTGAGTTTTGCCCTACGTGATCCAGTAATCGTCCCGGGGTGGCTACCAGAATATCGACACCTTTAATGAGTTTCATTTTTTGAGGGTTAATACTGACACCACCAAAAACCACAGTGGAGCGTAATGGCAGATGCCTGCCATAGGTCTGTACACTTTCAGCAACCTGCGCGGCCAGTTCCCGAGTCGGGGTTAGCACCAGGGCACGAAGAGGGCGTCGGCCTTTAACCGGAACAGTGGTGGCCATTAATCTTTGTAATAGTGGTAGTGTGAAACCGGCTGTTTTGCCTGTTCCTGTTTGAGCGCCACCCATAATATCGCGACCTTCAAGGATAAGGGGAATGGCCTGTTTTTGTATTGGTGTAGGAACGCTATAGCCTTTTTCGGATACAGCACGGACTAATTCGGACATAAGCCCGAGGGATTCAAATGACATTTACGATGTTCTCCAGGGATCGGCCTACCCAATACTTGGTTTGGGGCGGTCTAGGCGGAAACTTTTAATGTGTTTCGAGGCCAATCATAACGGATTGCCGCGATTTAAAAGGGGTGCAGACCGAAGTGCACCGCAACTTGGAGTCGGATTATACACGAAATTCTCTTAGAAAGGTGAATTAAGATGATGTTTCTAAAGAACTATATCCATAGCATTTGGACTTGAATTGCCGTTTTTAAGTCCCATATCATGGGATGTGTGGTGTTTTTGGTTATAAAACCGGCTATACTGCACATCGCTACATTCTATACTGGTTCTTGTCAGAAGTGTTTTACCTGCTATCTCCTGTAAATTACCTCGTAAGATTTGTAACACATATTGTTTTTTAATTTTTTGAAAGAGGTAATTTATTATGGCAACAGGAACCGTTAAATGGTTTAACGAATCTAAGGGCTTCGGCTTTATTACACCTGATGATGGTGGCAAAGATGTTTTTGCTCATTTCTCAGCTATCGCAAGCGAAGGTTTCCGTACACTGGCTGAAGGCCAGCAGGTAACTTTTGATGTGGAAGATGGAGCAAAAGGCCCACAAGCAACAAACATCCAGATTTAATTGATCTGCTAGTTTGATGTTTGATTAAACCCTGCGGTAATCGTGGGGTTTATTTTTTTTTACATGAGAAGAGGAGCTTCAAATTGAAAAAATTATTTGTTGGCAGTTTACCTCCCACTACTACCGAGGAGTCCTTGCAGGCTTTGTTTTCAGAATTCGGTAAGGTGCGCTCTATGAATTTGGTGAAAGACCTGTTTTCAGGTAATTGTAAAGGATTTGGTTTTCTCGAAATGGAAGGGCACGAAGCTCGTGCCGCCATTGCCGGATTAAACGGCAAGTCGTTTGAAGGCAATTTCCTGAAAGTTAATTTCGAAGAAGATCAACGCGGAAAAGGAGGCCATAAAGGTCGCCGTCGCTAGAAAGAAAATTTATTGAAATATCAGAAGGGTTGGTGGCTGTTGTCACCAACTTTTTTTTTGGAAGCGTGTAAATAAAATAGCGGGAAAACAGGGGATTGGTTTTGCCAAACACCCATTGCCTGAGTCAGGCCAGTCCAATAGAAATAACTATTTTATTAATTATCCTGCCGAGATAATATTAGGTATGGAAAACAAGTGGAACACCCAACCCTATAAAGTCATCGACAAGATCACCATGCCGCATGTGATCGATTTTATCCGTCATAAGCTTGATATGTATGATACATCGCAGCTTGAATGGATAAAATTGCTGGCACTTAATAAAAATCATCTTTTACATGGTTGTTGTGTTTATCCAGTACGGGAGCTGCCCAGATCAAGCATCTTCAAATCGGGTTACCGTATCCGTGCCAGTGTTAATGTGGAAATGGCACCACCGTTTACTTTTCAGCATTGGGCGCGGATTCCTTCCAATAATTACAAACAGGGATGGTACTCGGGGGCAAAGTCATTTTTGTTTGATGATCTGGAAGAATGTGCTGTCCATACCTTGTCACACGAATGTTTTCATTTCTTAAGTCATTCAAAACAAATTAAATATAAAAATACAGAAGCCAATGCAAACTGGTGGGCCGATCAGTGGATGGAAGAATTCCACTCAATGCGTGTTGTATAAATCCTGATTATTCCATCCTGTTTTTTTGAAAATTCGGGTAGAATGCCTTTTTACGCCAAGATGAGGTTTTGTTTAAATGAATGAATTTCAGTCCTGTGCAAATGCGCTTATTTCTGCGGGTAAACAACTTTATTCACTGGGAATGGTACCTGCCACCAGTGGCAATTTTTCTGCGCGTTTGTCCAATAATAATCTGGCGATTACTGTGTCTGGTCGACATAAGGGGAAGCTGGTCGAAGCGGATATTATGCAAGTGGATGCAAAGGGTGTTTCACTGGATGAACGACGACCTTCTGCAGAAACGCTGCTACATGTTTATATCTATCAACGTTTCCCTGATGCCAGAGTGGTACTGCATCCCCATTCAGTGAATGCAACAGTCTTGTCGAGGCTCTGTGATAGTTGGCTGGAGCTACAGGACTATGAACTTTTGAAGGCTTTTCCAGACATAGAAACGCATGATTGCAGTGTGCGTATTCCGGTGTTTGATAATGATCAAAACATTACCCGTTTGGCAGAAAAAGCAGACAGCTATCTGGCAGAACAGGAAGGTATACCGGGCTACATGATTCGTGGCCATGGTTTTTACACATGGGGAAACAGCATGGAAGATGCCTTGCGTCATGTAGAGGCATTTGAATTTTTGTTTGAATGTGAATTGAAATTAAAGGGGCAACGTTAATGAGCGCGTTGGGAATTTACAATGAAAGTGGAGAGTCAGTGGAAGTTCTCATCCGTGATTATGATGAAATTGCCGCCCGTCTGGGAGATTTGGGTGTGCAGTTCGAGCGCTGGCAAGCCAATGAAGTGCTGGCACCGGATGCAGAACAGGAAGTCGTACTAAATGCATATCAATCGTCGATTGACAAATTGAATCAGACTTATGGTTTTCAGTCAGTCGATGTGGTGGCGTTAAGACCCGATAACCCGAAAAAAAATGAATTCAGACAGAAGTTTCTGGCTGAACATACGCATGCTGATTTTGAAGTGCGTTTTTTTGTTGAAGGCAGTGGCTTGTTTTATTTACATGTAAGGGATCGGGTGTATCTGGTGTTATGCGAACAAGGCGATTTAATCAGTGTGCCGGCCAACACCACGCACTGGTTTGATATGAGTGAAAACCCGAATTTTAAATGTATCCGGTTGTTTACAACCGCAGAAGGCTGGTTAGGTGATTTTACCGGCAATGAAATTGCATTGCGATTCCCCAGCATGGATCAATTCGTAGCCGGATTATCATGATAAAGGCTATCGTGACTGACATTGAAGGTACTACATCTTCATTATCCTTTGTTAAAGACATACTGTTTCCCTATGCGCGCAAACACATGGGTGAATATGTTCGTTGTCATGCAGAAGAAGACAGGGTTGCAGCGCTTATTAATGATGTGCGACTGGAAGCAGGCGAGTCATTAAGTCTTGATGATGTTGTTTTGCAACTTGAACAATGGATTGATGAAGACAAAAAAGTGACTCCACTGAAAGCATTGCAGGGTTTGTTGTGGGAAACAGGTTACCAGCAAGGCGATTTTAAAGGACATATTTACGATGATGCCAAATTGAATCTGGAAAAATGGCAACAGCAGGGACTCAGGTTATATGTCTATTCTTCCGGTTCTGTTTATGCGCAGAAACTGTTGTTTGGTTTTACCGAATATGGTGATTTGAATGTGTTATTCAGTGGTTATTTTGATACGAAAACAGGAGCCAAGACTGAAGCAGGTTCATACCGGAAGATAGCAGATGAGATAAATCTCTCTGCCAATGAGGTTCTGTTTTTGTCTGACATTGAAGCTGAACTGGATGCTGCAAAAGAAGCGGGCATGAATACTTGCTGGCTAGTGCGTGATGGTTCGATTGATGTCAATGCAGCACATCTTCAGGTAAAGGATTTTAATGAAGTTACTTCCCGATTATTCTGAAAAACAAAATTGAAAAAATACACTAATAAATTATTGATACTCCTCTTGCTTGTTGTCGTGGGGGTCATGCTGCAATTAAGCGGTTTTCTTGATCCGCATATGTTGATTTCACTTGCAAGAGAATATGCTGAACATTGGTGGTTAGTGCTGTTACTGGTTTTATTGCAGGTGGTTTTATTCACATTTGCTTTGGCTGGTTCCACCTTTCTATGGGTTGCTGCCACACTCTATCCACCAATGACAGCCGCATTGATTCTCGCAGTCGGTGCCACACTTGGTGGTATCTCGGCTTATTTCTTTTCCAGAAAACTTACCGATGAATGGATAGACAAGGTCGAGAGTTCACGGGCCTATAAATTACTTCAGAAAGAAGATAATTTTTTCACCCTGTTTGCCTTACGTATTATGCCCGCATTTCCACATGCATTGATTAATTACAGTGCCGGCATTCTGAAAATAAAACTGCTTCCATTCATGATCGCGGCCTTTCTGGGGATTGGTATCAAGTCTTATGTTTATGCCAGAGTGATTTATAAAGCGACAACAACAGGTTCGTTTGCCGAGTTGCTGGATTTTTCGACCTTTGGACCATTGTTACTGGTGTCGATGGTGATTCTCTTAGTGATGATATTCAGGATTTATATGAACAGGGAAAAGGATAATTAATCCGGTTACAGCTTTGATGAAGATAGTTGATGCTCCAACCATAAAAAAGGCCAGCTAATGCTGGCCTTTCCTGATTTTACATATTGCCATGTTATTTTTTGGCGTTGCGTTCCTTTGTTTCCTTGATCACTTCTTCCGCCACATTCTTCGGACATGGCATGTAGTGATGGAACTCCATTGAGAACTGACCACGACCTGATGTCATGGTACGCAAGTCACCAATGTAACCAAACATTTCACTTAATGGACATTCTGCCTTGATGCGAACACCGGTTGCACTCGCTTCCTGACCTGAAATCATGCCGCGACGACGGTTAAGGTCACCGATGACATCACCTACGTGATCTTCAGGTGTAAATACGTCTACTTTCATGATGGGTTCCATTAGCTGTGGTCCAGCCTTTGGCATGGTTTGACGATAGCCGGCAGCGGCAGCAAGTTCATAGGCGATAGCCGAGGAGTCAACTGCGTGGAAGGCACCATCCATCAATGTAACCTTGAAGTCGAGACAAGGGAATCCGGCCAGTACACCTTTGACCATGCTCTTCTTGAAGCCCTTATCAACTGCAGGCCAGAATTCACGTGGAACGTTACCACCGGTAACTTTTGATTCAAATTCGTAACCACTGCCCGGTTCACCCGGTTCAACAACGTAATCAATTTTACCGAATTGTCCTGAACCACCGGTTTGTTTCTTATGGGTGTAACTGTCTTCAACACGCTGTGTGATGGTTTCACGATAAGCTACTTGAGGTTTACCAACAATAACTTCCACACCATGCGTACGTTTCAGAATATCGATCTTGATATCAAGATGCAGTTCGCCCATGCCTTTAAGGATGGTTTCACCACTGTCTTCATCAGTTTCAACGCGGAAAGAAGGATCTTCCTGAATCATTTTGCCGATTGCGATACCGAGTTTTTCTGCTGCGCCTTTATCTTTTGGTGCAACAGCAATCGAGATGACGGGATCAGGGAAGACCATTGGCTCCAGTGTGCCAGGGTGTTTAGGATCACACAGCGTGTGACCTGTTTGTACGTTCTTCATGCCGATAACGGCAACGATATCGCCAGCTTGTGCGCCATCCAGTTCAATACGTTCATTAGCATGCATTTCCACGATACGACCAATACGTTCTGTTTTACCTGTGAAGGTGTTCAGTAATGTATCACCCTTTTTCATGCGGCCTGAATATATACGTATAAAGGTTAATGCACCAAAACGGTCATCCATGATCTTGAATGCCAAAGCACGCATTGGTTCATTTGCATCAACAATTGCAAACTCACCTGTTTCATTACCTTCTTCATCAGTGATAGGTTGTGGTTTGACTTCAGTCGGGTTAGGCAAATAATCAACAACTGCATTGAGTACTAACTGAATACCCTTGTTCTTAAATGCAGAACCACAATATGTCGGGAAGAAATCGAGAGCAATGGTACCCTTACGAATACAACGATTGATGTCTTCGATAGAAGGTTCTTCACCATCAAGGTATTTTTCCATCAGATCATCGTCTTGTTCAACGGCGGTCTCAATGAGTTTTTCACGCCATTTTTCAATATCATCTGCCATGTCAGCAGGTGGTTCTTCAATTTTATAGTTTTCAGGTAGGCCGGAATCATCCCATATCCATGCTTTACGAGTCAGCAGATCCACAACACCGGTGAAGGCTTCTTCAATACCAATGGGCATTACCATAACCAGTGGATTGGCACCGAGTACATTTTCTACCTGATCAACCACACGGTAGAAATCAGCACCCATACGATCGAGTTTATTAACAAAAATAACACGCGCTACTTCTGAATCGTTGGCATAACGCCAGTTGGTTTCGGATTGAGGCTCAACACCACCGGAACCACAGAATACGCCGACACCACCATCGAGTACTTTCAGTGAACGATAAACTTCAATTGTGAAGTCAACGTGTCCAGGGGTGTCAATGATGTTCATACGGTGGCCATTCCACTCACAGGAAGTTGCCGCTGATTGAATGGTAATTCCGCGTTCTGCTTCTTGTTCCATGAAGTCAGTGGTAGCTTCACCATCATGTACTTCACCGGTTTTA
>Ga0224506_10003693_pt1 | contig 10078 bp, 8 predicted proteins | sample SF_Jan12_sed_USG_2_FD_169108 | JGI IMG/M metagenome (GOLD analysis project Ga0224506, IMG submission 169108) | Sediment microbial communities from San Francisco Bay, California, United States - SF_Jan12_sed_USGS_8_1 | ecosystem: Environmental > Aquatic > Marine > Sediment | place: USA...
GGTAAGCCCAAAGAGCCCGTTTTCATAGGTGTTGCTAAGGTCTGATTTGATGCGAAAGTCCCTGATGGTTACTTTGGGGGTAGCATAAAGATATACATCCCGCTCTATTCCACTCAGCCGCCAGAAGTCCTGGTCTTCCATGTAGCTGGCGTCGGACCACCGGTAAACCTCTACCGCTAAAGTATTTATCCCTTCTTTTATATATTTTGAAATGTTGTAGGCTGCCGGAGTCTTACTTCCTTCATTATAACCCACTTTTTCACCATTAATCCAGATATACATGGCACTACTAACTCCACCAAAATGGAGATAGATATCATGGTCAGCCCATGTATCCGGGACAGTAAACTCTCTTTTATAGCTGCCTACAGGATTGTAATCATGGTTTACAAAAGGTGGATTTATGGGAAAAGGATATACGATATTGGTATAAATCGGGATCCCGTGCCCTTCAAGTTCCCAGTTGGAGGGTACGTTGATATTATCCCAGCCGGACACATCATAATCATTTCTGTAAAAATACAGGGGTCGATCAGCCGGTTTCTTAACCCAATTAAATTTCCAGGTACCATTGAGTGTTTGGTACAGGGGGGAACCTTCCTTTTCCACGGCCTTTAATGCGGATTCTTCGTTGGTATGCCGGAAGAAAGAAGCCGTTGGGTACTCTCTGTTTATTTGAAATACTTCCGGATTTTCCCATTCAGGTACTTGCTGTGCCTTTACTAAATTAGTGGTCGTAAAAACCAGAAACACCAAAGAAATTATTTTGTGCATATATCGCGCAATAAGGCTTTTGTATTTGTTAATTTTCATAAGATAACTATTTATAAAATACTATTTTTCATCATTGGGAGGCCTCTTTTTCAAAGGGTAGGTAATTTACAAGTTTTAGTTTGCACTTCAAGTTTTTTCTAAATATCAGCAAGGAAAAAATCCATTTCAGGAAGAAGCACCCAATTAATACAGCAACCTAATATTTTCAATATCTTTGCCGCCAATCGGATTCATCAACAATTGAAAATTAAAAAATATAAACCTATGACAAAGTACAATCGATTAAGGTTGTTAAAAACCTTTATGGTGGCAGTGGCCACTGCCTTCCTGCTGTCCTGTACATCGGGATCTCAATCATCAGAAAAGGCTTCTGCGGAAGAAGCGGCACTGCCGGAAACTGCAACTGCGCCTGACTTCCGGATTTCACTGGCACAGTGGTCATTACACAATTCCTTTTTTGGCCCCCCTATTAAGGATTGGGCCTGGTTTGGTAAAATGTTGAATGAATCACCCGATTCCTTACTGCGCGGAGAATTGAATCCCGATGATTTTCCGGCTATTGCAGCAGGTTACGGTGTAAATGTGATTGAACTGGTCAATACCTTCTATTTTAGCAAAGCCAATGACAAGGCGTACTGGACCGCCTTTAAGGCAAAATGCGATGAAGCCGGAGTTACGGTGGGATTAATTATGTGCGATGCTTTAGGCAATATTGGCGATGCAGATGCAGACGCCCGTACAAAGGCTGTTGAAAACCACTATGCATGGGTGGATATCGCTCAGTTTCTGGGTGCGCAAACCATCCGTGTGAATGCCGCAGGGCAGGGCACTGCTGAAGAGGTAGCTGCCAATGCGGTTGAGGGGCTTAAAAAACTTGGGGAATATGGCGCTTCAAAAGGCATCAATATTGTTGTGGAAAATCACGGTGGCTATTCTTCTAACGGGACATGGCTTGCCGGTGTGATGAAAGAAGTAGATATGGATAATGTCGGAACCCTGCCAGATTTTGGCAATTTCTGTATTAAAGGAGGCCCCGATGGTTGCGTAGAAGACTATGACCGTTATCAGGGTATTGCCGACCTCATGCCTTATGCCAAAGGTGTTAGTGCCAAATCCCATAACTTTGATGAAAATGGCAATGAAGTGGATTCCGATTACCTTAGGATCATGAAAATTGTAAAAGAATCGGGCTTCAAGGGGAATGTGGGCATTGAATATGAAGGCACTCAACTCTCTGAAGATGAAGGCATTAAAGCCACAAAAGCACTGTTGGAGAAAGTGTTTCAGTCACTTTAATCGTTATTCAGGTCAAGCAGTCTGATTTTCCGTGAAAAGAAATGGCCGCAAGTACGCAAATCCGTGTATTCGCGGCCATTTTTGATTCCAATAAGGATTTTAAAGATTGTTTATGGGCTCAGGCCAACACTGTCAACATCGCGGCTATACTATTCACTTCTTCCTGCTTTCCACGATGAGAAATTATCCAGCTGTCCTTCCCGACATCAACACCTAAGGATGCCGGCTCCGCTGTGACCAGATAGCCTTTACGAAGCAACGCTTTCACCGTCCATTCATACTGCAAACCCTGGCCTTTAACCTGCACCGCCTCTGTCCCTTTTTTGTAACGAACCTTTCCGGTGCGAATGTCATAACCATCAGCGGGGAAGGCTTCATTGAGTACGCCTTGCAGCAAAAGGTCTTCGGGTACGCCCTCACAGATGGTCGCATCGGGCATGATCACCCACAGCCTGTCGGCCAGTTGAAGGGCGAGTTCCAGCTCGTGGGAGGTCATCAATATGGCCTTCCCTTGTTCATGGGCCAGTCGGCGCAACATCTTAAGCGTATCAATTTTATTTTTCAGGTCAAGGTAATGCAGGGGTTCGTCGAGCAGCATGATATCGGCAGCCTGCGCAATGGCCCGCGCAATGACCACACGTTGTCGCTGGCCGTCACTGAGCTCGCCAAGTGGTCGTTCGCGGATGTCCTGTATGCCCACTTCACTAAGTGCCTTTTCTATCATAGCCTGATCATCCTGTCCCATGGAAATATTCCACTGGGTATAAGGATAGCGGCCCAGCTCTACAAGTTGTTCTACAGTGAGGTTGGCTCCATATACGGGATCTGTGAGCACCACGCTGATCTTCCTGCTCCTCGTCCTAATATTATACTGTTGTAACGGTATCCCCTGAAGAATGACTTCGCCAGCCAGTGGAGGTTGTAGACCACTCAGGGTGCGTAATAAGGTGGACTTTCCCGATCCGTTAGCGCCAAGAAAACAAATAAATTCGCCCGGGTTTATCCTGACATGAATGTCGCGAAGCACAATGGCTTCACCATGTATGCCGTATCCTACGGCAAGTTTTTCAGCGGATATCTGTGGTTTTTTCATGACCACACCCCCTTTACGTTTCTTCTTCTGATGACGATCCAGATGACGACCGGGGCGCCCACCAAAGCGGTTACTGCATTGATGGGAAGCACATGCTGACTTCCGGGGAGCTGAGAGATAATATCACAGGCCAGGAGAATAATAGCTCCTGCGAGGGTCACTGCCGGCAGCATAGACCGGTGGTTGGAAGAGGGCGAGATCATTCGCACAAGGTGAGGTACGGCAATACCAATGAATCCTATCGGGCCACAAAAGGCGGTGATACAACCCGTAAGCAGGCTCGCGCTGATGATGATACCATATCGACTCCGCCTCAGGTGAATGCCCATGGAAGCCGCATAGTTCTCCCCCAAAAGCAGGGCATTGAGTGATTTGGCCAAAAGAAAGGCAAGAAGCCAGCCGGCCATAACTGTGGGAATGAGTATGGAAAGTTCATCCCATGTCATGCCACCCAGGTTACCGAATGTCCAGAGCAGATAAACCTGAATGTCTTCAGCCTGGCTGAAAAATTGCAAAACTGAAACAATAGCACCGGCAGCGGCCCCAAACATCAGTCCGAAAATGAGCAGGGTCATACTGTCTTTCACCCTGCCGGCTACAGCGATCACCAGAAGAAAAACCAATGCAGCGCCCAATGTCGCTGACAGGGCCGTAAACCAGGGGCTGAGCCAGGACAGCCCAACAGATATGCCCGTCATCACTGTGATGGCCACGCCCAGTGAAGCACCGGTGCTGATACCCAGCACATAAGGGCCTGCCAGGGGATTGCGGAAGAGCGATTGCATTTCAAGGCCGCTAACGGCCAGCCCCCCACCCACTACCACGGCAGTAACAGCACGGGGCATACGGAAGTCAAGAATAATCTGTCGCCAGGATGTATGATCCGTAGTCCCTCCCATCAGAATAGAAAATACCTCATCCGGGGGGATATAAACACTGCCCAGGGTGAGATCCAAAACAAAAAGGACAAAGAGTGAAGTGATAAGTAAAAGGCCGGTACGTAGGGACATTATTCAAGCTTTCTGTAAAAATAAAGCGAATATTCGGGTAAGAGGTCTTCGCGACGAATTTTTACCAAATCTTTTAATACAATGTCGGCCCGCAGGTACCCTTGTTCCATGTAGTCATTGCTGCCTGTATCACTCAGTCGGGCATCAAAAGCATAAACTTTCCCTTTTTTCCAGGCTTCAAAGGCTCCATATCGCTCATCTGCAGCAGTGAGCCCTGCCATGTCCGTAAACCCAAAAGGGCTTATCCAGTAAGTACACTCCCTGGCCTGGTCAAATACCGATTCGAAACTCAGTTGCAAGGCCCCGGTTTGGCGGGTTTCTTTCCAGGCATAGTCATAACCGGCATCTGCAAGCAGGCGAGCAGCAAAACTCTCCCCCCCCGGCATAAACCAGGTATCCCCGTAGAGCGATCCACTAAAGACGCATTCACCACCGGGTTGAACCAGCGCAGCCACACGGAGGTATTCCGCTTCAATAGCACGAAATACAGAGTCTGCTTCTGCATAGCGACCAAATAACAGCCCGGCCACCTTTATCCACTCCGCCCGTCCCAGGGGATGGTTCTCAAGATAGTCCACATTCATCAGTGTGGGAATTCCCAGCTTTTCAAGTTTATCAAATTCATTATTATTGCTCATGGTGTAGGCCATGATCAGATCGGGGGAAAGAGACAAGACATGCTCCGGATTAATCGACTGGCCATTACCCAGATCCTTTATTTTATCCTTTTCTACTTCCTTTCTGAATACAGGAGAAAAAATCAGGTCGGTATCCGGAAATCCGACCAATCGTTGGCTCATACCAATATATTCCAGCAGGGGCAGGTGAGTGGTGGAGGTGCATACTATGGATTGAACGGGAACCTCTATGATTGTTGTGTTGTCCGGGGCTTTGGCAGGCCGTTGTTCTGTGAGCAGGTAGCGGAGTCCTTTCGAAGCATTTGCATACGGCTTGGGAATATCAAGCATAATGCCTTCATCGACCACTGAAATACGAAATCCGGTAGCATACTTTACATGAAAGCGATCGCTGGATACTACATTCTCCCGGATCTGGCCACGTTCAGCCTGTGGGGTGGAACATGCCGTGAGTATGATCAAAAAGAGGAATGAAAAGTGCTTCATCACTTTAATTATAAGCTTATTCCAATCAAGGTTTGTAATGGATTTCTCCGTTAATTTTATAGGGTTGCTGTACGGGCTAATGGGTTCTGAAATTAAAGGCGAATACTAATTATATCGGCAAAAAAACAAAAAAAAGTGGTAAGGAAAAATAAGTATGTAAATACAAGTAATTTCAAATATTTTTTCCTACCTTTCAAAAAAACATATTAAGGGTTTTTAAAAGGATTTATTTTTAATGCGAAAGCGTACATTTTAACTAAAAGTGTACGCTTTTTTTGTTGAAACAAAATACATATTCATACCGCCGACAACATTCTTTAGCGCATCGATAATTTATTTTATCTTTGTCATCTGTCTTTTTCAGGAACTTTAAACAGGTGAAAACCTTTATTCTAATAATATTTTGAATTTTCGCTATGCAAAAAACATATTACGACCCGGCTGATCTGAAGAAATTTGGGGACGTGGCTGAATTTGGCCCTGAGCTGGCTGATAAATTTTTCGATTGGTACAATGAGGTCTTTAAGGAAGGAGCCCTGACGGCACGGGAGAAATCACTCATCGCCCTGGCTGTTGCCCATGCAGTACAATGTCCCTACTGTATAGACGCCTATACTTCTTCTTCTTTGCAAAAGGGGGTTACGGAGGCCCAGATGATGGAGGCTGTCCATGTGGCATCGGCCATCCGTGGTGGTGCCTCACTGGTACATGGTGTGCAGATGATGAATAAGGCGAAGAAACTATCGATGTAATGATAAAAACACTACAGGCAGAACATCACTTATTGTCCGCTACAGAAGAACAGGTAAAGTTGTTGGAGAACAGCATCTTTGCATCCGGTGAACTGCCCACGTTCAAAGAAACCATTGGCAAGTGGGGCCAATCGGAATTGCGCCCTGACAAGGTGGATATCTTTCAGGTGAATTTAGGATATATGTGTAATCAGACTTGTAAGCATTGCCATGTCGATGCCGGGCCCGACAGGAAAGAGATCATGAGTCGGGAAACCATGCAAATATGCCTGAAAATACTGAAAGAAAACAAGTACCACACACTGGATTTGACGGGAGGGGCTCCGGAGATGAACCCGGATTTTCGCTGGTTTGTTACCGAAGCAAAATTAGCAGGCGTTCAGGAAATCATCGTACGTTCAAACCTTACCATCATACTGGCCAACCCAAAGTTCAGGGATCTTCCCCAATTTTTCAAAGACCACGGTATTCGCTTAGTGTCCAGCCTGCCATTTTACCTGCCGGAAAAAACAGACCGCCAACGCGGCGCAGGCGTTTTTAAAAAATCGATAGAGGCGTTGCAGATACTCAATGCAGCCGGGTACGGACGAGAAAACGGCTTGATCATTGATTTGGTGTATAATCCCGGAGGGGCCTTCCTGCCCGCTGACCAGGAAGGGTTGGAGCGCGATTTTAAAAAAGAGCTCAAAAACCAGTATGATGTTGATTTTAATAACCTGCTTGCCATCACCAACCTGCCCATCAGCCGGTTTCTGGATTTTTTGGTAAGGACAGATAACTTTGAAGATTATATGGATACCCTGGTGAGGGCCTTTAACCCCGCCACACTTACGGGTATAATGTGTAAAAACACATTGTCTATTGGATGGGATGGTTATATTTACGACTGTGATTTTAATCAGATGCTGGGGCTGAAGGTCAATCATCCCGTCAGCCACATTCGCGATTTTGATGGAGAGACCATTAATCGACGTGAAATAGTGGTTAACCAGCATTGTTATGGTTGTACGGCAGGCGCAGGATCAAGTTGCCAGGGTACGGTTGCTTAAACAAAATTTATGGAGAACCTGATAGAAAAAATTGAGGAAACCGTCCGTTTCCTCAAAGAAAAAAATGGAAAAATTGATGTGGCCATCATTTTGGGTACTGGATTGGGCAATGATTTCATCAAGAACATTGATGTTGATGTCGAGATCATGTATAGCGACATCCCACACTTTCCATTGGCCACAGTAGAATTTCACAAAGGCAGCTTAATTATTGGTACACTGAAAGGTAAAAGAGTCCTGGTATTTCATGGCCGCTTTCACTTTTATGAAGGATATTCCATGCAGGAGATTACCTATCCGGTGCGAATAGCCAAAGGTATGGGCGTGCAGCACCTGCTTATTTCCAATGCAGCAGGAGCCATCAACCTTGCATGGAAAAAGGGGGAGCTCATGCTTATCAATGACCACATCAACCTGCTCCCCGATAATCCGTTGCGGGGCCGAAATAATGAAGCGTTGGGCCCGCGCTTTACAGACATGAGCTGCCCGTACAACAACCACCTCAATACCCTGCTTAAAGATATCGCTACGCAACTGGATATCCCCTTAAGGGAAGGCGTTTATGCTTCCGTCATGGGCCCCAATCTGGAGACACGTGCTGAATACCGTTATCTGAAAATCATTGGCGCTGATGCGGTGGGTATGTCTACTGTCCCGGAAGTCATCGTTGCCAACCACGCTGAGCTCCCCTGTTGTGCCATATCCGTACTTACAGATGAGTGTGACCCCGACAACCTCGAACCCATTGATGTGCCTGAAATCATTGCCGTTGCCGGCAGGGCAGAAAAGAAACTTACTGCCCTGTATTTAGCGCTCATTGAAAAATTATAGGATACCCTTTCTAACCCCCGGAAATGAAAAAAGAAAATCTTGAGCAAAATCTGAACAAAATAAAATCAGCAAGAGTAGCCATATATGGTGATTTCTGCCTGGATGTATATTGGATGATGTCACCCGAAGGCTCTGAAGTATCACTCGAAACCGGCCTGAAAGCTGAGGCAGTCGAAAGGCATTATTCCTCACCGGGTGGGGCGGCCAATGTTGTAAATAATCTGGCCGCGCTGGAGCCCGCTGAAATAATGCCCATAGGAGTAATAGGCGATGATATGCATGGGCGGGAACTCGTAAGGCACCTGGAGGCCGTGGGTGTAAACACCTCTTCACTGACAATACAAAAAGAAAATTTTGAAACTGTAGTCTTCACCAAAAAAATTAATGACGGCGAAGAAGGCATTCGGGTTGACTTTGGGGTGGGTAATAAACGTTCATCTGAAACAGACGCCGCCCTGCTGGCCCAAATAAAGTATGCCCTGGAAGAATATGACATTCTCATCTTCAACCAACAGGTGCCTGGCAGTCTGACAAACCAGGAATTTATCGATGAGGCCAACAAGCTTTTTGAGCAACACCCGGAAAGTATAGTCTTGCTCGACTCCCGTCATTATGGCAACCGGTTTAAGCACGTATACATCAAGACCAACTGGTTGGAAGTGGCTGAGTATGACGGCGGCGTAAGACCGGAAGGCATTCCGGATATGGAAGCGGTGAGAAAACATGCGCAGAACCTTTTTGACCGTTATAAAAAACCCGTGTTTGTTACCCGGGGAAAAGAAGGGATCATGACCATTACGAAAAACGAAACCAGTGAGGTGCCCGGGATACAAGTACTGAAAAGTGTCGATTCAGTAGGTGCCGGTGATACAGTGATGAGTGCGCTGGCCCTGTGCCTGGCCGCGGGCATTGCCCCGGCCGTAGCCGCTGAATTTGCCAACCTGGCGGCAAGTGTCACCGTTCAAAAATTAAATATTACAGGTACTGCCACAGGTGAAGAGATAATACTCATGAATGACAATGCGGCATACAACTACCTTCCGGAACTAGCCCGTTCCATCCGAATGGCCAGGTACCATGAAAATTCAGAAATTGAAATTTGCGAAGAATCTGTTCTTGCGAAGTTAGGCAATATAAAGCATGCTGTATTTGACCATGACGGAACCATCAGCACCCTGCGGGAAGGCTGGGAGGAAGTGATGGAGCCCGTGATGATCCAGGCAGTACTGGGGGAGCAATACCATACGGCTTCAGCAGGACTATACGAAAAAGTAAGGCAAAGGGTACTTTCCTTTATCGATAAGACAACCGGCATACAAACCATCGTACAAATGGAAGGCCTCGTTGAGATGGTCGATGAATTTAATTTTGTGCCTAAAAAAGACATCCTTGATAAATTTGGCTACAAAGAAATTTATAATGACGCCCTCATGAAGATGGTTAATGCACGAACGGAAAAATATACTTCCGGTCAATTGGGATTAGCTGATTACACGATGAAAGGGGCCGTGCCGTTTCTCGATATACTCCGCGAAAAGGGGATTAAACTCTATCTGGCCAGTGGCACTGACCGTGATGATGTTATCAATGAGGCAGAAGTGTTGGGTTATGCCCCAATTTTCGAAGGACGGATTTACGGGGCAGTGGGTGACATCAGTAAATATTCCAAAAGGATGGTTGTAGATAACATTCTGAAAGAAAACAACCTGCGTGGTGAAGAACTCGCAGTCTTTGGCGATGGGCCGGTAGAAATCCAGGTGGCACGCAAAGCGGGAGGCATAGCAGTAGGCATAGCCAGTGATGAGGTGAGAAGGTATGGCCTGCATACAGGAAAACGAACCCGTCTTATCAATGCCGGAGCACATATTATGGTGCCTGACTTTTCGCAGTATCAGTTGCTATCAGGTTTATTAAATACCGTAAATCAGTAAGCGGCTTTAAGAAGCATTTAATAATGTTTTAAATATTACCGAATACGCCGTTTTTTATCTAAAAGCTACTCACTTTTTCAAGTTAAATTCCAGCCCCCGGGGGCGGGAAAACATCTTTTTCTTTAATACCTAAAATCCACTTGCGGATTTTAGGAAATAATTAAGATAGGTTTTCTTAACTTAACGGCCTGCAAAAAGCAATCGCTATGACTGACAAA
>Ga0224506_10003695_pt1 | contig 10075 bp, 6 predicted proteins | sample SF_Jan12_sed_USG_2_FD_169108 | JGI IMG/M metagenome (GOLD analysis project Ga0224506, IMG submission 169108) | Sediment microbial communities from San Francisco Bay, California, United States - SF_Jan12_sed_USGS_8_1 | ecosystem: Environmental > Aquatic > Marine > Sediment | place: USA...
CAATCCTGAAATTTGAATGCCCAACATATTTCTTGTGGCGATATTGCCAATCCCACCAATTTGAACACCCAGCAAAGAACCACCAGAAATATTAAATCCGCCTGTGAATTGTAGTCCTGTAACATCGTTTCTCACATTATTTAGAAAACCAGAAAACTGTAGCCCTTTAAAATAGGACGAAAATTCTTCTTCATTTATTAATGTTCGTTCTTCTCTAAGCGTGAGGTTAAGAAAGGCATTGGCGCCAATTACATTAGCAAATCCCGCTATTTGAATACCAGTAGCATAGCGTAAACTAAGATTAGAAATTCCAGCCACTTCAAGATGCTTCGATCCAGCAGAAATACCACTCAATAAATTCAATGAGAATTTATTGAAATACCAGCCATCGTTCCATCCATGACTACTAATACCTGGCACTAGCGACAGCTGAAAAGTTTTATCTTGATACCTTTGTTTTTTCTTTTGGGCATAGGAAGACATGCTCACCAAAATAGCGAGTACAATAACACATTTTTTCAATTAAGTTAGTTTTTAGATTGTTCAACATTACATAGCATAGCAAAGTCGATTAAAGCATTCTAAAAAGAAGTGGTATCTATAACTCAATAAATGGTACAACGAGTGTTCCTCATAAATAGTATAATGTTGCAAATAAAAAAAGCCATCCCGACAATGTCGGGATGGCTTTCAAACCCAAAACTTACTTACATTTACATGCTATCCTGTTTAAAACAACAAGCATGCCAAATTAATTATTTCGTAATGGCATTAAGCAAATCGTGCTGGGTAATAATATGAACTTCCTTATTTTGGTCTCTTATTAAAACCGCCTTATTTTCTTTATTCAACATCGAGGAAAGGACGTCTAATGTTTCATCTATGGCCACAAACTGAAGTGGCTCATCCATTACCTCACTAACGGTTTTGTTTTTCAACGAAGGAATATGTATCAATTTTTCGAGCATTTTCCCAGTACTTACACTCCCTACAAAGTCATCACCATCTACTACTGGTATCTGATCTATCCCTCTGCTATTTATGATTTTAATTGCTTCTTCCACATTCATGTTTTGATCTATCGTAAACAATTGATCTTCTTCATCTCTTTGCTCGATAATTGACCTTGCTGTAGTAAATGTCTGTGAATCCAAAAAGCCATGATCTTTCATCCAGTCATCATTGTACACTTTCCCTAAGTAGCGCGTGCCATGATCATGAAGTATAATCACCATCATGTCCTCCTCTTTTAGATTGTCTTTGGCATACTCCAATGCTCCATGTACTGCCGAGCCTCCTGACCAACCAACAAACAACCCCTCTTCTTTTGCTAACCTTCTGGTCATCAAAGCGCCATCTTTATCAGTCACTTTCACAAACTCATCAATCACACTAAAGTCTACATTTTTAGGTAATATGTCTTCACCTATCCCTTCGGTGAGGTACGAGTAAATCTCATTATTATCGAATATCCCTGTTTCTTTATATTTCTTAAAAACTGATCCATAAGAGTCAATTCCCAATGTATACACGTCTGGGTTTTGTTCTTTCAGGTATTTACTCACCCCACTAACAGTACCACCTGTACCTACACCTACGGCATAATGGGTTATTTCTCCCTCGGTTTGTTCCCAAATTTCAGGCCCTGTTGTTTCATAATGAGCGATGGTGTTACCAGGGTTATCATATTGATTTACGAATATCGAATTAGGGGTTTCCTCATGTCGTCTTCGAGCAACAGAATAATATGACCTTGGGTCTTCTGGGGCTACATTTGTAGGACACACATGAATTTCAGCTCCTAATGCACGTAGTGCATCAATTTTTTCTTTCGACTGTTTGTCAGCTAATGTAAAAATACACTTATAGCCTTTACAACATGCAGCCAAAGCCAGTCCCATTCCGGTATTACCTGACGTACACTCTATAATAGTACCTCCGGGTTTTAGATCCCCACGCTCTTCTGCCATCTCAATCATTTTGAGTGCCATTCGATCTTTAATGGAGTGCCCTGGGTTAAAGTACTCTACTTTTACCAAAATAGTGCCTTTTATTCCTTTGTTTACTTGGTTTAATCTTACTAAAGGTGTATTTCCAATAGTATCGATAATCGAATTGTAATACATGAATTATTAAATTATTTTTTATAAAATTAGGAATTCCTCAGCCGATACAAAACCCTATCATAAAATTTAGTGTTACGCCATTTTTGAACCCGCAAGTAAATAGAGTACGGCCATTCGAATAGCAACACCATTTTCTACCTGATCCAAAATGATAGCATGTTCCGAATCTGCCACATCGCTACTTATTTCCACTCCTCTATTTATAGGGCCTGGGTGCATAATCGTAATTTTTTTATCCAGAGAGTTGAGTAGCTTTTTATTAATACCATAATACAATGAATATTCTCGTAGCGAAGGAAAATACTTAATCTGTTGTCGTTCTAACTGAATTCGAAGTACATTGGCAACGTCACACCATTGCAAAGCCTTTTTCACATCTAGTTCAACTTTCACACCTAAACTAGCAATGTATTTGGGCAGCAGGGTGTTTGGCCCACACACCATTACTTCAGCACCTAATTTCTTTAGTGCAAAAATGTTTGATAAAGCCACCCTCGAATGTAAAATATCACCGATAATTGCGACTTTTAGCCCTTCCACTTTTCCATATTGCTCCCGAATAGAAAACGTATCTAACAACGCTTGCGTAGGATGTTCGTGAGTGCCATCGCCCGCATTTATTATGTTAGCATCAATATGCTTGGCTAAAAAATGCGGAGCGCCTGGGCTAGAATGGCGCATCACCACCATATCCACTTTCATGGCTAAAATATTATTAACGGTGTCGAGAAGTGTTTCTCCTTTTTTTACAGAGCTATTCGCTGATGAAAAATTGATAACATCAGCCGAAAGACGTTTTTCTGCCAATTCGAACGAAAGACGAGTACGTGTTGAGTTTTCGAAAAACACATTTGCAATCGTAATATCTCTCAGAGAAGGCACCTTCTTTATGGGGCGGTTTATTACGTCTTTAAAATTATCAGCAGTTGCAAAAATCAATTCTAAGTCTTCACTAGTAAGCTCTTTAATTCCAAGTAAGTGCTTTTGACTTAATTCCTGCATTATTGTTCTTTATTTACTAACCAAATTTTATTTTGCTCAAATCCTTGCCCTTCTAATTCAACCAGCACTTTTTGTGTATCGAGTGTATTTACACTTTTCCCTACATAGTCAGGAGCTATTGGCAAGTCTCTACTATACCTCCTGTCCACCAACACAAGTAATTCCACCTTCTCTGGTCTTCCAAAAGCCATCATGGCATCCATAGCTGCTCGTACCGAACGTCCCGTATAAAGCACATCATCTACTATTACCACATTTTTATCTTCAATAATAAAGTCGATTTTGGTCTCGTTGGCACGAACGGGCACCTCTCTTCTTCTAAAATCGTCACGATGAAAGGTAGTATCTAGGTATCCCTTATCTATTTGGTGTCCTGTCTCTTGTTCTAGTTTTTTATGAATTAAATCTGCCAAAAATGGCCCTTTAGGTTGTAATCCTATAATTACTGAATTATCAAAATTGCTGTGATTTTCGATTAGCTGCTGTGACAGTCGGCTGATCGTGATGTCTAAAAGGTGGGAATCAAGAATTAATCGCTTTTGCATCGTTCTGAGTGCAAATATAGAAAAAGTTACTGCTTATCTCTTACAACTATGCCCTGAATTTTTACACTATTTTTCCGTAGTCCAATTTTCATTGTTCAATCGTGATCTTATTGATATAAAAAACATTTCGATTTTTATCATTTTTACTACTCACACGATGATAGCCCCAGACAAAAAAATGATTTTCATACCATTTTTCAACCCTCCCTTCATTGTCTGTCACCCTCGTTGGAGAATCCCCCTCTACAAATACATTAATGTTTTGTAGACTATCGTACGTTACACTAAAGTCAGCATCATAGAGTGTATACCTAATTTCATTTTCATCTTTATAAATAAGACTTGAATTAGTAGAAGAAACATAACTTGACGAGAATTCATCCAACTCCAACATTTCTGCATTAGGTGTGGGCAAACTCATATCTGCAATCAATTTTCCATTGTGGTCAAACAACATTAAAACAGCCTCTAAGTATTTGATTTTCTCACTATCTTGAACATTGGTTATACCAGAAGTATATTGTGAGTATTTCTGATTCGTTTCATTTTTAGAATCATAAATGGTGACACCAGGATAACTAGCGTCTAATGTCTTGTCGTATTCGGGACGATATATGTCAGATAATAAAACAAAATTATCTTCTTGGTCATAAAAATCTTGCACCCATAATTGTGTTTTATATTCGTATGGCTTTCCTTTTGCTATTCCTTTATCGATTTTTGTTCTTATTTTTTTAGCTCTTTTTTCAGGCAGGTAATCAAATATATGATCAAACTCTGTTAGGTTATGAAACTGTAGATTAGGTTCTTTTCCTCCTTCCAAATACCCGAAATAGATCCCTTGCGAATAATACGATTTATACCCCCCAAAAGAGCCACTAAAATAGACCCTCATATTATCTGATATGTGTACCTTGCCATTAATCGCTCTTATTTCTTCTTCAAACTCAATCCTTTCATCAATAAAAACCTTCCCTTCTTTATTAAAACTTTTAATCGTCAGTTCATTTCGGTTAGCTGCATTTTTTTCTGCCAGTAATAAATTATACGCCTGATGTTTCTTATTGTAATTTGCATCTAGTATAATGCTCTTTTTATTAAAAAAACCTGGCACCACCGTCACCTTGTCTTCTTTGTATTTAAAGAGTACAAACGTGAGCCTAGAATTAATTTCGCCCCCCAGCACTAATTGATCATCATTGATTAATAAGTGTGTAGGCTGTAAATAAAGTTCAGTAGAAATCTCAAATTGCTCATAAGTCCCCTCTTTTTTGGCAATTTTTATTATTTTAAATACGTTTTTTTTACTTCCAAATTCTTCCCCAAAAAGAAGGTAAAGATTACCATCAAAATAATCGTACCCCAATATTAAGTACTTATATTCAACTACTATTTTATTGTCCCACACCTCATTCAACTCCGAATCTAAGCTTATGACTTGCCATATATTTCCTCTTTCATTTTCCACTTTCTCATCCGACTCTCGAAGTAATAAAATCCCCTTTTCTTTTGCAGAAATTACAATAAAATTGTCTTCCATGAAATTTTTATCTTTCTCGTAACGGGAGGTTTGCGTAAGCTGTGCTTTCGCGTTTACAAAAGTGATGATCAAAAAAAAGGCTGAAATAGCACGAGTAATATTCATTATGATACTATCAAAAAGTCAATTTATTAATATAAAAAACATTTCTCTTTTTTATACTACCTTCTTCACCAATATTTTTGATACGTTGATATCCCCAAGCAAGATAATGATTGCCATACCAATGTTCCGATTGCTCTAAGTCTGAAAATTTCACCTGATCATTTTTATATTTTGAAGGCAAAGCCAAATTATTATCCGTTGACACCATTTTCCCATTTTGGATAGTTATTACGTTCATTTTCTCTTCCAAATTATACACAATTTTTGTAAACTCATCAGTAGTGTTAATTCTAACTTTCTCCTTTAAATCCATCGATTTAATACTATTTATTTTGAATCCGTAATCCCAAAGTATTTCACCCTTATTATTAAAAGCTACCACTACCGCATGGGTATATTTATATCCATCAAATACAATTTTGGTTTCATAATAATACCCTCTGGGCGAATAACGTCTCACTTGCTGATGGCGATAGGTGGGGTAGTAGGCCTCGCCCAACATAAGGTATTGATTACCTTGTGCTATTACTTCGTGGGTTAGTATTCGGTACTTTGACTTATATTCTCTTCCTTGGTTTTTCTTTTTCTCTATTATTTCTTCTATTCGTTCCTGCTCTCGAAGACTTTTAAAGCTATAAAAATTATCTAAATCATTGAAATGATGGTATTTATTAAACACTTCTTGATTTTTGTAAAACCCCGCAATATAAAACCCTTGAGTAGCCTCACTATTTCTATACCCATACGTGCCAATTACAATTTTTGAATTTGATCCTAAATGACTGACTTTTCCATTTACTAAATCAAATTCATTGGTAGAGGTTATCATTAAATCATCGGAAGTATTATCCTCCCCAAATTCTTTGATAAGCACTTCTCTATTTCTTCGTTGTTTAAAGACAACCGTAACAGATACCTTCCCATTTTTGGCTACAAACATGTCTTCAATGTCAATTTTATCACCATCTATCGCCATGGGCAATGAGGTGATCGAAACATTATTAAAATTCAATCGTATTGCCGCTGGTAGTTTTCTTAGCAAGCCCGCTATATACACTTCTTCGTTGCTCACACACATGGCTTTTATCACAAAGCGATTGAAATAAGGAAATCGGTGCGTTTTCACTTGGTTTTTTACCAAATCTGCCACAGCCACCTCTACTGTTTCTTCATACTCGTTATTAAATAGCATATACAACTTGCCATTCGCCACTTCATAATCTACCAAATCAAGTTTTTTGGCAAATGAAAAAGGCTCTTCCCACGTTTTCACTAGATTTGTGTCATAATGAATAAGATTCATCTCTCCTGGTGACATATCACGTTCATGCTCCAACAACACTACGCCATACACACCTGCTGGAATAACAATGGGCTGAGGAGCGTTGTGCCTCTGTACAATCTCTACACGTTCGGAGTTCTGTGCCATCGCCAAACACGAAATACTCCATAAAACCAATAGTAAACCAAGCCTCATTTTCATATGCTGTATTCTTCACTCATGTTAAAAACTATCATCAATGTTAGCTATTTTTTTAATAAACGAATAATCTATATGCCGAGTCATAAAAATCTGTTTTTTAATAAAACAATCTTCATTTCATCATTAATATAACCACACACCTGTAAGGAACGCAGTTCTAAAATAACACAATTATGCGTAATAAAGTAATCTTGGTTTTAATAACCCATAAGACCACTATGATGGTTGACTTTAACAGAAGTGTGAGTGTTGGCCATCTTCAATTGGATATATCAGTCATGTTTTGATTTTCTGTATAACCTTGTTGCTAACTAATGTGTTATTGATAAATATAGCCATTCACCAATTAAGCATATAGCTACTAGCTTTTGCAATAGGGATAGGGTTTACTTTACTAAACGTAAGTGTGTATTATGTGTTGTTGCATTAAAGCAGAAATTCCTCATAATTTCCAGGGGTAAACACTTCTGTTGATGCCTCTGGATACGCCTTTGTGAAAGTCTTTGAAAATTTCACTTTCCTATGTTCATTCCATTTCAATTCAAACGCCCTAAGCTGCCCATTGTTTTCTTCCACAAAATCGACTTCCTGCTGTTGTGTAGTTCTCCAAAAATAGGTACTGGTGCCACTTTGTTTATAACGAAGCACTTTCATTCGTTCGGCAATCAAATAATTTTCCCATAATGCTCCAATATCTACCCGTAGGTGTAATGGGGTGAAATTTCCAATCACCGCATTGCGGATACCACAATCATAAAAATATATTTTTCTGCTTTTCCTCAATTCATTTCTTACATTTCTGCTAAAAGAGGGGAGTGTGAAAATCACAAACGTCTGCTCTAATAGATGGATGTACTTTTCTATTGTCCCTTTGTCTGCCCCTACTAGTCGTGCGAGTTCATTATACGACACTTCACTCCCTATTTGTAGCGCCAATGCTTTCAAAATTTTCTCTAATAACTTAGGCGTCTTTATAGTCTCTAGCACTAAGAGGTCTTTATATAGGTAGCTATCAGCAATTAGTTTTAACAACGCTTCTTGTTCATTAACATTGGAAACGATTTCCGGGTAACTGCCGTATAATAATCGGTTTTGTAATTGTCGCTTTTCCTCTAACAGTCCATGATGATTTACTAATTCGGCAAAACTTAAAGGAAAGAGTTCAAATACAAATTTCCGACCTGTAAGTGGTTCATTTGCTTTATTTGCTATTTCTAAAGCCGATGAACCTGTAACCATTACCTGTACCTCCTTTATTTTATCGGTAATCAGTTTTAGTGTTAGCCCTATTTCTGGAATTCGTTGTACTTCATCAATGTACAAAATGGTGTTTTTGCCAATGTAATTTCTTAACTGTGTTGATGTAATTCCTGTAAACAAAGTGCGTACATCAGGCTCATCACCTGATATTTGCATCACTTGATACGCACTCCGATTTAGCAATGTCTCTAACAGAGTCGTTTTACCAACTTGGCGAGCACCAAACAATAAAATTGCCTTTCCTTTAAACAGCTTATTACCGATATTTGAAGCTATAATTCTTTCGATCATACTATAAACATGATAATTTTCGATTACAATCACTAATTATTATGATAATTTTCGATTATAATCACTAATTATCATAATATCATTCGATTTACATTAACAACAAGGAGCATTTTATATACTATTTCTGATTTGTGAAGAAACAAAACCGAGGCAGGAACAGTATCTTAACAAAGATGTGATAGTATTATCTAAATTTTCCATATTTTAGTCATCCTATTTTTTCAAACTATAAACGCTAACTCCAAAAAATTGGATAACCACACAATAGTAAAAACGCTTGGGGCATACGTAGACTTAATGACCCTTCACGATGAAAATGAATTCAAAGTGAAAAGTTACAGCAATGCCCTCTTCAATTTAGAAAGGTATAACGAGTCGTTATACCTCATGAAAATTGATGAATTGGAGGAAATACAAGGCGTAGGCAAAAGTACAGCCAAGTCCATTGACGAACTTATTCAAAAAGGTGAAATAGAAGCACTAGAGGTTCTGAAAGAAAAAACACCTGCTGGCATTATGGATATGCTAAAAATTAAGGGGCTTGGTACAAAAAAAATAAAAACCATTTGGCAACAAATGGGTATCGAAGACACTACTGCCTTACTAGAAGCAATCGAAAAAGGAGAGCTCTCAAAAATAAAAGGTTTTGGAGAAAAAACAGCTCAAAACATCAAAGAGGTATTGCTATTCCTTGAGGCAAACAAGTACAAGCTGTACTTTGCCGAAGCTGAAAAAATAGCAACTAATTTATGTGAAACTATACGAAAAAAATTTCCTGACAACTTTGTAGAAATATCAGGAGAAGTACGAAGAAAACTAGAAATAGTAAATACCTTAACACTAGTAGTAGGGACTGATGCTAAAAAAGAAGTAATTGACTACCTCAACACCTTGCCTTCTCTCATATATGACGAACAACATTCGGGTCCTCAAAACTGGCGCGGAACATTACAAAAAGGAGGGACCCCCGTAATTTTTAAATTTTCTGTTAAGAAAAACTACTTTGCTACGCTACTATCTACCTCAAGTGCTCCTGTGCATTTATCTCAAATTATTAAAGAATCGCTTACGCTCAACCACATCTTACTGCACAATACAATAGGCAGTGAAGAAGAGGCGTATCATATTGCTGGTGTTCCCTTTATCGCTCCCGAAATAAGGGAGGGACAATTTGAATGGGAAGCTGCACTCAAAAACGAATTGCCCAAATTAGTAGAAATGAATGACCTGAAGGGTGTTTTACATAACCACTCTACTTGGAGCGATGGAAAGCACAGCCTTGAAGAGATGGCGTACTATTGCCAAGAATTGGGTTACAACTACCTAGGTATCTCAGACCATAGCACCTCTGCCTTTTACTATGCCAATGGACTAAATAAAGAACGTGTAGCCGCTCAACATCTGGAAATCGACCAATTAAATGCCAAAATGGGGTCTTTTAAAATATTTAAGGGAATAGAATCTGATATCCTAGCAGATGGACGCCTCGATTATGATGATGACGTGCTGGCAAGTTTCGATTTTATTGTTTCTTCTATTCACTCGGGGCTGAGTATGGACAAGAACAAAGCTACTGAACGATTACTTACCGCCATTGCTAATCCTTTTACTACGATGTTGGGCCATCCTACAGGACGATTACTGCTACAACGAAAAGGTTACCCCATCGATCATAAAACCATTATTGATGCTTGTGCGGAATATGGTGTAATTATAGAAATTA
>Ga0224506_10003696_pt1 | contig 10074 bp, 6 predicted proteins | sample SF_Jan12_sed_USG_2_FD_169108 | JGI IMG/M metagenome (GOLD analysis project Ga0224506, IMG submission 169108) | Sediment microbial communities from San Francisco Bay, California, United States - SF_Jan12_sed_USGS_8_1 | ecosystem: Environmental > Aquatic > Marine > Sediment | place: USA...
TTTATACCCTTAATCAAACGGCATTAAACCCGCATTATGCAATAGAATTCGTGATGAAACCATAAAGCACAAAGAAATAGGTGGTTATGCAAAGAAGCATAGCACCGCTATGGTGATGCGCATAATCAAAATGAAGTGTCTATTTCACAGTGCTTTATGGGTGTAATACCTGCCTGCCCGGCAAGGCAGGGATTCTCTATTGTATAATGCGGGTTAAATTACCGACTATATTCGTGGTAGGATCTATTTTATTTCGCTCATAGCTCTTTTTGAGATGGCTTTTTCGGCTGGGGTTGCACTTTGTTTCCATGAATTATCATAATAATTAAGCAATGAGGAGGTGTCTATTTTATCTATTTGAGTATTGCCATCCATATAATTCGCCAATAATCGAAAAACTGGTTTGTTTTCCTTTTTTAGGATCATTAGTGTGGTGTTTAATGCTGATTTTATGGCAATAGGAACTCCTCCACCTAAATCAGCCCAATGCCCGCTGCGAAGTAAATTTTTAACAGGCGTTTTATAGGTAGCCACTTTTGCTTTCATGTTTTCCTTTCCTGGTCGCTGACCCATCATAGACCCATCTTTATTACCCGTGTACCGATAATGGGTAACAGGTGTAGCCACATCGCAATGCAAAATATGATCTTTTAAGTTGGGGGCTATTTTTTCTTGAACACGATCAATGATAATATCTGCAAACTTCTGTTTTAGAGTCTTATATTTTTCTCCACGTATATAATTTCCGCTTTCGTCTTTTTCGCACTGCCAATAATTGTTACTACTCATCCAAGCAGGAATAAACAATGTTAATGTACCATGTTCTGGCAATGCCAAAGTTTTATCTCTTACCGAAGATGCCAAAATATGAATACCACTTTTATAAGGATCTCCTCCTCCCAACTCTTCTCTCCCAACTTTTGGATCGGCCAAATAAATAATTTCTTCGTCAAAGCCTAGTTCTTCTGCTGGACAATCTAAACCTAATGCAACTGTAAAGGCAGAGGCATACAGATCAGCACTTTTTAAATTTTCTTTTGTTTTATTTGGAATGGCTGAATCTGGAAGCATTTTTTCAAATAGCGTTTCCACATCACATGCAGCTACAACGTACTTACTTCTAATTTCATGAATAGACCCTCTATGATCAATCTTTACACCAACAGCAGTATTATTTTCAATTAAAATTTTACTGACTTTAGATTTAAAAAATATATCACCACCTAAATGCTGGGTGGCATAGGTTAGCCACTCTGCAAAACGCTGACTTCCTCCTTGTGGTGGTGTTTGAAAATCGTTTGAATATGCCCAAGAAATAGGAATAAGACAAGATAATAGGTCGGGTTCAGAACAAAATACACTTAGTAGTTTTTCGTCTTTAAAATATCTTTTTAGTCCTTTTTTTACCCCTTCATCACCAGAAAATCTAATATGAGGAATAAAAGGGAGGGCAAATTTCAACATTTTGATACCATATATTGCTGATTCAAACCAATTCATGGTATCCATTGTGCGGCTTAAATAAGTATGCTTATCAAATGACTTTGCTATTCTTTTAGCATCTCGAAAAAAGCGAATAATTCCGTTTTTTTCATGAGGAAACTCTTTAACCCATTGTTCTTTTATTTCATCAGGGTTGTTGGTGATGAGGTAATCAAAATCATCACTTATGAATCTACGTATTCGTTTTTGTTCCTTAGATTTTGGATAATCACTCCCTATTAGTTTAAAAATTCGAGTTACTAAACCCGTTGGGCCACAGTTATTTATCCAGTGGATGGCTGAATCAAACCTATAACTTAGCCGATTAAACCCCTGTATGGAACCTCCGGGGGTATTATTCATTTCAATAATACAACATGAAAGACCAGCACGTCTAAATAAGGCAGATGATGTTAATCCACTTATGCCTGCACCAATAATTACAACATCGTAATGTTCCTTAGGGTTAATTTTCTTCACTTATTTCTGTAATTGAAAAGATAAGGTATGAAGTTTATTCAGAATCACCGAAGTAAAGCATAGGTTTTGTGAAAAAGAATATAAAACTATATTCAGACCGATAAGTTTTTAAAACCTTATAGGTCTTGCTGATCATGTTTAATATTCCCATTCGGTTATAAGTGACGCAGTATTGGTTAAATGAAAGTTGATGTAGGCATCCATTCCTCCAAACCATTTTAATACATCTTCTCTGGAGAGCAAAGTAGGTTTGCTCGATATATGTGAATCGTACGAACTATACTTCCAATCTTTTGTGTTTTTTGTAAACCCATGTTTGGTTGGGTTTTGATGGATATAATTTATGGTGGCGGTTAAGTAGCTGTCTGATACAATCTTAAAACGTTTGGTATAGTCGATCCACAAAGCTCCTTTGTGCACAAACCTCTTGTTATACGCCTTAGCATAGGCGTTCAGTAAATTGCTGAGTTGCTGCATAATGAGTTTATGAAAATCATCTTTGTATTTGGTGTGTTTGGTTAAGACCTCTTCTGGGTGAGTACGTATTAAAAAGTGAATATGATTGGGCATAAGGCAATAGCATAAGGTGCTGCATACCGAAGGCAAATAATGTGCATAACGACTAAGAAAATAGCGATAGTTTTCCTCTGATCGAAAGAGGTTTTCACTACCCACAGCGTGGTTTACGATGTGGTAATAGCTGTCTGGTTCAAATTTATCTAAGCCTTTCATTTCTTTTTTCAGACCTATAAGGTTTTTATAACCTTGTAAATCTAATTTATTATTTCCTTGGTTAACATCTCTATCCTACCGCTTTACCTGCTTAATGCATACATGCACAAACCACGGTTAGTTGAGTGGCAGATTTTGAAAACCCACAGAAATCCGATGCTTTTTAACTGTAGTTTATTTTATTACTTTATGAAAACTATCAATGTCTTTTGGTGACCCTTGAACATATAAGATATCGTTCTGTTTTAATATTTCTTCAGGTTTAATGTTTTGTAATAAACTTTCTTTTCTGTTTATCCCCAATATATTTATTCCATATTCTGACCTTAATTTTAGCTCTTTTAGTGACTTACCCAATAGCTTATTGCTATCTACATTTATTCTTAAACTAGTGATATTGAAATCAGGAAAATTGGGAAGGTTAAAGGATTTCGGTCTCTTTTTTTCGTTCTTAAATAATTCGTAGTTGTCTGACCTAATAATGTCAATAAGTCGCTCTATATCATCTTCCGTTATTAAAAAGTTCTGAAGCACTCTTGAGAAAATTTGAATCGATGTTTCAAATTCTTCTGGAATAACCTCATCTGCACCCAAGGCAATTAGTTCCGAAGTCTCTGTTACGTATCGTGTCCTTACTATCAAATAGAGTGATTCGGATTGAGAACGAATATTTTTAACAATAGCTTTGGTAGCCTTACTGTCCGATATGGCTATTACTGCAGCTCTTGCACTTGAAAGGTGAACCGATTTAAGAATATGATCTTGCGTTGCATCTCCAAAAACAATGGGCACGCCATTTTTGCTTTCACGTCTTACGGTAACAGCGTTCAGTTCAATTACTTTGTGAGGAATATCACTTGACTTTGCTGCTTTGGCTAAGTTTCTACCGTTAATTCCGTAACCTATTATTACTAAGTGGTTATTAATTTCAGCATCCTTCGGCACACCCAAATCATCTTTCAAATAAAACGACTTGTTCAAACCAAGTTTTTGTGTAACCTCCATAAACTTATGAGTGATTTTCTCTGAAAATATGATTACAAAAGGTGTAAGCAACATTGATACAATCGAAACAGATAAAAAGTATTGGTACGTCTGTGCGTTTAACAAACCATATTCTATACCAACTTTAGAAAGTATAAAGGCAAATTCACCGACTTGAAAGAGTGCCAAGCCTGTCAATATTACTGTTCTAGTAGGGTATTTTAGAGTCACTATTGCAATAGAAGTAATAAGACATTTTGCAATAAAAACTAAGGCAACTAATAGAATTACTATTTCAATGTTGTTCAGAAAAAAATTAAGATCAAGTAACATACCAATAGACACAAAAAAGAAACTTGTAAAAAGCTCTCTAAAAGGTAATATAATACTGGTGGCTTGATGGCTATATTCAGATTCAGAAATAATTAGTCCTGCTAAGAATGCTCCCAATGCCAATGATAACCCTGCTTCGGATGTTAAAAATGCAATTGCAAAGCATAAGGTAATAGTTACCAAAAGGAATAGCTCTTTACTATTGGTTTTTGCCACTACATGCATCAGTTTAGGGATGATATAACGGGCACTTAATATGGCAATTACAACAACAACTGCTGATTTTAAAAGCAGTGAAAGGATGCTTAACGATGGGTTTGATGATTCGTCAGCTAGTATAGGCACTACAAGCATCATGGGTACTACAATGATATCCTGAAACAACAAAATAGCTAAGGCATTTCTACCGTGTGGTGTCGTCATTTCATTTCTATCTTGTAGCGTTTTTAGTACAATGGCGGTACTGGACAAAGAGAATAAAAAACCAACAAAAACAGATTCATTCCAAGAATACCCGAGGAAATAATATATCAGCCCTGCAACAAGAACTGTAAGCCCCACTTGCAGAAACCCACCAATAAAAATAGTTTTCTTTATAGATGCCAACTGTTTAAGGGATAGTTCCATCCCAATTACAAAAAGTAGAAGAATCACCCCGATTTCAGATAGAATCTCAACCTCTTCAATTGCTTCAATAAGACTTAATCCATAAGGACCTATTATGATTCCCGTAAATAAAAATCCAATGATAGAAGAGAGTTTTAATCGTTGTAGAATAAAAACAATAACAACTGAGAAACCTAGTAGAATAATAATATCTTGTAATAATGGAAGGTGCATTAATCTTTTAGTTTTTTAGTAGTCATTTATTTTCTAGTGTTTCAAAGGGTACTCTTATTTCTTTGAAGCTCACATTAATTTATACATTACAAACAACTGTTAGTAGCCAAACTATCGTTCGGCTTATCCATCCACGTTTAAGTCAGCTGGGTTCAATAAAGTTAATGAATTCTGTTTCAAGTTACGAGCTAAATTGGCTTTAGCTACTGTGTAGTACAATATGCAGAAGTTACGAATCCCTTCGAGTAATAATTCTATTATTATTTTTATTCCAGACCTATAAGGTTTTTAAAATCGTATGGTTTCACTTATTTTTCACTTCCTCCTCCGTCAACCCATATAACTTATACGCCAACTGGTCTATTTCTGCCTCCAATTCTCTTTTTTCGTATTCTAAACCTATAAGGTTTTTAAAACCTTATAGGTTTAAATTGTTATGAAATATGCTTTCCTGCTTGGGAAAGATTTGTTACTCATAGTTTGAAAAGTTTTATTGAAACTGGGAAAGGTGCATCAGGTTTATCCTAAATATTCACAACGCTACGCTAATATTCGTTGGCTTGTGATTTGTTAATAGCCATAAATACCCGATTCAATTACACTTTGCAAGTGGCTCATAAGCCTATGAATTTTTAACGAATGTTGACGGTTTGTTCTTTTTTCATTTTTATTTGTCCATTTCAATATTCTTTCTAAGTTTGTAACCATTGTGTAAGGTTTGATAACATGGTTATGAAAGAGTATTTGTCGTTAGCAGAAACATCTGAGATTGTTGGTAAAAGTAAAGAAACTTTAAGAAGGTGGGATAGGGAAGGTATTTTGAATGCAATTAGGGAACCTGTTTCTAATTATAGGGTTTATCGAAAAAATGATGTCCAAGAATTATTAGGTGACTTATTTGATGTCAATAAGAATGATGAGGTTTCTAATTACGTTGAACCTGAAAATGATTATTCTGTTTTGGAGTTGTTTGCTGGTGCAGGGGGATTGGCTGTGGGAATGGAGAATGCTGGATTGAAATGTGTTGCGTTGAATGAAATTGATAAATGGGCATGCCAAACGCTACGCAAAAATAGACCTAATTGGGAAATTTTAGAAGGAGATGTTAAAGATTTTGATTTCTCGAAATACAACAGTAAGGTTGATGTTGTAACAGGAGGTTTTCCATGTCAAGCGTTCAGCTATGCAGGTAAAAAACTAGGATTGAACGATGCTCGTGGCACATTGTTTTATGAATTTGCTAGAGTTGTCCAAGAAGTAAACCCACCGATTTGTATTGGGGAAAATGTTCGTGGATTATTGAGTCATGAGAATGGTAAAACGGTGCAAGGAATGATTTCCATTCTTAATGAAATAGGTTATAATGTTGTACCTATTCAAGTTCTTAAAGCGATTCACTACAGAGTTCCTCAAAAACGAGAACGATTAATTTTGGTAGGTATACGGAAAGACATTGAACTAGAATATCACTATCCGAAGCCCCATAAAAAGATTTATAATTTAACTGATGCACTAAAGAAAGGCGAGTTATTTAGTTCTGATGTACCAAAGTCAGAAGGAGCCAAATACCCTGAATATAAAAAACAGATTTTGGATATGATTCCACAAAAAGGGTATTGGCGTGATTTACCAATAGATATTCAAAAAGAGTATATGGGAGGTAGTTTTTATCTTGGTGGAGGAAAGACAGGAATGGCTCGCAGAATAGGATGGGATGAACCTTCTTTGACCTTAACTTGCAGCCCCGCACAGAAACAAACAGAAAGGTGCCATCCCGATGAGACTCGCCCCTTTACCGTAAGAGAATACGCTCGAATTCAAACCTTTCCAGATTCTTGGAAATTCATTGGTTCTACGGCTCAACAATATAAACAAATTGGAAATGCAGTACCTGTTAATTTAGGTGAGGAAGTTGGCTATTCAATAGTTAAATTTTTGAACGAATATTACAAAAATTCAAAACTTAAATAATGGAGAAATTTTGATTTCATCTGCTAACTCTTTACATCCTTTATTTATTAAGTCTTTTGTGTCAATGTTGTTGATGCACTTATGAAGCTCATCAACTAAACCATTGTAAAAATTAGCAAATCCTGTAATTCTGTGCCAAAAATCTTTACCAACTATTACAGGGTGAGTTTTGTCAATGACCTTATAATGCATACTTAACTCAGAAGAATCACCGTATAGAACACCAACTATAAAGTCAGAATTACTAATTCCTTTGAGAGCCTTATTTGTCCTTGCTAAGCTAATTGTACTTGTAAACTTTCGAATTAATGGTTTGACATCTTCAGAATTAATGGTGTTCGGCCCAGACTTTAATTGACACCATTTTTTTCTTTTATCAATTTTATCCTCAAATTCAATATCCATTCCTTTAATTAAAGAGCCATTAGCTATTCCAAGTTCAACGAACATGTTCTGAATTCGTGTCCCAAATGATGTGTTTATGGATGTACCTAGAACTCTAGGGTAGTAAAGAGCTTTTGCAATTCCCTCTGGACTATAATTATTCTCAAGGACTTTAGATAAATATTTTACTACAATGGGGTTAATATTATATGATTTTAGTCTTGAATGCGTATTTAGAGAAGCTTCAACATGATTATTGAAAATGTAAGTTTCAAAATAGTCAACTATTTTATCTGAAAGTTCTTTTTCTGTCATGGTGAAAATTTAGTAAGTACCAAAGATAAGAATTTGTTTGATACTGCCTCTTTCGAAAAACCGCGAACGGCTCGAATATACGTAGTGCGGGATTTCAAGGCGCTACACTATCAAACCGCTACTTTGTTTATTAATTGCTGTAAAGCTCAAATTTAGTAAATCGCCCCGCATTACGTATATTTATTGTTGTAGCACGTTATTTTTCTTCCAATGCACTTTCAATTTCTTTTTCAACCGCAATTGAAGGTTCGTTTATATTCGAGTTAATTATTTTTCCATTTTTTCCTATGAGAATGTATCTCGGAATTGATTTAATATTGTATTTATTCCCGAATTCGGTTCTCATACCGTTTTCTATAAATAGATTTCTACCAAATTCATGATTCTCTTTTTCTAAAAATGTTAACCATTTGTCTTTTGAAGAATCCACAGAAATTAGTAAAATCTCTACATCATCATTGTCTTTATATTTTTCGGCAAATTTCAGAACCTTTGGTCTATGATTGATACAAGGTCCGCACCAAGTAGCCCAAGTATCAATAAAAATGACCTTTCCTATTAAGCTTTCTAAATTAAATTGATTTCCAAATTTATCTTCTGCTTGAAATAAATATGTCATTTTCCCATTTTGTGAGGCGTAAAAAGAAGAAGAAGGCTGTTCTATTAAATTGTAATAAATATTAGTTTTTTCAGAATTTAATGTTTGAGTTAAAACCTCTGTATTAAATAGTTTTTCGTGCTTTTCCCAATAAGAAGGCATTTCTATCAATGATTTGATATAGTTTGCTTTCAAATAATCTGCTAAATCTTTACTGTTTGTCTTTTTTTCTATAAAATGTAAAAAATCAGTGATACTTTCTAAGGATTTATTTTTTCTTAAATACTCTACTTCGTACTTATATAGATAGATATCGGGAAGAGATTTTAAGGTTTTGGTAGCTTTTGGAATCTTCTCTGTAAAATCAAAATATTTATCATTTGGTTTTAAGCCTTTGGAAATTCTACCTAGCCAAAATAAAAATGAATAAATACGAGCATTATTTTGAAAGTAAAGAACTTCTAATGTTTTTGAACTGAATTGGTCTTTAAATTTGTTGATTTCGTTTTCTCTTTTTACTCTAAATTTTTCAAACAAAAGAGGGATAGAATCTGTGTTTTGAGTTGTAAATATGAATGAACTATTTTCTTGAATGAATTTTAAATTGCTTTTCCATAGATAATTAACTAAAGAGTCACTTCTGTCATTTGTTGTTAGTGTAGAATCCTTTAGAACAGAAATATTTAAATTTTTATTCTGCTCAAGTATTGTGAGGTATACTTTGTCATTTTTTTTGGTATGTATGCTTGCTAATGTTGGATAATCTAATGAAATGTTTTTTGTTTTTTTATTCTCGTAAATTTTAGCAATTGGTTTTCTAGTAATCAATTCTGAAATATAGATTGTATCTAATTCAATTTCTGAATTGAGACTAGTATTAAATCCAGTACTTTTTTCTTTACAGCTATGGAACAGACATAAAGTTGCACATAATAATATGTATTTTGATTTCATTTCGTAGGTTTTTTTAATGTGCTACAACATTTTAGTAATACCCACTTAGTGACGGTTATCTAGATTATGACGAAGGTGTATGAAGTAAATATAGATATGTTTGGTAATATTTCAATAGTTTATTGTGATTTTATATTCACTTTATACTCAAAATACGAACAGTCGGGGAAAGTAAATTATTAACAAACAGGCTGGTTCAATCTGGCAATGCAAAACAATAGTATTTGTCTCCTGGTCTGGTACCTGGTTTTCCACCTCCACCCGCTGCAATAACTACATATTGCTTCCCATCTACTTCATAAGTAGCTGGCGTTGCATAACCACCAGCATTCATTTGATATTCCCAAAGTACCTCACCCGTATTAGCATCGAAAGCTCGAAAACGCTCGTCCATGGTGGCACCAATAAATACCACATCTCCTGCTGTGGCAATCGGTCCCCCCATGTTAAATGTTCCTGTTGGTGAAAACCCTCTTTTTTCTAATTCAGGATAAGTACCCAATGGCACTTGCCATGCAATTTCGCCTTTATTTAAGTCGATAGCATTTAGAGTTGCCCACGGTCGTTTGTTGGCAGGGAATCCTTCTGGATCACGAAATTCATGATGACCCGTAGCCACAAATTTTATGTCATTAGAAAAACTCATTTGAAGAGAATCTGCATTTAAAATTTCACCTTGCCCTTCGTCCCACAAAAATGCTACAATGGCATCTAGCTCATGATCAGAAAATGATGAAAATTTTGGCATTGCACCCCTTCCGTTTTGGAGTAAATCGAACACATAGTCTTTCTCTTTTACATTTTTAATTTCTTGGAGTGATTTTAACGATGGTGCACTAATATTTTTTGGACTTGAAGAACCATGGCAAACAGAACAGGTTGAGCTATAAATTTTTGAACCCAATGCATATTTACTTATTTCCTTTGTTGGCTTGGCTTCTACCATTGATATCCATTCTGCTTCATTACTACAATTAACATAGAGCATATTATTAGAGGGG
>Ga0224506_10003697_pt1 | contig 10074 bp, 12 predicted proteins | sample SF_Jan12_sed_USG_2_FD_169108 | JGI IMG/M metagenome (GOLD analysis project Ga0224506, IMG submission 169108) | Sediment microbial communities from San Francisco Bay, California, United States - SF_Jan12_sed_USGS_8_1 | ecosystem: Environmental > Aquatic > Marine > Sediment | place: USA...
TCCTATGCTTTTCATTATAGGTATTTGGGGCGCAAGACATCGTAAAATTCATGCTATTTTTTTTTTTTTTTTTTTTATGTTAATTGGTTTTTTTTTTTTTTTTCTTTTTTTATTTTTTTTTTTTTTTTTTATATTAATATATAATTTATTTTATTATTTTTTTATAATAAAAATTTTTTTTTTTTTTTTTTTTTTTTTTTTTTGTTTTTATTTTTTTTTAATTTTTTTTTTTTTTTTTTTTTTTTTTTGTATACGTTAATTGGTTCTATTTTTATGTTACTTTCATTACTTTTTATTATTACCGAAACTAGTACATTAAATTTACTTGATTTATTATTTTATACATTTTCAAATAATAGTCAACAAGTTTTATGGTTAACTTTTTTTTTTGCTTTTGCAATTAAAGTTCCAATGTATCCTTTTCATTTATGGCTACCTGAGGCACATGTAGAAGCACCAACTAGTGGTTCTGTGATTTTAGCAGGTGTTTTATTAAAACTTGGTGGATATGGTTTTTTACGCTTTTTATTACCTTTATTTCCTAGTGCATGTATTTTTTTTAAGCCATTAATTTTTTTATTAAGTCTGTTAGCTATTATTTTATCCTCATTAACAGCAATTCGTCAAATTGATCTTAAAAAAATTATTGCTTATTCATCCATTGCTCATATGGGTTTTGTAACATTAGGTATTTTTTCTGAAACAATTGAAGGTATTTTAGGTAGTATCTTTTTAATGATTAGTCATGGACTCGTTGCAAGTTCTTTATTTTTTTCTATTGGAATATTATATGATCGCTATCATACACGAATGGTTTTTCATTATACTGGATTAGTTACATTTATGCCGCTATATGGTATTTTTTTATTATTTTTTATTTTAAGTAATATTGGTATGCCTGGAACAATGGGATTTGTTGGAGAAATTTTAGTTTTATTTGGATTAATTCAGAAACATTTTTTTATAACTTTGTTTGCTGCATTTAGTATATTATTGGGAGCAATATATTCTATTTGGTTATATAATCGAATAATGTTTGGATTTAACACGTTAGTAATTATATCTTCTTATAGTGATATTAATTTAAAGGAAAGTATTATCTTGTTAATTTTATCTATTTTAATATTATTTTTTGGTATTTTACCAAATTTCGTTTTATCTCTTATAAAGCAAGTTTTACCTTATTAAGTTTAAATAACTAGATTATAAGAACATGCAATTATTTAAGTAATATGACTCTTACCTATCATTATGTAAACGATCTTAGATTATTGGCGCCAGAAATATTTTTTAGTACAGTTATTTTAATTCATTTATTATTTGGTATTTTTACTGAAAAATTTGTTTTTTTTAATAATAAACTACCAGTGTTTAAACAAATTACTTGGTTAAGTATTCAAGCAATATTGTTAACAGGCCTTATTTCTTATCTAAATCCCTATGGTATTGGTTATTTTAAAAATTTATTAGGACCTTTAAATAATTACGAATATTTAGGAATAATTAAGTTTAATATTATACTAAATGCTATCCTTGTTTTATTTTTGTTAAATAGTTTTATAGAAAAAACAAAATTATTTGAATTTGAATATACAATTATAATTGAATTGGCGACATTAGCGTTATTAGCGTTAATAAGTTCTTTTGATTTATTAACAGTATATATTATTTTAGAATTAGTTGGTTTGACTTTTTATATTTTGACATGTTATAATAGATATTCAGAATTATCAACGGAAGCTGGTTTAAAATATTTACTTGTTGGAGCATTTGCTTCAGGATTATTTTTAATCGGAAGTGCAGGATTATATTTAGCATTTGGAGTACATAATTTAAAATCTATTTTTCCGTTTATAAATTTATTTGATTATATCGTTGTTGAAAGTATACCATTATTAGTAATTAGTACTAGTCTTAATACTGCTTTAATCGTTTTAATAATAACATTTAGTATTGATTGTCTTCTATTAAGTATTACAATTAAAATTGGTGCATTTCCTTTTTTTAAATTATTAGCTGATACATATCACGGAGCACCTATTATAAGTGTTGTTTTTTTTGCGATTACCTCGAAATTTGCATATTTTGGTTTATTTATTAATTTTTTTTTAATAATTTTTTATTTTCTTAAAGCTATGTGGTCTTATCCAATTATTGTATTAGCATTATTTTCTATAATAATAAGTGTTATAAAATCATTAACACAATTATCTATAAAACGATTTTTTGCTTATACAACTTTAACTCACATAGGTTTACTGTTACTTTTAGTAAATCAGGGATCTATTATAAGTATTTATACTCTTTTTTTATATTTATATTTTTATAATTTTACAATTGCTGGTCTGTTTGTGCATGTTATTAGTTTAGTTAGTAATAATCGTACTGATGGAAAAATAATTAGAAATTTAACAGATTTACGCGGTTTAGGACAATATTACAGCTTTCGTGTTGGTAGTTTAAGTCAAATTTTTTTTAATTTTGCAGCAATACCACCATTACCTGGTTTTTTTAGTAAAATTATGTTATTTTTTGCGTTAATAGATGTATTATTAATGCGTTGGTTCATATATTGTATAGCTTTTTTAAGTTTTATTGGGTCAATTTATTATATTCGAATTATTAAACTCTTATTTTTTATAAAACCATTACGTAAATACCCAATTTTAGGTAATTTACCTCCATTTCATTCTCTTTTATCTTCATTAATTTTAATTTTTTTCTTTTTTTGTTGGTTAGATATTCGACCATTACATGAAGCAATTATTGAAAAATCTTTAGAATTGCATAATTTTCTTAAAGATTTTCCTTTTGGTTTTTAAAGCAAATTTTTTAATAATGATTATGAAACATTCAAAAATAGTAAAAGTACCTATTATTTCCTTTACAATCAATCAATTATTAAAGTATGGTGTTCATCTTGGAAATTCAACTATTAAGTGGAATCCGCAGCTTAGTGCATATTTATATTGTTTTCGGTTAAATATTTGTATTTTTAATTTAAAACATACTATATTATTATTTAGGCGAGCACTTCTGGTATTATCGGCGATTATCAAACAAAAGGGTTATGTTTTATTTGTTGCCTCTAATGTACAAAATAAGCATTTAATACCTCTTTTAACTAACTTTTTAAAAGTTTGGCCGCATCCTTATATTAAACATGGTTGGCTTGGTGGAACAATAACTAGTTGGAACAAAAATTATTTAGCTATTAAAAAATACGATTTAAATAAAAAAAGTAAAAAAAGTTTAAAATTATTATTTCATGGGCTTAGTAAAATGAAATACTTACCAGATGCTGCTATTTTATTAAATGTTCAAGAAGATACTTATAATTTATCTTCTAAAAATATTTCATTAAATGATTTAGGAACAACGGATTTTTCTTCTAAAAATTATTTTGCAAAAAATGTTGCAATTAAAAATGAATTAATGAAAGTAAAAATACCAACTGTGGGTTTCATAAACAGTGCTGCAAGCTTAAATGGTATTACTTATCCAATTCCAGTTAATACTTATTATCCAAGTGCAATTATGTTGTATTTAAATATTCTTTTATATACATTTAAAGATGTTATATCTAGACAAAAATTAAAAAAAAAAAAGAAATTAAATTTATTACTGAAATAAGTTATAAAAGAATTTATTTTTTGGGTTAACGTTAAAAAAACGAGTGAAATAAAAAATAAAATTTGTGTAATTTATATGTCAATAGCTATATTATTCATTCCCTTTATTATTATTATTAATGTAGTTTTGGAAATGCCGGTTACTGCCTCCGGGTTCATACAATTAAAAATTTGTATTTTTTATTTTTATCACTATAGTTATTTTTTAAATGAAAAAAAACAAATTTTTGTTGGTGAAATGGCTGAGTGGCTTAAGGCATTGGTTTGCTAAATCAACATATTTATATATCATGGGTTCGAATCCCGTTTTCACCAAGTAATAAAACGTTGTTTATACAACTGGGGATTGTAGTTTATTTTGGTAAAATACCTGTTTTGCATTTAGGAGCAATCGGTTCAATTCCGGTCAATTCCAATTGTTTATTATTTGTATTTGTTTTGTTGAGATAGGTTTTTAGAATAAAATTTATATAGAAATTTAATTCTAAACTACTAACTATTATAATAAAGACAGAAGTTAAAAAATACATATCCGGTGGTGTTAATAATGTAATAATACAAAAAATACTCGAATAAATTTCATATTTATATAAAATTAATGTTGATATATTACTAATAGTAAATACGTTTAAATATTGATTTACTAGTATTAAAAAAATTATTATACTTACTAAATCTAAAATAGTATATAAATAAAAAAAAATTAATATGTAATTTGTTAAATCTGGTTGGATTTTTATACCAGCTAATATATACTTACTTGTCCTAAAAATATGGAGCATATTAAGTAATATTTTAAAAAAAAAATATTGAAAACATAATGGTAATATTAAAGTTTGTATTTGTAGTAATATAACTAATGTAATTATAAAATATTGAATTTCATTTTTATAACAACCTGTCAATAAAAAAAAAAAAAATTGAAATAAAAAAAAAGGTATTAAAAAATAAATACTCAAAATTATACTAAGTTCTATTGGTAAATATATTATATCAAAAATTTTTAAAATTAAAAATGATATATTACTAAGATTTAATGAGTAATTTAGTTTAATGATTAAAAAAAGAATTAAATCATTCGAATATTTTAATGTTAAATAATTAATAAATAAAAAAAATATAAAACTATATATTAATCGAAAAGTAAGTTCAAATAAATAACGTTTCATTTGTTTAACTATAAAAGTATTTTCTAAATATATTTTATAGCTCATATAATCTTAAAAGATATATTAATATTTTCTGAAATTAAATAGTCTTTTGGTGTTTAGTATTTAATAGTAATATTTAGATATTTTTTCATAAGTTAAACACATTCTTTTTATTTATTTATAAGATCAAAAGCGGACTCGAACCGCTATTAAAAGATTTGCAGTCTTCTGTACTTACCAAATTATACGATTTGATCTATTATACTTTTTAATAGTATTATTTCCTTTATAAAAACGTATTAATACTATATTTGTTTATTCTACTTTTTTTAAATTAAACGATAACTTTTGTAATAATTAAAAAAGTTTATTTTAATTTTCAGTTTCTCTTATTTATAGCATTGAATAATATTTCCTGTATATGACAAAAATTAAATTTTCTAAATATAATATCGCTAGTAAATTTTTAATTTCTCTTTGGCCAACAATGTTTATTAAAACATTAAAGCTAAAGTATTTAAAATTAAAACCATTACAATTTCAATTTCGAAAATTTCGTATAAATACCACTTTTAAAGTTCTTTTTCGTTTTGCCAAAATTTTTACTTTTTTTAATTTTATACAAAAACGTAATGTTTTTAGCTTTGTTACTTTATTAACGATTTTTTCATTCAAAAAGCTTAGTAAATTATTAAAACATTTTTGTTTTACGAAATTTACTAAATTATTTATATTTTTACAAGAAATTTTTATTTTAAAACAAAAATTAGCTTTATTAGTATTTTTAAAATTCCACTTAACTAAAAAAATTTGGTTGTTTTTACTTCATAGTCTTTTTTATACAAATCTTTATTTTAAATTAGCTAAACAAGGTTTGCATTTAAATAAATTTTCTATAATTAGGCTTGTTTATATTCCAGGTCATCCACGAAATAAAATAAGTCAAAGTAAACGTTTATTTCGAAAAATAAATAGAAATGTTACAATTGAATCACCTAAAATGCATTATGAGCCGAAATTTAAACAACGAGATCGTGGGGATTTTGATTATAAAAATCAATTAAATGAAAAAAAAAAATTATCTAAATTTTATGGCCATTTAAGTGAAAAACAATTAAAACGTTGGTATAGGCAGCATTTAAAAAAAAATAACTATTCTAATAGTAATAGTTTTCTTATTCAACTAGAATTGCGCTTAGATACTATTATTTATCGTTTACACATTACTAATAGTATTTTTGCTGCAAAACAGTTTGTATTACATAATAAAGTTTTATTAAATAATAAAATTACTAATATACCAAGCGTACGTTTAAAGGTTTCTGACTATTTAACTTTAAAATCAAATTTAAAATTAGTTTATTTACAAAGATTAACTAAATTAATAATTCAAAAACAATTAACTATTAATCGTTTTTTACCTTATTTTGAAATTAATTATCAAACAGTAAAAATAAAATTGATTGATTTACCTAAAATTTCGGAAATTTTCTATTCTTTTCCTTTAAATCATAATAGAACAAAATATCGTTATTCTTTATAAATAAGTATTATTTTATTTTGTTTGAAGTAACTTTAACATTTATGATATTATATAAATTAACAGTAAAAATACCTAAAAATATCCGTGCAATCAAAAATTTTAAAACTACATTTACTTTATTAATAGCACGAAATCTTAGTAGTATTTACGATCTACAAATAATTAGATTGCTTAAGGATACTCAATCAGATACTGTTTTAATAAATAAAATTGTAAAAAGTTCGTATTATAAACGAAAATATTTAATTAAAAATTTAAATAATTATTATAGAACTAAAGATACATTTAAAGAACTTTTAGTTATTAATAAACAAAATAGAAAAACTAATTTTTTATATCTTAGTATTTTTTTTAATTCAAAACCAAACCAAAAAATGTTTGCTAAATTACAAGAAGATTTAACACGTGCTTTCTCAAAAAGTATTTTAAGTTTTGAAAAAATTTCAAACAAACTTGAAGAAAGCCGGATTCGAACCCGCGTAGATCCTAAGATCGTTAGATTTACAATCTAATGCTTTTAACCACTCAGCCATTTCTTCTATAAGAAATTCTATTTTTTTTTTAACGTTATTATTGTATATAAGCGAATATGATGGAATGGTATACATACTGGTTTTAGAAACCAGGGAGTTTTATCTCAGTTATGGGTTCGAGTCCCATTATTCGTAAAAAAAAAATATTTATCTATAATAAAGGTAAGTGGCTGAGTGGTTGAAGGCATTAGTTTTGAAAACTAACATATTTATATATCGTGGGTTCGAATCCTGCCTTACCTAATACTTATTAAATTGTTGCTTATAGCCGGAATCGAACCGACACCCTTTGCAGGAAAGATTTTAAGTCTTCTGTGTATACCAATTCCACCATATAAGCTATCTTTGTTATGAATAATGGGACTTGAACCCATAACTTCTACTTGGAAGGAAGATGATTTACCAAATTAATCTATATTCATTTCTTTATTTTGTTAAGAAAAATATTAGACTTTTAAATATTATTTAAAAAGGAAAGTCTGAACTTTTTATATTTGTAAACATTAAATACAATTTTTAAAATAAGCTTCTAGTTAACTACTAGAGAAGAAAACTTTTGGTATAGATATTATTATTCGTAAAAATAATAATCAACAGTAATTACAATAGATTATATAGCTTTATATATAACTCAAAACAATTGTTAATTGAAAAAATATTTATTTATAATTTTGGCGACATCTTTATATAATTATAAAAAACCAAGCTTAAGCAATCTATTTAAATATTTTAATAAAAATATTACAGATACATTAATATTATTTACAAAATTCAGCTTATAAAAGTTCTAAACATATATTAACAAAAATGTATTTTATTGTACTCTTAGCTCAGTTGGTTTAGAGCAATGATCTTCTAAATCAAAGGTCACAGGTTCGATTCCTGTAGAGTACATTTATTAAACATTCTTAGCTCAGTTGGTTTAGAGCATTCCATTTACACTGGAAGGGTCGCAGGTTCAAGTCCTGTAGAATGTAATATAATTTAAACTGAAGAGTATATAACTCAGTTTGGCTAGAGTGGTTACCTGTCGCGTAATTGGCATGGGTTCGAGTCCCATTATACTCAAAAAGTAACATTAAAATAAAGAAAGTTTCTTTTCTTTATATCAATATATATTAAAAAAAAAATGAACAATCAATATTTAATTACTACTAGTCTTGAGCCGTTATATAATACGAGTTATTTTTTTAAAACAACAAAATTTCCGAAAATAATTGTAAGTAAGTTTTTATTTGCTATTAATTATAAGTTTTCATTTATTACTTTTGATTTTAAACAAATTATTAAAGTAAATGAAAATTCTATTATTTTAAGTACTCCAAAAACAAAATATTTGACAAACGTTCCTGTATATATTGAATTTTTTAAAGTATTAAAAAATTTTTTTTTATTAAATTCAATGATTCAAAAAAAAACTAATTTTTTATTAAAAAAATTTTATCATCAAAAGCAGTCATATAAGTTTTATCCAATCGTTTATGTTATTTTACGAAAACCTTATTATTTACGTGCTCGTGAAAAAAAAAAAGTTATGACAATTCCACTTTATTTTTATTATAAAACTAAAAGATTATAAGTTATTAAAAAAAAAATAGATATATTATATACGAATATTATAAATTAATTTTATATTTTATGAACAAACCAATTATTAATAATATTAAATTACGTATTTTAGCCGGTCAAGCAAAACCAATGCCACCTGTAGGCCCTGTTTTAGGTCAATATGGTATTGATTTACGAAAATTTTGTGACTTTTTTAATGAACAAACTAAATTATTAGATAAAAATTTATTATTAAATGTTAAAATTAAAATAATTGGAGCTGATAAATTTAATATAATATTATCTGTACCATCTAGTACTTTTTATTTAAAAAAAGTTTTAAATTTAAAAAAAGGAACTAGTATAACAAATCAATTGGTCTGTGAAAATAATCAAATTGAAGTTATTTTATTGTATGAAATTGCAAAAGTACGTGTTTTACTAAAAACAAAATTAGTAAATTTAAATTTGACGTCTAAGTTAAAAAAAGAATTAATTAAACAAGAAATGAAAATGTTAATTGGATCTTTAAATTCTTTAGGTTTAAGTATTTATAATAAGGAATAAAATGGTATATCTTACAAAAAAAAAATTACAATTATTAGAATTAAAAACAATTTTATTTCAAAGTGATTTCTTGTTAATTATTAATCACAATAATTTAACTACAGAAGAATTAAAATTATTACGTCAACAATTAAGTATTTTTGATTATAAAATAAAAATGATAAATAATAATTTAATAACACGCGTTTTAGATAAAACATATTTAGAAAATTTACAAGTTTTATTTAAAACATCAACATTAATTGTTAGTAAAAAGTCTTTTACGAACAATGATTTTGGTAATTTATTAAATATTTCTAATATTTTATTTCAAAGTTTAGTTTATCGACCTAAAAGATTAGAATTATTAGCATTAATTTTATATAAAACTATTTATACTACAAACCATTTTAATTTATTTGTCACATTTCCTAAAAAAAACATTTTTTTTTTAGGATTAAAAAAAAATGTTTTATTTAAATTAAATTCTTTAAAAATTTTTTATTTATTTATGTTAAAAAAATTATTTTTTGTATTTTATTTATTAAAAGTAATAAAAAATAATTAAAATTAAAATTTTTATGATGAAAGTTTTTCTTATTTTTAAATTTAAAATAAAAAATGTATAAATTAAAAACAAAACAAAGTATTAAAAATAGATTTTTTAAAGCTATAAATAATAAAATATTATATTATAATTTAGGTTTTTGTCATAATTTAAGAAAAAAAACAACAAAACAAAAACGTTTTAAAAATAAAAAACAAACATTACAAAAGTTATCTACTAATTTTTATACTTATTGTTTTTCTTGTCTTAAATAAACGTTTGACATATTTGTATTTTAATTATAAGTTTTTAATTAATGATTAGAAATTTAACTAATAATACTAAGCTTAAACATAAAAAAATTTTAAAATTAACTAAAGGTTTTTATAATCGAAGTCACAAAACGTATAAAGTTGCGTTATTAAAATTATATAAGGCATTGACATATAAAACTTTTTTTCAAAAAACAAAAAAACGACTAAAACGTGCTTTAAAAACAACACAATTAAATAGTTTTCTTAATGTTTTTGGTGGAATAAAATCAAGTCAATTTTTTTATTTTATTTCATTTTTT
>Ga0224506_10003699_pt1 | contig 10070 bp, 9 predicted proteins | sample SF_Jan12_sed_USG_2_FD_169108 | JGI IMG/M metagenome (GOLD analysis project Ga0224506, IMG submission 169108) | Sediment microbial communities from San Francisco Bay, California, United States - SF_Jan12_sed_USGS_8_1 | ecosystem: Environmental > Aquatic > Marine > Sediment | place: USA...
TTAATAGGTGACGAAACCAATTCTGTGTTCTTTAGAGTTACCGTACCGCCAACCGTTATGAGGGACGGATCATAGGGTTTATCACTTTCGCAAAGCCCATAGCATTAAAAATTCCGATTTCTTCAAGTAGTTGCGCGCGCTTTGTTTCAAAGAAAACGAATCAGCTTAAAAATCCGCATGCTTATCGCCTTTTCATATTTCATATCAAGTCTTTTCTGAACACGTTTTGCAAAATTGCCCTTTTCATCAAAAAAGAGCAACTCTTACCCAAGTTCCCCCAAATCACTCCTACTATGTAGCCTTCTTTAACCAACTTATTCACCATGTAATTGCCAGATTCTATTTGTTCAGACATGCGAATAGCCTTATCCTGCGTGTTGAATACTGGATCAAATAATTATGGGTTCAATGCCCAATATCTTGCAGATAGCAATTAAATCGCCTTTGAAATTACCATATACCATATGTATATGGTTTGAACGGCAGTTCTCAAGGAATCTATTGGAATCTCCGTCTAGTTTGATGAATGCGTGGGGCCAGATGTCAACTGCTTCTTTGAAGACCTCCTTGGGTTGTTCGAAGGCAATTCCAGTTGTAATGAGCATGACATACCTACCTTTAACTCGACTTAATCTGGCTAGTGTCACTTCGCCTGGTCTGCAACAGAAAATGGTTGTCATTCCACGACCTTTTCCCATGACTTCATATTGATGCCCCCAGTCTACATTCTTCCTTGATTTGGCTAACATTGTAGCCATCGCACCGCAGTTGACTGCCCTGAGCATATTCTTCTCGGTATCAATGAAGTTTACATCTGCAAAAAGAGCAGGTTGATTTGCTAACAGACTTAGAATATACATAGTCAGTGCAGCGTTTAGATCACCTTCACAAGCACAAGGAATCTCATCATCGTTTATTAAGGCGACAGCGAGGCAAGCAGATGTGTAGTTATCGATAATCTCAGGTTGCCCTTTGATACTTATCAACTTGTAGTTCCGGTCTTTGACAAGCGTTTTGAGACCTAAGTAAAGGCGAATGGACTTTCTCACAATCTCTTCTGGAGCAAATATCTTCCCAAATTCCTGTCTAAGCCATGTATACGTTGCGTCCACATCCTTTTTGGGCACTTTCGCGGCCTCCAGTACCCATTGGTATTGATCCATGTGCTCAATTTCTACACCGAAGATATCGATAACCTGCCCATAGTCTACCATAGAGGTATACATACCCATGGTTATACCTCCTATATTACCCATTTTTGCGCCCATCAACGCGTGAACGACCATCGCTGCTCTAGCGTATGAGATAATCTCTCTTATGACAGCAGGAGAATTCGGTGATCCGTAAACGAATCTGTGCTCGATCCCTATTTCATCAAGAGAACCATGGGTTACTCCGCCTCCTGTCAGAGAAAAAGTAGCGGGGTCCGGTATTGACCATATAATGAAAGGTAGCGAAACTTGCTTGACTGCCTGAAGAATTTGAGTTGCATGAATCCATGTGCCAAGAAGATAGACAAGACATTGAGCGCCATTACTTTCCAAGTTTTTTGATGCATTAATGGCATCTTCGGTTGTTGTTACTAACTTCTCGTGATGCAGAACCGCTAAACCAGAATCTGATAATTTAGCGAAGGCAAGTTTGTCCCACTTCTCCGCTAGGTCCATCCTTTCTGTAGGCAAAGTTAACGTAATCAAACCGATTGTAGTCTCATCCATATTATCACCTATCTTTTGGTGTTAGAGTAAAGCCTCATTGGCTTAATTTCTCCTTCTTAACGGCTATGGCTTCCTTAAGCATTCGCTTTATATCATATTGAGGATTGTAGCCCAGAAAGTTCCTTGCTCTTGCTATACTGAATTCATAGGAGTAGAGGTTTTGGCATCTTACTTTCACATAAGGTTTTCCAAATGCTTCCGCAAGAAATGACGCTTGATCTTCGTAGTAGAATGATGTCGGTCCAGCTATGTTAAAGATGTTTCCGACGGCCTCATCCTTTTCAAGAGATAGCAATATAGCTTGGACTACGTCTCTCACGTCGACCACATGTTCTTTATATAGCGACCCATCTCCTTCAAAAATGGCGACTAACACATCTTTATCTTTGTATTTTTCTTGATCCTCTCGGCTCATCCAGTCTAACCACATTTTTGGGGCGAATAAGTTCAGTATGAACTGTGGGTCCCTTACGTCTTGACTTGAGAAGATCCACGAAAACCTTAAAATGACCGTTGGAATCTTGTAGATGTTCCAGTAATGGATGCATGCGACTTCGCCTAAGAGCTTGGACAAGCCATAGAAAAGAACGGGCCATTGTGGCTGGTCTTCGTCAATGGGTGCCTTATACTCTCTTTCACTCCACCCTGTGGGATATGTGGCATCAGTGCTAGCAAATACAAATCTTTTCAGTTCCTTCGCATGCCTGGATGCTTCTAGTAAGTTAAAAGTGCCTTTTACATTCACATCGAATATAGAAAAGTCGTCATGAGTAGACAAGTCTTCTCGACTCTGACCTGGAGGCATCAAAGAAGCTAGGTGGCAGATCATGTTTACTCCATCAACTGCATCCAAAATGGTCTTGTATTTGGCAAGAGTTCCCTCAACTAACTCGACAGATTTTTGAACGGTTTTTTCTAAACGCACTTTATGAGTCAATGCTCTGACAGCATATCCTCTTTCCAGAAGCTTCGGTATTAGCACTCGACCTACTCTTCCAGAAGCGCCTGTCACTAGAACCTTTTTACGTACCTCTTTCATCTATTCACGCCTCTAAGTCGATGAGATACCGCAACTTTTTAAACTTTGGCAAAGGCATCGAAGCATTAAATTTCTTCGCAAGTCCGATGTACAGCATTCAGGCTCATTAGGGCTTTACCAAAATTTTCAGGTATAAGGTGCCTGATCTTATCGTTTCAAATGCCTTGAGAATATTATCTAAGCCGAATTCATGTGAGATCAGATGTTTAGTCTTTATTTTCCCCGAGCCAATCAGCCTTATAGCACGGCTCATTGTGTATGGATTGTTGAAAGCGCCGAATATCATTAATTCACTATCATTTATTATATAGGGGCTGACTTCAATTTTAGCTTTTTCAGGTGCACATCCGAAGATTATCACACGTCCTCCTCTGCGGGCCATCTTAATTGCCTGTTCAACTGCTACTGGATTTCCTGTTGCCTCTACAACAACGTCAGCTCCTATTCCTGAACTTGATGCCCTCACCTTGCTAACAGGATCTTCCAGCGATGCATTTATCGTATCATCAGCTCCAAGTTTGCGCGCAAAAGCTAGTTTTTCTTCATTGTGCCCTGTTATCGTAGTCACTTTGGATGCGCCAAGTATTCTGACAAGTTGAGTGTGAAGTAGACCGATCGGACCAGCACCGAGAACAACCACAGTATCTCCAGATTTTATCTGTGCTAGATCTACACCATGTATGCAGCACGAGAGAGGCTCTGCGAGAGCCGCTTCTTCATATGAAACGTTCTTAGGCAGCTTGTACAAATTCTCCTCTGGCACTGCAACATACTCAGCGAAGGCGCCATTTCTGGTGACACCGACTGCTTTTAGATTTCGGCAAAGGTGAGCCTCACCGATTCTGCAAAAGTAGCATTTTCCACAAAAGATGTTAGGGTCAATTGCGACGGAATCTCCAACCTTTAAGGTTTCCACTTCTTTGCCAACTTCGACTATCCTACCTGATGCTTCATGTCCCAATATTAATGGGCCGTTTACGGGATATTCACCTTTTAGTATATGAACGTCTGTTCCGCAAATTCCACAGGCCTCTACTTCAACTAGTACCTCGTTATGTTTAGCCTTCGGGCTTTCAACCTCTTCTACTTTCATGTTTTCTTTCCCATGAAATATCGCAGCTTTCAACTTTATTCCTCTCTACTCAAACGATGGTCTTTAGGTAATAATCTTTGAAAAGAAATCAACTCCAGTACATATAAGTATGTAGAATGGTGCATTAAGAAAGGAATGAAGGAGATCCGAATGAGTGATTATGATCAACTTCTCATGGAGAATATGAAAAGTGAGATATTCTCTGTTCCAGTTGCAGCTGAGAATTATAGATATATTTTGAGGAAAAAACGGTCAGCCATTCAGCAATCTGCAATAGAAATTCATGAAAAGCGTCCGTCCCATATTCTTTTTTTGGGAAGCGGAGCATCAATGTGCGTTCTTCACCTTGGGAAATATTTTCTTGACAAATACAGTGCACTAAACGCTGAGCTTTTGACTGGTCCAGAGTATCTTACTCGAAAGCCGCCACGTATGAAGACTGACAACACCTTTGCCATTGTAGCTAGCTATTCTGGCTCCACAAAGGACACCTTGGATGGAGTTCATTGGCTGCAGAAATTAGAAATCCCATATTTGGTAATAACTAAGGATACAAGCACTAAAATAGCACAACAGTGTCAACGAGTTCTTACCTATGATTCTAAGACTCTATACACAGGAGCTGCTTTTGAACTATACCTTCTACTAACTTTTCTATTGAAAATGCGTAGAGAGTTTAGAGAACACAAGACTTTCCTGAACGATCTTCAAGCACTTCCTAGGCACAACGAAGACTCTGCTACTAAGGCGAAAGAGTTAGGGAAATCTATAGGCAAGGCTCTGCAGAATGAAGACCCCATATATGTGATAGCTGACGGAGTAAACTTGGGTCTCGGTTATCAGATAGCCTATACAACTATCATGGAATACCTAAAGAGAAATGCAGCGTTCATTCGTGCTTGCGAGTTTCGCCACGGTCCACTGGAAGTCGTCAAAGAAGGACAACCTGCCATGCTATTTCTCCTAGGTGCCGACGAAAGCCGTCCCTACTGTGAAACCACATTCAATTTTTGCCGACGCCATGGGGCCAAGGTGTATCGGATGGATGTAAATTACTTGTTTGATACTCAGCCACTACTTTCTCCCTTAGTGTTGTTCCCTGCGACGCAGTGGATGCTTTTGCAGATGGCAACGGATTCAGGTATTAATCTTGATAAATACTTGTACATGCACGTGGTACCCTACGAGTGAATACTATGTCAAAGATAGACTTGGGGTCTGTGGGTGATAACTGTGGTGATCACTACCTGCCTCCATTGAACTTGGTCTATCCCGGAGGAAATGCTGTCAACACTGCCTTTTATGCCCGACTCACAGGGATCACTGTCAGTTATGCTGGAGTGATCGGGAATGATCGGATTGGACGTTACATCTATGAACAGCTACTTGAAGCAGAAGTTGATGTTTCACATGTCAAGATGTTTCCGGGAGAAACAGGGATAACGGAAATTCAAATTGAAAATGGTGAACGAATTTTCGCCACAGAACGCCTTGGAGTGCAGGAATTTTTCTGCGAGGATCAGGAGTTGCTTCAGTTCCTAGCTTCTCATCGCTTTGTTCATTTGAGCGGGTTTACCAATTGGCCCACAGCACCAGTTTCTTTACGGGAAGTTACGGCTAGGATCGCCCGAGCAACTGCAAAAGAAGGAATTCCAGTTTCGATCGATTTCTCTGACCAACCGCTCAACAATTGGGCGTTTCAAATGGCATCAATCATAGAAATAGGTTTCTTCTCACGTTCGGAGGCTTCTAAGAAACATGTGTTGGATGAAATTGAGAGAATATACAACGCAGGAATGAATCGTGTTGTAGTCACGCGTGGGGAAAAAGGCAGCCTTGCTTTTGATGGTAACATTCTTATCGACCGAAATGCCCCCGAGATCCAGGTGAAGGATACTTTAGGAGCAGGAGACTCTTTCATCGGAACATTCCTTGGCTTTTATCTACAAAATAATTCAATAGATAAGTGCTTGGAAAAGGCGACAGCGGTCTCAGCACAGATTTGTCAACGTGTAGGCGCTTGGGGAACGCCTTTGTCGCTTTCCCGCTAAGTGACACGGACACGAGATTGACAAGACAAGCAAACAAAAATTTTTCAGCAGAATACTTTTATCCGCTCTGGCAACTTTTAAAACAGATATATATGCGAAAAGAGCAAATCAACTTCAAGGAAGTTAAGAGAGAAGCAAAGACGGTTCCAGAGATAGGAATCGGTGTTCTCGGCTATGGGTTTGTTTCTAAAGCACATTGTCATGCATGGTGGAACATACCGCTGTTTTACTGGCCACCACCGGCGACTCCTAGGCTCATCGCAGTGTGTGGTCGAAAGGAGAAAGCTGTTCAAGAAGCAGCCCGGCGGTATAGATTCTTTGGATATTATACAGATTGGAAAGATATGGTGCAGGACCAACGCATTGAAATATTTGATAATACGGGTCCTAACAACATTCATGCAGGACCGACCATTGTCGCTGCTGAAGCTGGAAAACATGTGATCTGCGAAAAACCCTTGTCGAATTCCGTGGCCGACTCAAAGCGGATGCTAGAAGTAGTTTCGAAAGAACAAGTGAAACATATGTGCGGTTACAATTATCGATTTGTTCCTGCCATAAGATTAGCTAAAAAGCTGATCGATGAAGGCCGCATTGGCAGGATCTACCACTTCAGAGCAAGATACCTCCAGGAGTGGCTCAACGATCCCCAACTTCCTCTTCTATGGCGTATGAAAAAAGAGATAGCAGGTTCAGGACCTTTAGGTGACTTAGGGTCCCATATCATTGACCTCGCAAGATTTCTTGTAGGCGAGATTGAAAGGGTAACTGGTGTGACAGCAGACTTCATCGAAATGAGGACGTTGAAAGGAGAACCTGCTAGGAAGGGGCGTGTTACCGTGGAAGATGCCTTCGAAGCAACGGTAGAGTTCGAAAACGGAGCCATAGGCACCCTAGAGGCCACAGGGTTCGCAACAGGAAGAAAGAACTATAACAACTTCGAGATCAGCGGTGAGAGGGGATCTATAGAATTCAACTTAGAACGACTTAATGAACTTCGTGTATATTTGAAAGATGAAGAGATAGAAGACATTGCCGGCTGGCATGAAATATTGGTGACAGAAAGCTATCATCCTCTGATAAACAGTATCTACTGGCCAGAGGGACATATCATTGGATGGGAGCACACATTCATCAACGAGTTACACTATTTTCTCGACTGTGTGGTTAGAGACAAACCACTAGAACCATACGCCGCAACCTTTGAAGACGGCTACAAAGTAGACGCGGTTTGCGATGCAATCTGTAAATCCGCACTTACAGGGAAAAAAGTGACGGTTAATTATTGACGCTTTGTATGCATGCTTGAGTGACCAAAAATTGTAAAACTGTCACCACCAAACTTTTTCTAGTGGTTTCTTTAAGATAAGTGGCTTCAGGAAATCGATGCATTTTTCGCAACCATCTTCCTGGCTCATCACGGGATCCTCATGCTCGTAACTCAGCACATAATTGTATCCAACCTCTAGCAAAGCAGTAATGACCCTCTTCCATTGCACGTCTCCCCAGCCAACTGTTCGAAACCTAAAGCCCCTCCCGGGTCTCTTCCAATCACCAGTAGGTATGCAACCTGATGTTGACAGGTTTTCCTTAACCAATTCACCATCTTTGGCATGGGCGTGGTAGATTCTGTCTCCGAATTTTTTGATGAATATAACAGGATCTATTCCTTGCCAGATGAAGTGACTTGGATCAAAGTTGAAACCGAAATCTTTCCTCTTATTTACGGCACTAAGAGCCTTTTCTGCCGTTTCAAGATTATAGGCTTGCTGTTGAGGATGGACTTCATGGGCGAATTTGACCCCTTGGGCTCTGAAAAAATCAAGGATTTCGCCCCAACGGTTTGCAAAGATTTCGAAGCCTTTCTCGAACATCTTTTTGTATGCGGGTGGGTATATGTACCATGCACCCCAAAGAGGGGACCCAATGAATCCATTCACTACTGGAACATCAAGAGCCGCAGCAGCCTCCGCAGTCTTCTTCATCCGTTTGATGCCATAGCTTATTTTCTCCTCGGGCGCCCCTTTGAACCATTCGTCTGTTGAAGCGTCCAAAGGTCCAAGAACAAGTTGCCCTTCCTCATGATTGCTTAAGGCTGAGATAAAAAGGCCATACTCTTCAATGGTCTGCTTATACTTCGTTGCTCCGCCTTTTAGTATCTTATCGATGTTTAGGTGCTTGCTGCTTTTAGCTGCCGATAACTCAACAGCCTCATAGCCAAGGTTTGACACGTATTCCAAAACCTTTTCAAGTGGCCTATCATTATATAAAACTGTAAAAATCCCTATGTTCATTAAAGACCTCCTACTTTTCTACTCTTTTAGTTCGTTAAGCAAAGTAAAAAGAATTATGATAACTATGACTGAGATGCACCATCAGTGTAAATACCAGATCTGTCTAGTGCTCTCTCTAGCATGCATGTATGATATGTGCGCCACTGGAAATGCAACAAGTTATTGCATGTGTGCCATTTTCACAACGCTTCGTGTGGATGCATACGTAGTCGTTGCCGTTGAGAAGGTTGCGAGAATGCGAACAAGCTGAAATAGCAATCGAAGCTCTAACAAGTAAAAAAAAGCATTTAAGCCTACTTCGAACATCATAATGGACAAGCATGACTATGAAGCGGTTTCCCCACCATATGGTGCGTGAAATTCATGAACAGCCTCAAGCAGTTGAAACCACGCTAACAGAAGGCTCTAAAGAAGTTACGGGCGTAGTAGAAGAAGTCAGGTCTAAAGAATACGAGATGATTTATATCACTGGCAGCGGAACCAGCTACCACGCTGGACTGGCTGCGCAATACGCGTTGTTCACGTTGACGAAATTAGTCACGAGCCCAATTCCAGCCTCAGAGTTTCCTGTCTGGATTCCTTCAGCCGTCAAACGAAAAGCCTTGCTCATCGCTATATCTCAGTCCGGAGAAAGCGTCGACGTCCTTACTGCGGTGAACGCCGCACTGGAGAAGGACATGGACGCGTTGGCGGTCACCAATACTCCCGGAAGTTCTCTCACAAAACTGTCACGATATACCCTACTCACACGGGCAGGCGAGGAACTCGCAGTCACAGCGACAAAGAGCCATGTTGCACAGTTGGCAATGCTTTTTCTGCTTTCTCTGGAGTTGACACGCACAGAAGAGTATGCCCCTGAAAACGTAGAACACCTTAGAGAGAGACTCTTCGAGGTGCCGAGGCTTATTTCAGAAACCATAAGTATGAACGAGGATTTGACACGTGGACTTGCGAATATGCATAGAGACAAGAATTTCTTCTTCTTGTTAGGTAGCGGCTCGAACTATGCTACCACCTTAGAAGGTGCGCTTAAACTGAAGGAGGCTTGCAACATATTTGCTGAAGGATTTGCAAGCAGAGAATTTCTGCACGGGCCTATACAATTGCTTAACAAAAAAACGCCTGTGCTGCTCATGCTATCCACAGATGAGATAGAGATTCTTCGCGAATTAATGGAGACCATAAGAAAATTTGGGGCTCCCTTGATTTCGATTTCGGAAAAATCGGATAGAGTGCAGGAAGTTTCCACGGAATTTGTACCCATTCCGAAAGGCTTTCCCAACGTGTTTTTTCCAATTCTTTATGTAGTGCCATTACAGTTATTCGCGTATTACAGTTCCATAGCTCGAAACCTAAATCCAGACAAGCCAGAAAAACTCAGAAAGGTGGTAAAATAATGAAAATACGATGTGTGGTCTTCGATATTGATGACACACTTTATGACGCCTCTTTCCAGATGAGCACAGCAAGATTAAGTGCTATAAAGGCGATGATTGAAGCTGGACTGCCCACAAACATAGAGGTCGCCTACCGCGTTCTCGAAGAGATCGTTAAGGAGTTTGGGCGCCACTATAACAGGCACTACGACAAGCTTCTGGAACGCCTCGGCCTGGAATGGAATCCCAGAGTCATAGCAGCTGGTGTGATAGCCTACCGTGAAACAAGCTCTGCGTATTTGAAGCCCTATCCCGACACAATATCAGTTCTCTTGAAACTGCGAGAAAGTGGATATAGACTCGGGGTCGTCTCCGAAGGAAGATCTGTGAAGCAGTGGCAGAAGCTTATACAGCTGGGAATACAGCATTTGTTCCATCGTGTTGTAATATCTGAAGAGATAAGAGAGAACACAGTTGCGCCAGAAATGTTTGAGCTGCT
>Ga0224506_10003700_pt1 | contig 10065 bp, 9 predicted proteins | sample SF_Jan12_sed_USG_2_FD_169108 | JGI IMG/M metagenome (GOLD analysis project Ga0224506, IMG submission 169108) | Sediment microbial communities from San Francisco Bay, California, United States - SF_Jan12_sed_USGS_8_1 | ecosystem: Environmental > Aquatic > Marine > Sediment | place: USA...
CGTCGAGTCACGTTACCCTGGCATGCCGATTTTGATGGATTTTATGGAACCAACAAATCGTCAATTTTCTGAGGCTGTTGAACTGGCACTACAGGAAGGGACGATGACAGATATTAACCCAACTGCGGTCGAAGCTGATTTATATCAGGTTATGCAGTTGCTTCAGGAAGTCAGGTTCGCCTGGTCACAGCAGATAAGCTGGTTTCGTGTATTTGTGGCTAATCGAATGGGGGCCTTCGGTGATCCAAAGGCATCGATGAAACGAAATCTGGTTAATCGTGGTCTGTTTGCAAGAACGGTAAAAGAGTTATTGGATAAACTAGACGAGCTGGACAGAAAAAATCTGTTAGGACTACAACAATCAGAATCCCTGATTGTGATGCGCCAGGCTTCAAAACAGTATGAAGAATTTCTTGAGCGCGCAGTTGTAATCTATCTTTCTGATCATTGGCGTTCTGATATCCCTTTATTGCAGGAAAAAATACAGCCGAATCTAAGTGTCTCGTGGTACTACGTTTCATTACTCGAAGAACGGTTCAAACGTGTCTCTGAAGAAGGCTTAAGTAAGTCTCAGGGCATAGCCATTCTGCTGTCAAAATTTATCTGGTTGTTCGTTGGCGCTTTATCCTGCCTGGTTGCCCTTGGCTATGCTGTGTTTGCAAAATCAATTCGTAAACCTCTACAGCAAATGACATCAGCAATGGAGGCAGAAGCAAGAGGGCAGGCCCCTATGCCAGTGAGCTATTCCGAGGCTGAAGAAATACTGCAACTGCAAAATGCCTTTGATGGTATGCGTGAGCAGGTTTATTCTCGCCAGACACGTCTAGAGTCGATACTCGATAACGCGGCGGAAGGCATTGTTACCATTAATTCTCAGGGCATTATAGAAAGTGCGAATTTGGCGGCACAAAGCTTATTTGGATACTCGACAGATGAGATGGTTGGTAAGAGTATTAATATCCTGATGCTTGCTGATGTTAGTGATCGGCATGGTGAATACATAGCGAATTATAATGATTACGATGTTATGGGTATGGGGCGCGAAGTCACAGCCGTACGTTGTGATAAGTCAACCTTTCCTATGTCAATCAAGGTGAGTGAGTTTTATATTGGTGAGGAACGTCATTTCACTGCCATGGTCGATGATGTTAGTGAACGTCATGCCGTAATGCAAAGTCTGCGACATATGGCTGAGCATGATTCACTTACAGGTCTCTACAATCGTCAGTACTTTATGAATGAAATCGAACGTTCTGTTGAAAATGCAAAACGTAGTCAGGTTTATAGTTCAGCATGTCTATATATCGATCTGGACAACTTTAAATATGTGAACGATACAATGGGGCATCTGGCTGGTGACCGATTGCTACTGGATATTGCGGAAATATTCTCGAACCGTATTCGTAAGGGTGATGTGCTTTCACGACTGGGCGGTGATGAGTTCGCCATATTATTAGTCAATGTTGATCAACAACAGGCCTCCAAGGCAGCAAATTATTTACGAGAAAAAATTGCCGATTTTGTTTTTTCACATGAGGGTAAAAAAGCAAATGTGGGGTGCTCGATTGGTGTTGCCATGATGATGGAAGACATTAATGATAAGGAAGACATACTAGCACGTGCGGATATTGCCTGTCATATGGCAAAGCGCGCAGGTAGAAATAAAGTTCATGTTTATCAGGAAGATGATCAGGCCAATATGGATAATCTTTATTATGATATTGGCTGGTCTAGACGAATTAAAACAGCGATTGAAAACGATCAGTTTGTGTTTGAATATCAACCTATATTTAGAACAGCCAATGATGAAGTGGGTTGTTATGAAGTTTTGCTGCGCATGGTTGAAATCGAAACCGGCAATCTTTTGTTGCCCAGTGTTTTCCTGCCGTCAGCTGACCGTTTTGGACTCATGGTTGAAGTTGATTGTTGGGTTATCACCAATGCGGTGCATTTTCTTGGAGAAATAAACAAACACAATGCGGATATTCGCTTTGCGATCAATTTATCTGCCAAATCATTGACTGAGGATATCGTACTCAAAACGATTCAGGCAGCGGTTCAGGAAAATGATGTTAACCCTGAAAATCTGATATTCGAGATCACTGAAGATGTCGCGATCTCTGATATTTCAACAGCCATATCGTTTATCCAGAAACTCTCAACTATGGGTTGTAGAACCGCGTTAGATGATTTCGGTGTTGGTTATTCATCATTCTCATACCTGAAAGAATTGCCTGTAGACTATGTGAAAATTGATGGCTCATTTATAAAGAACTTTGAAAGCGACAAGCTGAATCATGCGCTGGTGAAATCCATGAACGATATTTGTCATACGCTGGGTAAATTAACTGTCGCCGAATTTGTAGAAACTGAAAAGACGCATAAATTACTTAAAAAACTGGGCGTGGATTTTGTCCAGGGTTTTTACACGGGGAAACCATCGCAAAATATCCCTTGCTTACAAAAAGAGACTATACAGAAAAAGAGCTCGTGAAGATGGGTGGTGGATGTGGTTCTCGGCCCCGACAAGGTCGGGGCCTTTATCGAGGATTAATGAGTTGTCGTTGCGGTTTCTTCGCTGGGTTTGATTTCAACTGCGTGCATACCTTTCGGCCCTTCAGTGCACTCAAACTCCACTCTTTGTCCCTTTTTTAATGTTTTGTAGCCTTCCATGGTGATTGCCGAGAAGTGGGCAAATATATCGTCGCCCCCCTGTTCTGGAGCTATGAAACCGTACCCCTTTGAATTACTAAACCATTTTACTGTACCTGTTGCCATGCCGTCCTAGCCTCCTTGATCTACCTAGGTTTTTACTCATTCGATAATACTTAAAGCATCGTTGGTGGTGTATGATACGCTCAGTGCCGCAAGCCTTGTATGAACCGAATCACACCCCTATATAACTATAGACAAGATTTTTAAAATATTGTGAAATTATCCCATAGAAAAAACAGGTCTAGTTTAGCTAAAATAAAATTGTTATGAGTGACGATCAAAAAATTGGTATGTATGACGATGGGTTAGCCTTAGAAGAGGCAAAACCTAAATTAAAACGTCCTCCCATGTATAAAGTTATTCTGCTGAATGACGATTACACTCCTATGGAGTTTGTTGTTCTTGTGCTGGAAGTGTTTTTTGGCATGGATCGTGAAAGAGCAACACATGTAATGTTGAATGTACATACGAAAGGGAAAGGTGTTTGTGGTGTTTTTACCCGTGATATCGCTGAAACAAAGGTCGCTCAGGTAAATGACTATTCGCGCCAACAGGATCATCCCTTACTGTGTACGATGGAGGCAGATAACTAAGGGTGTCACATGCTAAATAAAGAACTCGAAAGTACACTGAATAAGGCCTTTAAAGAAGCTCGTGAACGAAATCATGAGTTCATGACAGTCGAACACTTGCTACTGGCCTTATTAGGAAATAATACCGCATCCGATATTCTTCGGGCCTGCGGCGCAAATATTGATAGTCTTCATAAAGAACTCGATCATTTTCTTGATGAAACTACTCCATTGCTCCCGACTAATGATGAACGTGAAACGCAGCCGACACTCGGCTTTCAGCGCGTACTGCAACGCGCGGTGTTCCATGTGCAGTCATCTGGCAAACGCGAGGTGACGGGGGCCAATGTACTGGTCGCCATATTCAGCGAGCAGGAGTCTCAGGCGGTTTTCTTCCTGAAAAAACAGGATATTACACGCCTGGAAATCGTGAATTATATTTCTCATGGTATCTCCAAAGTTGGCGACAGCGATCAGATCAGTACTGGCTCATCGACAGAAGAAGAACAAACAGATAAAGCCTCACAAAGCCCACTAAGCCAATATGCCACTAACCTGAATGAGCTTGCCCTTGCCGGCAAAATTGATCCTCTGATTGGCCGCAAGGATGAAGTTGAACGCACCATTCAGGTGCTGTGCCGACGTCGTAAAAATAATCCACTGTTTGTCGGTGAGGCGGGTGTCGGTAAAACGGCACTGGCAGAAGGTCTGGCGAAAAAAATTGTCGATGGAGAAGTCCCTGAAGTACTCGCCAATGCCACAATCTATTCACTTGATCTGGGTTCTCTTCTTGCAGGTACGAAATATCGCGGTGATTTTGAGAAACGCCTGAAAGCGGTTCTCGCCCAGCTCAAAAAAGAAGAATCGTCAGTATTATTTATTGATGAAATTCATACTATCATCGGTGCGGGTGCAGCCTCAGGCGGCGCCATGGACGCCTCAAATCTGATTAAACCCGTACTGGCTTCAGGCGATCTAAAATGTATAGGCTCTACAACCTATCAAGAATACCGTGGCATTTTCGAAAAAGACCGTGCACTGGCGCGTCGCTTCCAGAAAATTGACGTCAGTGAACCGACAGTCGAAGAAACTATTCAGATTGTGCAGGGCCTGAAGAGTCGTTTTGAAGATCACCATCAGATTCGTTTTACCAATCAGGCCATTAAGACCGCTGTTGAACTGGCTGATCGGTACATTAATGATCGTCATTTGCCCGATAAGGCGATTGACGTGATAGACGAAGCCGGTGCTGGCCAGCGCTTATTGTCGCCTTCCAAACGTAAGAAAACTATTGGTGTGCGTGAGGTTGAAGCTATAGTGGCGAAGATTGCACGTATTCCACCGAAAACAGTGTCAACCAATGACAAGGAAGTATTGCGAAACCTTGAGCGCGATCTGAAACTCGTGATCTATGGCCAGGATGAAGCGATAGAAACCCTGGCAACAACGATTAAACTGGCTCGTGCAGGACTGGGCAATGAACAGAAACCGATTGGTTCATTCCTGTTTGCAGGGCCTACTGGTGTCGGTAAAACAGAGGTTACTCGTCAATTAGCACGCATCATGGGTATCGAACTCATTCGCTTTGATATGTCTGAGTACATGGAGCGTCATACCGTTTCACGTTTGATTGGTGCACCTCCAGGGTATGTCGGATTTGATCAGGGTGGCTTGTTAACTGAAGCTGTCAATAAACATCCACATGCCGTTCTGTTGCTGGACGAAATCGAAAAGGCTCATCCAGACGTGTTTAATCTGCTGTTACAGGTTATGGATCATGGCACCTTAACGGATAACAATGGGCGCAAAGCCGACTTCAGAAACGTGACTATTGTGTTAACCACTAATGCAGGTGCTGAGCAATTAAATCGTTCATCAATGGGCTTTACTCATCAGGATCACTCTTCTGATGCCATGGAAGTGATCAAGAAAGCCTTCGCGCCTGAATTTAGAAATCGTCTTGATGCCATCATTCAGTTCAAACAATTGACCGCTGAAACAATCAGCCAGGTAGTTGATAAGTTCATGTTTGAGTTCGAAGCACAACTTGAAGATAAGGGCGTGACCATGCATGTTGATGATGAAGCACGTACCTGGCTGGCGATGAATGGCTATGATCCCAGCATGGGTGCACGACCCATGGCACGTGTTATCCAGGAAAACTTGAAGAAACCACTGGCTGAAGAACTATTGTTCGGCAAACTGGCGGGGGGTGGTCATCTTGAGATTTCAGTCAAGAAGGATAAATTGCATCTGAAGCTAGAGAGTAAAGATAAAGCAACAGCACATTAAGTTGCTTTATCGGCCGCGGAATACGATGCGGCCCTTGCTGAGGTCATACGGGGTGAGCTGCACGGTTACGGTGTCACCCTTGAGTATGCGAATGTAGTTTTTGCGCATTTTGCCTGAGATATGGGCCGTAACAATATGGCCATTTTCCAGTTCAACGCGAAACATGGTGTTTGGCAGGGTGTCGACCACCGTACCTTCCATTTCAATATGTTCTTCTTTTGCCATCTAATTAAATCGTTATCTTCTGTTGTTAAATCGTACTGCGTTACATCGGTGCGGAATAATGCCTGAATTAAGTAAAGATATCAAAGCGTATTGTGATTTTTTAGCGGCACTTAGGTGAATTAAAAGAGTGAAATTACTCGTAAATCTGCCAGTCCTGGCCATTAAAAAATTCATAGGGTTTATAGTTAGACTTATAACTCATCTTCGGTGAGTCAGCTATCCAGTAACCGAGATAAAGATAGTCCAGTTTTAGTCTTTGTACCTCCTCAATTTGCCAGAGAATGGCATAGTTACCCAGACCAAGTTTGGGTAGCGAGGGATCAAAAAAGGTATAAACCGCAGATAATCCATCATCCAGGATATCTGTCACCGCGACGGCAAGTAACTGATTTTCACGCCAGAATTCGTACAGGCAGGTTGCGCTCCAGTCATTACTAATAAACTGTTTGTAAGCATCTGGATTGTCTTCATCCATACCGCCACCCGTATGACGATGTTGTACATATTTACGATACAGACGGTAATGATCGATATCGTATTCAGCCGTTCTGGCCTTCACTTCTATATCCTTATTTTTATTCCAGATACGTTGCTGGCCCCGGTTTCGAACGAACTGGTTAGCGGGAACGCGTATTGGAGTGCAGGCATGGCAGGTGCCACAATGGGGTCGATAGATATGACCACCACTGCGGCGAAAGCCGACTTTAGAGAGGTTTGAGTAGATGTCTGGCCTCATATTGGTATCGGGATCGAGCACCAGTGTCACGGCCTGACGATCGTCAAAATAGCCACAATTGTGTGCTGTGGTGACAAAAAAGCGCAAGGAATTAAGCGGGTTGAAGTTGTCGGACTGTTTTTTCATCGAATCATTTAACTAAAATGGATCCCAGGTCGCTAAAACGTTAACAATAGCCAAAATATCGTTATGGATCATCTGGATATTAACATAGGGAGCCCCCTTAATTTGCAATTGCTGAGCGGGGAGGGCAAACAACGCTACGACGTGCACCTGATTGGCATGCTGCCGGGTAAAAGCCTGTTAATCACCATGCCGCGTGTGAACGGTGCCTTGCCAAAAATTTTTGCACATGATGAATATATTGTGCGTTATTTTGCAGGGAAAGATATTACTGCGTTTCGCACCAGTGTGTTACTCGTCTGCCAGATTCCATACCACTATATCCATTTAAATTATCCAAAAGAAGTTGAAAACGTTACTGTCAGACAGGCAGAACGAATTGACATAACAATCACAGCCCAGGTTAACTATCAGGGCAATAAAAGCCTGGCGACAATCAAAGATATCAGTGCATCAGGTGCAATGCTGGTTGCAGCGGAAAATTTTGGTCAGGCAGGTGACCCAATTGAACTCTTTTTTGATTTGCAGCTTGGCGAAATTAAAAAAAATGTTCATCTTGTTGCGTTGATCCGCAATATTAAAAAAAATGAAGGTGAGGAAAAATCACGTTTGCCACTTAGGTATGGTGTAGAGTTTGTTGATCCCAGCGAACAGGATGCAATATTTGTGCAGGGTTTCGTCTATGAGCAGCTACTCCGAAAACGTGAATAATTGTTAATAGACCTCTACGACTTGTAATTGTTGCCGTTACATAAACTAGAAAGATTGAGTTTGTAATTTTATAAAAACGCAACGAGGCTAGTCGTGATTAAATTTGACGTTAAATCCGGTACATTACTCCATCTGCAATTTATTTCTGGTAATCACTGCTACCGAGGCACAGAGCGGTTGCTGGAAACAATTCCAAACCAGTTCATTATTGTGAGCAAACCCAAAGCAGAAGATTTCTTGAAAGGAGAGATCGAGCAACACGATTTTTCTGATCCGCAGGAGACTTTGGTATGGTATACAGATAAGTTGTTTCTTTATAGTTTCAAAGCGCAACGATACCTTGCGGAAGACAATAAGAAATTCAGCTTGCAATTGGTTTATCCCGAGTTGATTAAAAAAATAGAGTTATCTCGACTTGACGCGATTATAAAAGAAGGTGACACAGAAGAACTTCCCTATACAAAAACTTTTATACTGGATGCTCTGAATGACAGACCAGTCTCTGCGGTTGCTTAATTAGGCCAAATTCTTAAGAGATAATGTAAAGGTAAAGTTTTCTGGTGTAGATCATGGACATAATCGATATCAATATTGGGTGTGTTCTACAGGCGCAGCTTATATCAGGTAATTCGAATTTGCGCGCAGATGTTCAGTATATTGGATGTTTGCCAGGTAAACATGTATTTGTTAGCGCTCCCGAAGATCCGGTTTTTATAAGTAAATTAACAGTCAGTGACAGGATAGTGATTCGCTATCTTGACGAGCGAAATATTCTTGGGTTCGAGTCCAGAGTTCTTAGTATGGTGAACGGTAAGGATTCATTTTTACAACTTAAGTATCCAGCAAAAATAGAACGTGTTGTTTTACGCAAGAATGAACGTATACCTGTTAAAATTGACGTTAATGTTATGAAGGGTGATGTTGTTCATAAAGGTGTTATTTCAAACTTGAGTTCTACGGGTGCGCTTTTGTTTTTACCTATCCCGCTGGCAGAAGTTGACGACAATATTCAGTTGAGTTTTGCAGTGCAATTTGGCGTACTTAAAAACAGTATAAATGCAACTGCTGTGATAAGAAATGTTACGGAAACTGACACGGAAACCCCAGGTGTTAAATATTACAAATATGGTATCGAATTCCTTGAGTTATCTGAGCAGGAGTTGCTCTATGTTCAGGGTTCGATTTACGAACACATGGCCAGAAATAGAATGATCATTGAGGCTAACACATAACTATTTGTCACAATAAATTGATAGTAGTCGAATAAATTCATTTCGCGATATGGTGGTAGCCCCCAGACTTTGCAAATGATCGCTCTTGATCTGGCAATCTATTAGTTTGGGTTTTATTTTGCCGGCTCCTTTTGCTAGAGCAGCAAATGCAACTTTAGATGCGTCTCGCTCAAGCGAAAACATGGATTCACCAAAAAATACTTCACCGATTGCAATGCCATAGAGGCCACCAACGAGTTTGTTATTTTTCCAGCATTCAATACTATGGGCATAACCAAGTTTATGTAATTTAGTATAGGCCTGCATCATCTCAGCTGTTATCCAGGTTCCATCCTGACGAGGTCTTGGAGCAGCACAACTAAGAATTACATCTTTAAAGACTGTATCTAAGCGTATATCAAAAACATTTTTACGAATGGTTTTTGCCAGACTTTTGCTTATGTGTAATTGTTCTGGAAATAATACAGCACGTGGATCAGGTGACCACCACAGAACTGGTTGATCATCGCTAAACCAGGGGAAAATTCCACGTCGATATGCTGAGAGTAATCGTTCACTAGATAAATCTCCACCAATAGCCAACAGCCCATCTGGATCAGTTAAGGCCAGCTCAACATCAGGAAAATCTTCAGGGTCGTTAGGGTTTAACCAGTAGGGTGCAGTCATAATTACTGGTTATTAACGACAGCTTTGAATGGAGAGTGGTTGTTGAGTTGTCCAATGTACTGTTCCATGCCTTCCTGTTCATGCGCACAAAAGGCGCGTATGGCTTTATCAAATTCCGGATCGGCAATCCAGTGTGCGGACCAGGTGCGTGTCGGTAAAAAGCCGCGACTGATTTTATGTTCGCCCTGTGCGCCAGGCTCAAAAAACTTTAAACCATGCTTAATACAATACTCCAGCCCCTGATAGTAACAGGCTTCAAAATGCAGGCTATGATAATCTTCATTGCAACCCCAGTGTCGCCCATACAAGGTGTCTTTACCTTTAACATTAAAGGCGCTGGCAATATATTCGTCATTGAGTTTCGCAAATACGACAACAATGTTTTCCGGCATGGTCCGCCCGATTTGTTTAAAAAAATCAAGCGACAGTGTTGCCATACCCCATTTACGATCAAAGGTATCCAGATAAAACTGATGATAGATCTGCCATTGTTCATCGTTTAGCTCATTGCCATGAAGAACTTCAAATGTAATACCCTGTTCTTTAACACGACGACGCTCACGTTTTAGTTTTTTTCTTTTTTGTGATGAAAATGTTTGCAGGTATTCATCAAAATCAGAATAGTTATTGTTCTGCCAGTGAAACTGACAACCCAGGCGCAACATAAAACCCTGTTCTTTTAATGCGACCGTATCGTTTTTATCAGTAAACAACCAGTGTAGTGACGACACCTGTGCATCTTTTGAAAATTCAAGACTGGCTTTAATCAGCCCTGAACGTATGTCATGTTGTT
>Ga0224506_10003701_pt1 | contig 10064 bp, 8 predicted proteins | sample SF_Jan12_sed_USG_2_FD_169108 | JGI IMG/M metagenome (GOLD analysis project Ga0224506, IMG submission 169108) | Sediment microbial communities from San Francisco Bay, California, United States - SF_Jan12_sed_USGS_8_1 | ecosystem: Environmental > Aquatic > Marine > Sediment | place: USA...
TTTTTTACCATTATCGAGATTTTTAACCTCAACATAGGTAGGAAGCGGCAGCGTTTTATGTGCTGCGGTCATTTGATACATATCATAAGGAACACCACTCGATGTACGCCGACCATGAAACATGGTGCCATACCACGAAGCTTTTCCTCGTTTAACATAACCCTTACTTGTTTTTCTTACCTGATAGGTCTTGCCACGCACCTCATATTGAGAGGGATTACCGTATTTACTCAGAGGTTCATTTTTTGGAACTGCGTTGGGAATATTATCAAGGTCAATTGATTTAATCTGAGGAGCACCATCTCTTGGCCCTGTACTGGTACAGGCAGATAAAAAACCAAAAAGTAGAAAAATGGCGACAACTGTTTTAATCATGGTAAACATAAAGCCTATTCTAACCTAAATCTGGATTAATACGATTCGTTATAGGCAGAATAGTTCCTCTATTTAAGTTTTTCGCGTTTTGCCTTTATCTCTTCAGACAATTGAAATACGGCCATTGCATACAAATTACTGTGATTATAGCGGGTAATCGCGTAGAAATTACTCAAGCCCAGCCAGTATTCGTTATTTTCTTTTTGCTCAAGCTCAATCAACGAAGCTTTTTCATCAGCAGAAATAATAGCATTTGTTTTTACAGCATACTTATTGATATCAGCAACTTTAACTTTTGGCTTCATCCCTTTGGCCACATATTTTTTATACTTTTCACCGGATACCGTCGCACGTGCAGTAACAGGTTGATTAAGTTTCCAGCCATGCTTTTTTAAATAAGATGCTATGCTACCTACCGCATCTGAGGTGTTTTCGATAAGATCACGGCGGCCGTCATTATCAAAGTCAATCGCAAAATTGCGATAACTGCTAGGCATAAACTGCGCTTTACCCATTGCGCCAGCATAGGATCCCTTAAATTCAAGTGGGCTAATTTTTTCTTCACGTGCTAATAACAGCACATGCCTTAATTCTTTTTTGAAATATTTACTACGCCTCGGATAATCGACAACAATTGTGGTTAATGCATCTACCACCCGATAATTCCCCGCTTTTCGGCCATAGCGCGTTTCAACACCCAAAATACCAACGATAACTTTTGCGTCTACGCCAAGTTCTTTTTCTGCTTTTGCCAGTAATGCTTCATTTTCGTTCCAGAATTGCACGCCCTGATCAATACGCTCCTGTTTCAAAAAAATATTTCGATATCGGTGCCATGGCCACGCCTCTGCCGGGCGATCCAGCTTTTCGATAATTTCAGGGTGTGTTTTTACTTCATCAAATAAAGCGACAAGTTCTTTTCTGTCAAATTTATCCTTTTTCACCATCTGATCGATAAATTCAATAATGATGGGATTTTTGTTTAATGATCTCTCGCTCGCCAAAGTAGCCGCTGAGTTAAGTAAAACAAATAAAGCAATCAAGGATAGCGTTTTAATTTTGAACACAATATATTTCCAATTTATTTTCGAGTTATTTTCAATCTATTAGTCATTTATTTAGCACGCGTAAATTTCTTTTCAGAAAGTCATTATATTCGCATGAAAAATGTGAACATATAAAAATATACGACCATATATAACCGAAAATGATCGTCTTTCAGGACAAAAAATGAATAATCTATGCAGTTATTTCAAGATGTAAGTAGTTTTCGATGGGTCTGTATTGACATCAACATACCAAACGCGATCATCAACGTAACCATTGATGTTCCACCATAACTAACCAGTGGTAATGGCACACCAACAACGGGCAATAAGCCACTTACCATTCCAATGTTGACCACAATATAAACCATAAACGTCAGCACCAGACTACCTGCCAGTAATCGAGCAAACGTACTTTGTGCCTGATGCGCAATGATTAATCCGCGTATCACGATATAAAGATACAGAGATAACAAAACAAGCACACCGACAAGGCCAAATTCTTCTGCAAATACAGCAAAAATAAAATCGGTTGAACGCTCGGGTAAAAAGTCCAACTGAGATTGCGTTCCATTAAGCCAGCCCTTGCCGTATAGACCACCAGAGCCAATGGCGATCTTTGACTGAATGATATGATAGCCTGAACCCAGTGGGTCACTTTCCGGATTTAAAAAAGTTAATACCCGCTGACGCTGATAATCATGCATATAATAAAACCAGACAACCGGCGCGGCTGCGGCAACAGTCACAGCAAAACTACCAATCAAAAACCAGCTAATTCCGGTAAATAACAAAACAAATATGCCGGCACTGGCAACCAGTATAGAAGTTCCAAGATCCGGCTGTTTAGCAATTAAAGCAACAGGAATGGCGAGAATCAGTAAGGCAATAAGAATACGACTCATGGGCGGTGGTAAAGATTTTTCCGCCATATACCAGGCCACCATCATGGGGCAGGCAAACTTCATAATTTCCGAAGGCTGCACTCGAAAAAACCCCAGATTTAGCCAGCGCTGGGCACCTTTTCCGACTTCACCAAATAATAATACGCCAACCAGCAACAGAACCCCGAATCCAAATACCCACGGTGTCCAGAATTGAATATGGTGCGGCGGAATTTGTGCAACAAAAAACATAATTAAAAAGGCGATGCTCATCCAGATCATCTGGCGACTCACCGTCGACCAGTTTTCTCCACTGGCACTGTACAAAACAATCAAACCGAAAATAGATAAAGCAATTAAACCCGTCATTAATGGCCAGTCAATATGAAGATCACGCAAAAAACCTGACGAGCCTTGCTGAGGCGTATTTTCCAAACCAACGGATAATCTTGATTGCGCCATTTAACAAATTCTCAAATAACTGGTTATCAAACAACTGGTTCTCATATAACCGGTTCTCATATTTTTAATCATGGTCATCATAACAAAAAGGCATCCATTACCTTGCGTGCAATCGGCGCAGCGACACCGCCGCCACTTTCGCCATTTTCAACAATAACAGCTACCGCAATTCGAGGATTTTCTACCGGTGCATATGAAACAAATAATGCATGATCCCTTAAATGATCTTCGAGGTTTTCCTGGTCGTATTTTTCATCCTGCTTTATGCCATACACCTGGGCGGTACCGGTTTTACCTGCAATTTTATATTTTACGTTTTTGCCGATTCGTCGAGCGGTTCCACGTTCACTGTGCACAACTCTCTGCATGCTTGCGACCATGTAATCCCAGTTGCTCTTTTTAACAATAGGCACAACACCCATAACTTCGGGCTCAAAATATTGCAACGCCTCGTTCTCTGCATCTTGCACAGCATAGGCCAGATGTGGGCGGATTTTTAGACCGTAGTTCGCCAAAATGCCAGTGCCATAAGCCAGTTGAAGCGGCGACACAACATTAAATCCCTGACCAATGGCAGTGATTAAAGTTTCACCGGGATACCAGGCCTCATTTTTTACCCGACGCTTCCAGGCCCGAGATGGCAAAATGCCCGAGGTTTCACCGGGAACATCAATGCCGCTGGTTTCACCGAAGTTAAAGTGCTGATTAAATTCATGAATCCGATCAATTCCCAGCTCCAACCCCAGATCGTAAAAGTACACGTCACATGACTCTCGAATCGCGCCTAACAATGTCGTCTCTCCGTGACCTGTTCGTTTCCAGTCTCTGTATTTATGTTCGCTATTTTTAAGCTGAACCCAGCCTTTGCAATCGACCTTACTTGATCCATGAACCACGTCATACTCCATACCGGCCAGGCCAACAAACGGCTTCATGGTTGAGCCTGGTGGATAACGTCCTTTAATCGCCCGATTAAATAATGGTCGGTTAAGTGAGTCAGCCAATGCACGATAAGCTTTGTATTCAATGCCATTCACAAACGGATTTGGATCAAAACCCGGCATACTTGCAAGTGCAATAATTTCACCAGTTTGCGGGTCAATGGCAACCACTGCACCACGCCGATTTTCCAACGCACTTTCTGCTGCGGCCTGCACCTTTAAGTCCATTGTCAGGTAAATATTTTTACCCGGAATGGGAGGCTGATCCTCAAGCACGCGCAAAACTCGCCCTCGCGCGTTAGATTCAATTTTCCGAAAACCAACTGACCCATGCAGTTCTTCTTCGTAATAACGTTCAATACCGGTTTTTCCTATATGAGTTGTGCCGACATAATCGGTTGTTAATCCTTTCAGCTCGGCCTCATTTATTCGCCCTACGTATCCTAACGCATGAACACCAAGACTGGCGTAAGGATAATGGCGCATTAACTCAGCTTTGATATCAACCCCTGGAAACTGATGCTGTCGTACTGATAATCGCGCCACTTCCTCTTCATCTAATCGAAACTTAAGTGGCAATGATTTAAACGCACGATTACGTTTTAATGCTCGACGAAAACGCTTGATGTCGGATTCACTTATTTCAATTACCCCTTGAAGCCCTTCAAGGGTAGTGTCGATGTCTTTGATTTTTTCGGGAATCAGTTCAAGCGTAAAAGATGGCAGATTTTCAGCCATTACCTTTCCCTTTCGGTCAAAAATCAAACCTCGCGGGGGTGGCACAGAAATAATACTTACCCGGTTATTTTGCGAAAGTGTTGTGTAGTGATCATGACTGAGCACTTGCAGATAAATCATACGTGAGATCAAAACGAGCAGAAGTAGAAAAACTCCCACGCCGGCAAAAATAACACGACTGCCAAACAGGCGGGTTTCACGCAAATGATCTTTTAATTTAATCTTAGAATATTGCATTTACGGCACCATCGATTTAATCACAAGCATCTCAACTAACTTTATACCGACGGCGAACATTACGCATAAGCACAAATACCCAGGGCCAGATAACAGCACTAGTAATGGAGGGAGCCCAATACAGCCAGCTTTGCGGTGATTCGCCTACAATCCCTTTAATCCAGACGACCAGAAGCTGGCCAAGCGCAACCATAGTGAACACACTAAGTGCTTGCTGCCATAATGGATATACCCTGATTTGTTTATGTAATTTTACCGTCACAAACGCCACAACTGACATTGCAAGCGCGTGCTGCCCCATCAATGTTCCGGTTAAAACATCAACGAACAATCCGGCAAGCCAGGCCATGCCAATATTTACCCGGCTGGGCAAAGCCAGACACCAATAAATAAGCACAACAGTAACAAACTCTGGCCGAAATGCGCGCAACCATTCTGGCAAAGGCAACACCATGAGAAACATAGCAAATACAAATGTAGCTAAAATCGCTTTTCCACCATGTTTTTTTATATCGGCCATTTAGTTTGCGCCTTTTTCATTAGTAACTTTCGTGGCAGACGATCTAGTCTCTTTTACTTCCGGCGTATCTTCCTGTTCCTTCCAGACCAGCAATACTTCACGACTTTTATCCAGTTTAGCCAGAGGCTCTGCCTCTACTGTTGCAAACGCCTGACCGCTCACCGGCTTAAAAAGTGTAACTTTTGCCACCGGATAACCGGAAGGAAATACACCACCAAGTCCGGAGGTAACTATCAGGTCACCCTCTTTGATGTCACCATTATTTGGTATATGCAAAAGCCTTAATTTACTGGTGGAGCCTGTACCCTGAGCGATTGTGCGTAAACCGCTTCGATTTACCTGTACTGGTAAAGAATGGCCAGGATCTGTTAACAACATAACTGATGAAGTAATTGGTAAAACCTGAACAATTTGGCCGTAAACCCCTTCTGAATCGAGAATAGGTTGACCACGATAAGTGTTGTGACGCAATCCCTTATTTATCAAAACCTTATGACTAAACGGATCCAGATCCACCGCCAGCAATTCTGCGGTTAAAACCCGATCAGTCAGGCGCTTAGAGGCGTCCAGCAACTGCCGCAAACGCATGTTTTCTATTTCGAGAGAAACGTATTTTTGCATTTGTACTGCAAGAAAGCGGTTTTTTGAGACCAGGCTTTCGTTTTCTTCAAGCAGACTTTCACGAGATTGCAAGTTATCCCCCAACCAGTTTGTTGCCGATGTGGGAACACTTACTACATATTGAATTGGGTAAACAAGAACGGATATAAACGTGCGCACGCTATCAAGGTACTGCATACGATGATCTGCGGTCATAAGGGCTAATGAAAAAAAGACTAACAGAGCGAAGCGTAATCCTGCAGCCTGTCCGTATGCAAACAAGGGTTTAATTTTTTATCTCCCGAGAAACCTCCGGTTTTCCAGCTGTGAAAACAAACTGGTTACGACTCTGAGTTCCGCTATTACTAAAGGTTAATCAACTTAGGGTTATCTATTAATAATTAATAAAAATGGTTATCAATTAAAAACCGAATTTATCGAGAGTTTAATTTACTAACAGATTAAATCCGGATTTACTTTTTATATTATGCGCAGCAATTCAAATTGCACCTGATTTGCTAGTTTGGATCGAGCAAACCAGGTGTAAATTAAGCTATCGGTTCAATTTCCGTACCTGTTTTATTCTTTTACTTTACTCTAAGGCAAAAACTTCACCGCCATGATCTTCGATCATTTCCAGTGCTTTACCGCCACCACGAGCAACACAGGTCAGTGGATCTTCAGCAACAATAACAGGTAAACCGGTTTCCTCCATCAACAATCGATCAAGGTCATGCAATAAAGCGCCACCACCGGTAAGTACCATTCCACGCTCAGCTACATCAGAACCCAATTCAGGCGGTGTCTGTTCCAGCGCGCTACGGATAGAAGCCACAATACCGGCAAGCGGTTCCTGCAAGGCTTCCAGTATTTCATTACTATTAAGCGTAAAACTTCTTGGCACACCTTCTGCCAGATTTCTACCGCGAACTTCAATTTCACGCACTTCGTCGGCAGGATAAGCCGTGCCGATTTCCTGCTTAATTTTTTCAGCAGTTGCATCACCGATTAATGTGCCATAATTTCGACGCACATAACTCACAATCGCTTCATCAAACCTGTCTCCGCCAATTCGCACTGATTCGGAGTAAACAATACCGTTTAGAGACATCACCGCGACTTCAGTAGTTCCGCCACCGATATCAACAACCATTGAACCACTGGCCTCACCAATCGGCATACCTGCACCAATCGCAGCCGCCATTGGCTCTTCAATTAAAAATACTTCCCGTGCACCAGCACCAGCGGCTGATTCTTTAATGGCACGGCGTTCAACCTGAGTCGATCCACAGGGAACACAAACCAGAACTCTCGGGCTTGGACGAAAAAATCGGGCTTCATGAACTTTAAATATAAAATGCTGAAGCATTTTTTCCGTTACGGTGAAATCAGCAATAACGCCGTCTTTCAATGGACGAATAGCGGTAATATTTCCCGGCGTTCGACCCAACATTCGTTTTGCTTCCGCACCTACCGCCGCAATACTTTTAGGGCCACCCGGGCCTCTATCCTGTCGAATTGCAACAACCGATGGCTCTGCCAGTACAATACCTTTCCCACGCACATAAATTAGCGTGTTTGCGGTGCCGAGATCTATTGAAAGATCATTAGAAAACATTCCCCGAAAACTTCCAAACATTTAGGTTCTATCCTTTTTCATTCAGGTTGCAATTCAGACTTTGGACAGGCATTTAACTATGATAAGGTTCACCACCGAAACCTAATATCAATCTCGCTCGGAGCGAAAAATGTCCCTGCTCAAATCAGACGTCGAAAAAATTGCTCATTTAGCCCGGTTGTCTATCAACGAAGATGACATTCCTTCCTATGCTGACAATTTGTCGAATATCCTTAAGCTAGTCGATCAACTCAACCTTGCTGACACTAGTGATATTTCACCAATGGCGCATCCTCAGGATGCTGCACAAAGACTTAGAGAAGACGAAGTAACCGAAGTTGATCAGCGCGATCACTTTCTGGAGAATGCACCAAAAACTGCTGATGGTTTATTCCTGGTCCCCAAAGTGATTGAATAATCTTAAAAAATTCAACAAACTTCAACCTTTAATTAAGTTTACTGCTGCTAATGCAGATTTCGTTCCGTAGCACCGATCGCTTTTCAGGCGAATTCAAGCAAGTACTTGAGCTACAATCCGACAAACAATGACGATATTTGACGAATTCATAAAGCACACTATAAAAGCACTGTAAAAAACAGCTTTACCCGGAGCACAATATGTTTCAAAAAACTATTGCAGAACTAATCACCGAATTACAAAACAAATCCATTTCCAGTGTGGAGTTGACTCAGGCCTATCTCGACCGGATTCAAAGCCATGACCAACACTACAACAGCTACATTACTGTTACTCCAGAACTAGCTCTGGAACAAGCAAAGCAAGCAGATACCCGTTTAGCGGCAGGAAATGCAAATCCCTTAACAGGAATTCCACTTGCACAGAAAGATATTTTTTGCACCAATGGCGTTAAAACCAGCTGCGGTTCAAAAATGCTCAATAATTTCATCGCACCTTACGATGCAACCGTCATTGAAAAGTTTAACCAGGCTGGTGCAGTTATGCTGGGCAAAACAAACATGGACGAATTCGCCATGGGTTCCTCAAATGAAACCAGCTTTTTTGGCCCGGTAAAAAATCCCTGGAACACAAATGCAGTTCCCGGTGGATCATCAGGCGGATCTGCTGCCGCTGTCGCCGCACAATTGGCTCCGGCAGCCACCGGCACCGATACTGGCGGTTCCATTCGCCAACCAGCCGCATTATGTAATCTTACCGGCCTTAAGCCGACTTACGGGCGCGTGTCCCGCTTCGGTATGATTGCATTTGCTTCCAGCCTTGACCAGGCCGGCCCAATGACAAAAACAGCTGAAGATGCGGCGATCATGTTAAATACCATGGCTGGATTTGATCCCAAAGATTCAACCTGCTCAGATAAAGCCGTGCCTGACTATACCGCTGACTTAAACAACAGCCTGAAAGGTTTGAAAATCGGTTTGCCTAAAGAGTTTTTTGAAAAAGGCATGGACGAAAGTGTTGCCAAAGTCATTGATGAAGCAATAAATACCTATAAAAAAGCAGGCGCAGAACTGGTAGAAATCAGCCTTCCTAATTCCGGATTGTCAGTTCCATCTTATTATGTTGTTGCCCCTGCTGAAGCCTCCTCCAATCTATCCCGTTTTGATGGTGTTCGTTATGGTTATCGCTGTGAAAACCCGGTAGACCTTGAAGATATGTACAAACGCTCTAGAGGCGAGGGCTTTGGCGCTGAAGTAAAACGCAGAATCATGATAGGCACATATGCATTGTCTGTTGGTTTCTATGACGCCTATTATTTAAAAGCGCAAAAAGTGCGTCGCCTGATCAGTGATGACTTTAAAAATGCGTTTGAAAAAGTCGACGTCATCATGGGCCCGACGACGCCCACGACCGCATTTAACATTGGTGAAAAATCAAATGACCCGGTCACCATGTACCTGTCAGATATTTACACAATCGCAGTCAATCTCGCTGGCCTGCCGGGAATGTCTATCCCCGCCGGATTCGCTAACGACATGCCTGTCGGTCTGCAATTAATCGGAAATTATTTTGACGAAAGCCGGTTATTAAATGTCGCACACCAATATCAGCAAATAACAGACTGGCACAAACAAACACCGGCACAGTAAGAAGCATTCAGAGGACCTATTATGGAATGGGAAGTAGTCATCGGACTAGAAATTCACGCACAGCTCGCCACCAAAAGTAAAATATTTTCAGGTGCGTCGACTGCCTACGGCGCACAGCCCAACACCCAGGCTTGTGCAATTGATCTTGGCCTGCCCGGCACTTTGCCAGTGGTAAATAAAGAAGCCGTCGCCATGGGCGCAAAATTTGGCCTGGCCATTGGCGCGAATGTATCAAAGCATTCCGTTTTTGATCGAAAAAATTATTTTTACCCGGACTCACCAAAAGGCTATCAAACCAGCCAACTTTATTACCCGATAGTTGAACGCGGCCACATCGAAATCGAACTGGAAGACGGCAAAGTAAAAACCATCGGCATTACCCGTGCGCACCTTGAAGAAGATGCAGGAAAGTCGCTTCACAAAAACTATGGTGGAATGACCGGCATTGATTTGAATCGTGCAGGCACACCTTTGTTAGAAATTGTTTCTGAGCCGGATCTTCGCTCAGCCAAAGAAGCTGTTGCCTACATGAAAAAGATTCACTCACTGGTTCAGTATCTTGAAATTTGCGATGGC
>Ga0224506_10003702_pt1 | contig 10063 bp, 5 predicted proteins | sample SF_Jan12_sed_USG_2_FD_169108 | JGI IMG/M metagenome (GOLD analysis project Ga0224506, IMG submission 169108) | Sediment microbial communities from San Francisco Bay, California, United States - SF_Jan12_sed_USGS_8_1 | ecosystem: Environmental > Aquatic > Marine > Sediment | place: USA...
TGCTTTTGAAATGGATATTTACTGTGTTCTATTTCGAGATTATTTTGAAAGGTAAAACAACTTGGCTTATCCATGTGGGCCTCAGCTGCATAATTTGTTGATAAAATTCACGGGGGCTAACTTCTTGGCCGGGTGAAAATATTTGGGTCCAGTCTAATGTTTTAAATGGTTCCGATGGGCTGATTAGCGTTAAAATTAAATTCTCTGAGTGTGACTCTGCTAGATCATTGGCCGCAACAATAAACTGTTGTTGTTTAGAACCAGGTATTTCAGTTTTTGTACCAGAAACAAAATAATTTACATCGCTAGATGAATTTGGATAGAGTGGTACAAGTAAATTATTGTTTGTGTAATTAGAAACTAGCAAATATCCGTCGGCCAAAATACTTAATGCAATTTTTATATGATCGTCGATCTGATATACCGACTTGTTAAGCTTAGCCAATAGCAGCTCATGGCGAAAATAGTTGCTTGGGAAAGCTTTGACACTAGCGGAAATGTTAACCTCAATTATAGGAAGCCCGAGTTGGTCCAGCGTGGGTGCCTGAGACCAGGAGCCATTCCAAGAAAGAATACGTTCTTCTACGATAAGCCCTTGGGTAAAAGAATCAATTAGGTCAAATTGCATTAAACCATTACGGATTGTTGAAAAATTACTTATTTGCACGCCTGTGGCATGAGTAATTGCATTAATGCGTGCGTTGTTTAAAGCATCAGCTTTTGCTTTGGAAATTGTTTGGTTAAGACTGATTGTGGCGCTGCCGGTAGCATTGACAATAACGATCTCGCTTTCATTGGCACTGCTGAAAAATGAGTTGCCAAACAAAATAACCAAAATGATTAGTTTAATTACGAACTTCATTCATAAACAACCAAAAATAAAACCTGATTCTGATGAGCTAGTTCTTGAAGCCTCAAAAATTGCTGGTGGGTTAACAATAGTGTACCTGTTGAGCTGTTGGGCAGTGCGTTGAATTTTAATAAGTTAGCATATTCGGCAATTGCACTTGTGTGGTTCGATTGTAGATACTCATAAATATAGTTTGATGAATTCAGTCCATTCTGTTTATGAACCAAGTTGGCGACATGTGTTTCACTTGCAATAGAGACAATTGTTGGTTGTATGGTAGGACGAAATCTTGTATTTCGGGTATCAATGATAACTTGCTGCCTGGTGAGCATAGAGTGATTGATGGTATCAGTAGTCGTTGAAATTCGTAGCCTTAAGTTGTGTGCTGATGTATTGCTTGAACCAAGCCCCATTGGGTTGCCACTAAATAGAGGTAATTGCATTGCGACCACGACCCGTGGTGTGTTGTCGATCCATTCGATGGTTCGCTGAATTTCCTTAGCGCCTCGAATATAACCTTGACTGGCTGTTACCAGTGAATCATTTTGCAAAAGCAATTCTTGATAGGTGCTGTGAGCATTTATTTGAATACCATTTACGGTTTCGGAAAGTTGGGCGAGCGCAAGTTGCCTGGCGGTTTTAGTGGCGACCATCTCGGCTTGGACACGGTTGCTCATTTTAGACATATCAGCAGTGCCGGTAGCGTAAACAGTGATTGTGTTAGCCGACCAGTCTATTTTTGGGCTGAGAGATAAATTTACAGAATTTATTGAAGCGTTGGATGCTGTTTCTCTTAGTGGACTAACCTGGTTCGGCGGGGTTTGCTGCAGATTCATAAAATTGTATGCAATACTGCCTGTGATACCAGCAAGTAAAAAAAGAGACGCAGCTAGTGCGTATCGCGGCTTGGAAAATTTATTAGATTCATTATGCTCTGAATTTCCTGAAAGCGAACCTTCATTTCGTATGCCAGTGTCTTGTGCTTGAGAATTCTGATAGCTTTCTTCTGTCTGCAAATTATGAGTAAGTTGAAGCAAATAAGCTTTTTTACATGTGCCGCATTGCTGTAGATGGAAATGAATACGCTGGTAATTGTTCTCATCTAATGACTTATTGATGTATCCTAGCAAATCAGTATCACACATATGAATTTCGTTGGGAGAAAGATAATCAATGGACTCAATTCGTTTAAGCTGACCTGTCGTAATTCGTATATCTTTCAATTTATCCTGGCAAGCTGAGCATTGATGTAAATGAATTAGATCTGTTTGAGCCAAACTTTGCTCAAGTAGGTATTGCAAGAGTAAGTTGTCGTTTAGATGTTGGCTCATGGTGTTACTTCTTTGCTGGATTGTGATAGTTGCTTATGTAAAGACTTCAGTTTTGCAAGTGTTTTGCGTAAAAAATAATAAATGTGTTGTGTATTCATAGACTCTGGCTGAACTGTGTCATTTAGGCAAATCGCCTGTTGTTTTAACACTTGCAAAACGCTAGTTGCTTTCAATTCATCAATCACCATAGCATCAATTATATATTGTTCAAGCCAGTCAAGTTTTTGATAAGCGTGATGAATGTCGCGTTGTTCAATTTGTTTGATGGTTGTAGTTTCAAGGCTGGGTAGTTCTAGAAAAATAGAAGCAGATTCATCAATTTGCTGAATTTGAGTCAATGACAAAATAGTAGTTTGGTGCAGCAAATGTGATTTGTTACGCTTCATAAGTTCTTGTTTGATGCGTTTCGTAATGCAGGCTATATCGTCAATTGTACGCCCGATGCGTTGCGTGATGCTCTCCATGTCTGCTTGATCAATGAGATACCAAAATACTTTATATGCATCTGGGTCTATGGCCTTGATATAAGCAGGTACGCGAATACGTCGGCGAAAACGCCAGTCCTTGAACCGCTCCATAAAAGGAACGGAGAACAAAATTTTGGAAAAATATTTGGTTATTGCAAGCTTGGATGGCTGATCACCAAGTGCGAGACTGCGATCTTTACCAATCAAATCCTCAAGTGACCAAGCGTATAACGCATTACCCCACTCACAAAAAGCTACTGAAGAATCAAATACACCCCAGTTTGAATCAAGTGTGCATTGAAACTGTCTATAATTGTCAAAACAATATTTCTTACAGATATTCGGCAAATATTTTTCAAGTAGCGCAAAGACAGTTTCTCGAACCAAAGTAGAGTCTTTCGCTTTTTGTTCACTTGGCGTTGCTTGCTCTTGGTGAGTACTATAAATCATTTCTTTCATTCAACCGCCTTACAAGGAGTTTTCAAAATCATGCTCTAAGTTTGCTTTCCCAAGGTTAACTAGGATTTGAGAGCTCGATTGAACCAGTTGAGGGGTTTGTGTTACGCCATAGAGTTTGCGCGCTTGTGTTGTTACATGTTGTTGTAAATATTCATTGATCTCCACGCTTGTGATTCGTCGGTCGTTGTTTGCATCGGCTTTGCCCTGAAGTCCAAGTAGAAAGTAGTATGTAAACAAACTGTGTTTCTCACGCTTTAACCAAGTGCTGATTTGGCTCGCGGAGGTGCTGGTAAAAATACTGGTATTTTTTAACAAAGGATGGATGTTGGGTGATTTTAATTGTATTGGACTTATATCGGAAAATAGAAAACCGCCAGCGGAGTTACCCGAGAAACAAGTATCTAAAACAATAGTTAAATCCTTAGCGCCTAGTAAGGTTAGGTTCGAATAAAATAGTCTTAAAGAATAGGCGCTATAACGCAAATAAAATGGATCAGAGTCAACAGGAACTAAAAACGCGTTTTCTTCATCCTCTAGATCGGGGGCGCCATGACCGGTGTAATAAATAAATAGTCGAGTTTGACCGGGAGTAACCAGATGGTTCAGTTTGCCGCGTGGATTGTCAGCGGTACCGAATAATTCATAAAAAGTTGCAGCGCTTGCATCTTCATAAAACAAGATATTCTTCTGGGAAAATCCTAGCTGTTTGTGCAAATACAAACGAATCTGGCGGGCATCATTATGAGCATAACTTACTCTTGGCACACCCACTGCTGTATAGTTTCGATTTCCAATGACTACGGCAATCGCATGTTCATCGATCGGTGGGTTGGTGAATTGAAAAGTTTTTTCGGATGAATAATTTCCAATAGTGGTATCATTAGTTATTTGTTCGATTACAATGTGCTTGTCCTGCTGAGTTAAGTACGCATTGAGGTCCAATAAGTCGCTGAAAACAATTTGGTTAGAAGGATTGCGTAACTCAAGTGTTATTGGAAATTGTTGATTGTGTTTTACTCGCTGGTTACTTAAGAATGAAAATGAAAAAGTCCTTTCCTGTTTTGGGTAAAGTCTGCCGACAACAAAATGACTGAAACTATCAGGTCCGAAAAATACGTTTTCACCAAGCTGAATCTCCGCGTTGAGATAGTCGCTGACGCCTTTCCCAATATTTGAAAGTGTTAAATTAACATTGACGATTTCTCCCGGTCCGATTTTTCCATCGGCATCATAATCATAGTACTCCACTTTACTAATGACCAGCTGTTCTGCCTGATGAGTTTTGCTAGTGACTGATACGGAAAATGGTGGGCTATCAAAGCCGGCAATTTCTTGAGCAACAAACTCAAACCGCACGATCTGATTAGCAATTGATCTTTCGGCTTCAAGTTCGATAAATTTTAAGATCCGTTGTTTAGGTTGAAGCTCTCCTATGTATAAATCGTTAATAACCTTAACCTGATTTCCAGCGCTATGCTGAATATCGATTGAGACTTGTTTTGCAACTGATTGTCCAGAATTCAGTATTTCTAAAACAAAACTGGCGCGTTCTCCCCCGTCAAACACTTGATCAGACGTAGGATCTTTGAAAGAAATTGAAGTTATGTCTAACTGAGGTGGATGTGCTAGGCGGCGTTTTTCCTCTAATAAAGCAATAATTTCTTGCATGCGCTGCTGAGGGAAATAGTCTTGTTGTATTTGTTTCTCAGAGCTGTAGGGACGTACGCCACGACCCATTGAGCGTAGAGAAAATTGTTTTATAACATTCGTCGTCACCGGCCCATCATCTGATTGTATTGAAATCGCTTTAGCATATTGTTCCAGGGCCTGTTCATATTGTCCTTGCGCATAAAAATTCTCAGCACTGTGAAAATAGTTCAACGCAAGCAAAGACTGGCTAGCAAAAGCAGCGCTTGCTAGTGGTACGAGTAGAAAAAATGAAAATAATGTTTTTATTCTATTCCTCACACAAAGTCCTTAAAATCGTTGAAAAGAGTAACTAAGTGACACATGCCAAACCTCGGTGTTTTCTAGCGGTTGTGAGTAAGCAAGTGCCACATCAAGAAAATGCTTGTGTTGCCAACCTAAACCTATCCCTATGGATCTGAGTTCGTTCTGAATGATCTGATTTTTGCTTTGAATTTGACTCCAGCCGACGCGAGTCATAAAGGCTAGTTGATGATGTAGCGAAAATATAAACTCAAGACCTGCTGAGAGTCGTTGTTGCCGCGCAGCGACGTTGTTCAAAGCAGAATAATCACGCCAGCTCAAATGCTCCAATGCCAAATTGCAAAACACGAGAAAATACTGATTGTCTGAACGGCCAGTTAGACCAACGCTCTGACTCTGTGGTCTTTGTGGCTGTAATTCAATGAGAGGTTTTGCAATGCCTTGAACGGGAATTTGCGCATACTGAAGCTTGATGGGTGAGCGCCAGTTTGCACCTAGCTGAACAAGATAATTATTGTGCTGAAACAAGGGTGTCAACATTGCCATGGAAATACCATTGCCCGCTGGACCCGCGGAAATGCAAGTGTTGTTTGTTTCGCATTTTACATTGCTGCGATGATGATCAAGACTTAATCCCCATTTGAATCTAGCTAGGGTGCTAGCGAAAGCGAAGGAATATTGGCGATGTTCTAATACTACGCGGCCATAGGGACGACTTGTCACAAGATTACTGATCTGATCAATATGATAACGACTTTGATAAGGCTCCAGAATCGCGAAACCAAGTGCAAACAAAGGATGAGTTTGTTGTTTGCTGATGCGAAACTTTTTACTGAGTGTCATTTGTCGTATGTTGGTTTTCTCTAACGGATCAAATTGCAGATTTTGTTGATGAAGCAGAAGGCCTCGGCTTTCCAGTTCTACACTCATATCTAATGATGCACTATAATCGTCGATGAGTCCGGCCGGGTTATACCATACTGCACTGCTGTCGTTTGCTTGTGAGACAAAAGCACCAGCGAGGGCTCCTGCGCGAGCGCCAATATTATTAAGCGCAATTGTTGACGCGTTAACACTAGTGGAATAAACCAGAAGTATTAAGTACCAACACTGAAAGACCAGAAAATAGGAATTGTTCAAGCGACAAAACTGCATGTCATTATATCCGTATAGTTCTTTGTGGTATGGCTAGCCTTACTATAATTCCGTAGGCGTTCTTATAGGTAGTATAATTTCATTAATCTAATTATACTTGTATTTAATTTTCGCTAAAGTAAAAAATCGTGGATTATGGCGAACGACTTGTGGAAGCTTCTTCACGATTTTAAAACAACATCTTAATCAACATGCTAGGAAAATGCGTGAATAAGTTGTATTTTATTTGCACTTTCATAACTATCTTATTTTTCTTGTTTGCCTGCAGCCCTAGTCCGGAAACAGAGTACTTTGACATACCTAGCACACCAATACTTCAAGTACAAACTAACGATTCCAGTGTATTTCTGTCGTGGGCGAAAATCAGTGATGCAGAAGGATATTTTTTATATTGGAGTGTCGATCCTGAGGAGGCGGAAAAGGAATGGAAACAGATACGACTTCAGGATCATCATTTTCTTCATGAAAATCTCGACAATGAAACCGTTTATTTCTATTTTGTCGTAAGTTTTAATCAAGGTGGCCAAAGCCAGCGGTCACAAATTGTGTCCGCCACACCGATGCCTATACTTGCGCAACCAGAATTATTACCTTTTGATGCTGAGCAAAACCAAGTGAAAGTTCGTTGGCAGCCTGTTCAGCAAGCCGATGAATATGAGGTCGTGTTGTCACTTTATGCAACTACCCAAACGAAAAATTCTGGTCGAGGTTTAACCCAAACAATAGCGGTGGGTCAAGAGACTAGTTTTGTGATTGAGGATATCGCTGAGAATCAGTTTCTATATTTTTCGGTACGTGCCTTACGCAAGGGAATGGTGGGTGTGGTAAGTGAAACAGTAGCAGTTGCGAAAGCGCCAAAAATTTCTATTGTAGAAAATAATCAATCGTTAAATATACGCTGGGAGAAAATTATTGGCGCAGAAATTTACGAAGTGTTCTGGTCAACATCGCGTGATTTGCCCTTAAATCAATGGCAGTCGGTTGAAACAATAGCAACGCAACAAGAATTGAACGGACTAAGTAATGACCAGCCATATTATATTCGAGTAATGGCCAAGCAGGCTTTGGGTTGGAGTTTAATTTCAGACCCATCCAGTGGAACGCCATTTGAAACACTTGAGCAAATGCAATTCTTTTCTGCTGTATCTAGCGAAACTGAAATAAGTTTTACCTGGAGCGCTAATTTGGACGCGGATGCTTATGTGCTATTCATCGCTGCAGATAACCGACTAACCAAAGATAATTATTGGAGTTTGCCCGCTGGCAGAATGATAGAAGTTGGCCGTGTGAATAACTATAGCGCTTCATTTTTAATACCAGGAATGGTTTATTATGCAATGGTTGCAGCTAAAAGAAATAATGTTATAGGTACTCCTTCAAATCAAATCGCCGTCAGTTTGCGTACCTTACCGCCATTAAATATTTCTCAAGAACCCTTGAATCAAAGTGTGTTAATTGATTGGGCGCTGGTGCCAGATGCAGTAAATTTTAATGTATATGTCGCAGCCGGGTCGGGTGTAACAATTGATAATTCCAATGATCTTGCCGATTGGAAAATGTTTCGTGGGGTGAAGCCACCGTATTTTATTTACGACTTAATTAATGGTAAGGAATACTCGGTTATTATCAGTGCAAACAATAGCTTGGCTGAGCCAAGCCACGTTTCTGAAGAAATTCGTTTTTCGCCTAATAATAAAAAAGGGATAGTCACAGGTAAATATCATAATTGTTATGTGGGGAGGAACAAAAAATTATGGTGTTGGGGATGGAATGACTCTGGTCAACTGGGCGTTGGCGCCCAAGGTGAAGCCACTAGCCGTGCAGATCCAGTAGAAGTGATTAGTAACAATTTATGGATAGATGTAGCTGCAGGAGGACAACATAGTTGTGGTTTGACAACTCAGGGGCAAATTGCTTGTTGGGGGAAAAATTATGCTGGTTCTCTCGGAATTGGAGGAAACTCCAATTTGTTGCAGCCGTCACTTTTTTTAGAAAAAGAAGAATGGGTTGATTTTTCTTTGGGTCACTCGCACAGTTGCGCCATTGATAGAAGCCGTGACTTGTATTGTTGGGGTGGGAATACCTATGGCGAGCTTGGGATTGGCACCGCCAGTACAAATCGTTTTCCCGTCAAAGTAACGAATAGTAGTGGCGGTTGGTATAGCATCCATCTTGGGTACGATCATAGCTGCGCTATTGGCATCGACAAGTCCGTATGGTGTTGGGGAAAAAACCTTCATTACGAATTAGGTGATGGCACTAATACAAACAAATCATTGCCGGTAAAAATTTCTGATGAAAAATGGTTACAATTGTCTCTGGCAGAGTCGCACACATGTGGAGTAAAAGTTAACGGTTCGCTCTGGTGTTGGGGACAAAATACATATGACAAAACAGGCGCTGGAATTGAAAAAATTAGCGTCTTTAGCAAAACGCCGCAACGGCTGGGAAATGATAATGATTGGCAGGCTGTGAGTATTGGTGCAAACCATAGTTGCGCACTAAAACAAAATGGTGATTTATTCTGCTGGGGTGATAATTCCTATGGCCAAATTGGATATCAAAGTAATGACCGGTTGGTCAGTTTTGCCAGCAAAGAAGTAGTGGGTCAAAATTTTGAAAGTCTTTCTTCTGGAAAATTTCATACATGTGCAAGCAAGGTTGACAATAGTCAATGGTGCTGGGGTGCAAATACACATAATCAACTTGCTTTTGGCTACCAAGCATTTGGAATGAATGCTTATGTAACCACGCCTTTGAAAATTGGACAAGCCAACAATTGGTCTCAATTGGCTTTAGGCGATGGTTTTAGTTGTGGAATTAGAACTGATCACAGCTTGTGGTGTTGGGGAGGGAATCAAAAGGGGCAATTGGGATTAAATAACTTCGTAATGTGGGATGAACCAACCAGGGTCGCTGGATCTACACAGTGGCGCAGTATTGATGCTGGATTGGATCACAGTTGTGCTTTGGATAGTGAAAATAAATTGTTTTGTTGGGGATCGGCAGAAAATGCAAAGTTGGGTAGAGAGTCACCAATGGATGTGGCGGTACCTACTCAAGAGCTTACAGAAAGCGTCCATTGGTCATCAATCAGTCTCGGGAAAAGTCACAGTTGTGGTTTAAAGCTGGATGGTAGTGTTTGGTGTTGGGGTCAAGGAGCCTCTGGACAATTAGCGCAAGGAGTAGATGATCTCTTATCTAAGTTTGTGGCAACACCGGCGGTAAGTGATCTTTTGTTTGAAAGGTTATCGTTAGCAGGAGATCACAGTTGTGCTGTACGTTCGGAAGCAATGACAAACTCAGTCTTAGATAATGCCTTATGGTGCTGGGGCAGTAGCTTAGAAATTCGTAATGGTTTAAGCGAAAACGCTACCTATCCGGTACGTATTGCAGAGAACCAACAATGGATAGAAATTCGAACAGGAATAAACCATAGCTGTGCTCGAGATGCGCAACAACAAATTTGGTGTTGGGGAAATAATCAGTTTGCGAATTTGGGGGCAGGCGATTTATTCACACTAAACCAAAGTGACACACCGATCGCACTTGCAGCTATCCCAAGTCTGAATTGGAAATCAATTTCACCGATTAAGGGTGATCATACCTGTGCTATCAGTAGAGCCGATGAGGTTTATTGTTGGGGGTCAAATTCGCATGGACAGCTTGCCACAGGCGCTTGGAATATTGAATACAAGCAAAACACACCTTATTTAATCAATAATTCCGAATGGTTAGATGTCAAAACCGGAGCAAATCATAGTTGTGGTATTCAAATCGATGGTTCTTTATGGTGTTGGGGTGGAAATGACTTGGGTCAAGTTGGTGCCGGGATTTCGGCACGTTTTTTA
>Ga0224506_10003703_pt1 | contig 10059 bp, 11 predicted proteins | sample SF_Jan12_sed_USG_2_FD_169108 | JGI IMG/M metagenome (GOLD analysis project Ga0224506, IMG submission 169108) | Sediment microbial communities from San Francisco Bay, California, United States - SF_Jan12_sed_USGS_8_1 | ecosystem: Environmental > Aquatic > Marine > Sediment | place: USA...
TGCACGGTTGGTATTTAGATATTGTTGAAGGAACATTGCTTTCCTACGATCCAGAAGAAAAATCGTTCAAAAAAATTGACTAATCTATTGGGGCCATCAACCGCCCGCTTCAAAAATTGCTTTCAGACCTTCGCGGTAAGTTGGGTATTTTAAGGTGATGCCCAATTCTTCCTTAATGCGTTGATTGCTGACTAATCGATTATCAGCCCAGAAGGTTTTGTTCATGTCGCTCATATCGCGTAAAGCATCTTCAAATGATATTTCCGGCGGCGCGGGAAAACGCATAATTTCAGACGCTGCTTTTGTAACCGCCGATGGTTCTGCTGGTTCGTCGTCGCATACATTATAGATTGCGCCCGGGGTCGGGTTATTTATGGATGCCACAAGCACGTTTGTAATATCGTCTACGTGGATACGGGAAAACTTGTGTCCGGGTTTTGTTATATTTTTTGCTTTGGCATTTCTTATTTTATCAAACATGCTGCGCCCGGGGCCATAAATACCGGCAAGGCGAAAAACATGGATTGGTAAATTGTTAAATGCACCAAGGTTCTGCCAGCGGTTTTCGGCCAGTGCGCGAAAGCGCGAGCGTTCTTGGGTTGGCAGTAGTGGTGCATTTTCATCCACCACCCGACCCTTGGTATCGCCATACACCCCAACGGTAGAAAGATAGCCTATCCATTTTATATGCTCACGGTGCCTTGCAATATCTGGCCCGTGAACATCAAGAACTGCATCGCCAGCTGCATCTGGGGGTATTGAAACAAGAACATGGGTTACGTCATCAAACAGAAAGTCAAAGTCATCAAGCGGATGATCCCGATCAAACGAATACGAAACAAACCCATTATTATTGCCGCCATCATCGTGTTCACCAAATTGATGGGTGCCAGAAATTCGCCAGCCTTCATCAAAAAGCTGGGCAGCCAGATGCATGGCGCTGTAGCCGAGGCCGAAACAAAACAGGTGCGGTGATTTATCAGTCAATTATTTGGCCTTGTTGGATTATAGTATTAATTAGATGACTATAACGCACACCCTGCGCAGAGGCATAATGATAACCGCTATAAGAAATTTGTCCTTGTTGTTTATGGTTTTTGTGGCCCCCATTCAAGGGGTTGCGAACGAAAATACTGCCCCTACAAACACTGGCCCCACAAACAATGAGGCTAATTACCGCGCCTGCTTGAATATGGCATCAAGCAACCCATATGATGCTTTTGATGAGGCCGTCCGCTGGGAAGGCTTGGGCGGTGGGCACCCTGCTAGATATTGCGCCCTAGCGGCACTAATGGGAATGGGCAGATTTGACGAAGCAGCCCAAGGGTTTGAGGGGCTGGCCAATGAGGTCGATGCATCAAAAGAGTTTAAAGCCCGCCTGCTAAGCCGGGCCGCAGAAGCGTGGCTTTTATTTGATCAGCTAGACACCGCCCTAGATGTAATTGACACCGCCGTCACAATGAGCCCCGATGACGCAGAACCATTAGTAATTCGAGCACAGATTTTTGCTGCTAAGGGCGCTTTTTGGGAAGCAACCGACGATTTGGGTCAGGCAATTTCAATTTCGCCATTTGACGCCGATGCCCTAGCCTTTAGGGCTAGCGCTTGGCGACAGCTTGACGTACTGGATTTGGCAAAAGAAGATGCTTTGCGCGCTTTACAAATTGCACCAAGCCACCCCGCTGCATTGCTTGAGTTGGGCAATATACAGCGAATTGAAGGCGATGATAATCAGGCTAGAAAAAACTGGATGACAATTATTTCAACATGGCCTACCAGCAAGGCCGCACTTGCAGCACAAACAAACATTGAACTTTTGGATATAAAAAAAAATGAACGAAACAACTAACGAAAACAGTAACGATACCAACAAACCTGGCTTACGCGATGCAATGGCCGTGACCCCGGGCAACGTGGTTATTATAAAAACCGATGATAACATTGCTGCATTTATAAAAACTGAGCGCATTGGCAAAGAATACATCCACCATTATGCGGTGCAGATTTTTCCACGGGTTAAATCTGATTTAGGGATGGTCTATCTTGATCCCGAAGACAAAATTTTTGATACCGGCTTTGCGGCTAATTTTGAATTAGGCGCCGGTGTCGGCGACGAGGCCCCAGCGCCCGGTCACGCATTTGAAAATGCTTCGGGACATTTTATAAAAGTAATTGATGATCCCAAATCGCAAAAAATGTTTGGCTTTATTGACATTTCCACTGCCGTGGTCCGGCTTAGGCAGGAACGTGGCGTTATTAACGTTCACAGTGAATGGTGCGCAGGTTGCGTTGATAACGGCAAAAGCATTTCACTTGATGAAGTGCTGGCGCGTTTTAAAAACGAAATCTAAAAATCTAAATCTGAATAATGTTTTGGTGGCGGTACGCCGGGTATCATGTCATGCAACAGTTGACGAAAGCCGGGTCGTGATTTTATTCGCACGTACCAATCTTTAACCACTGGATATTTTTCCCACGGCACATCGCCAAGATAATCAACGCTGGAAATGTGCGCCCCGGCACTAAGGTCGGCCAGCGATATACGTTCGCCCGCCAGCCAGTCACGGCGTTCAATCAGATAGGTTATATAATCCATATGATGTTTAATATTGGAAAGGCCCGCACGAATTGCTTTTGAATCGGGCGCGCCAAGACCAAGGAAGCGTTTAGTAATTTTTTCTTCGATTAAATTTATCGTTACTTCGTTATTAAATTTTGAATCAAACCAATGACAAAGTCGCCTGACCTCAGCCCGTTCAATTGGGCTAGCCCCAAGCAATGGTGGATTGGGATGAATTTCATCCAAATATTCAGAAATTGCGCCCGCACCTGAAATTGTGGTTCCGTTTTCTTCTACCAAAACCGGAACCTCGCCCGCCGGGTTTAGGCGCAAAAACCCTTCGCGCCGTTCCCATACTTTTTCTACGATGGGTTCAAAATCCATGCCCTTTTCCCCCAAAACAAGTCGTACCTTGCGGGAAAAAGGGTCTAGCCAAAGGTGATAAAGTTTTCGCATGGGGCAATTATATACACGCTAACCTTTAACGCTAAAACAACGAACAATGCCTTAAGGGCGGTGTTTTTCATTTATTGTGACAAAAAGTTGGATTTATTCTAAATTAGCTTAATTGTTTTATATATATTTAAAAATCAAACCACAGGCAAAAAAGGGCGTGTAATGCTTATTAAAGTCAAAAAACAGTCCGATTTAAGCGAAAATGATGTCACCCCAGAACGGCTTTTTAAGGCTAGGCGCAAATTTTTAAACATTGGAGCGGCGAGCATTACAGGGGCAGCGCTTAGTGGTATTGCGGGCGGTATTTTTGCGAGCCCCACCCCGACCAAGGCAGCTGGTGCCCAACTTGGGACAACCAAGTGGGCTGGCTCAACCGATGAAACACCAACCGATTTTGAATCAATCACCACCTACAACAATTTTTATGAATTTGGCACATCCAAGGAAGCGCCGCGTTTTAACGCCGAAGGGTTTGTTACCAGCCCATGGACGGTTGAAGTTTCGGGGTTGGCCAAAAATACAGGTACTTTTGATGTTTGGGACCTGATTGATAAAAACAAACTTGAAGAACGCATTTACCGTCATCGCTGCGTCGAAACTTGGTCAATGGTGGTGCCGTGGGTTGGCATACCATTGGCAGATATTGTCAAACGCCTAGAACCACAAACAAGCGCAAAATATATTGCATTTAAAACCCTGCATGACCCCGAGCGTATGCCGGGGCAAGAACGTGCGGTACTGCAATGGCCCTATGTTGAGGGCCTACGCCTTGATGAAGCAATGAACCCGCTTGCGCTTTTGGTGGTGGGGGTTTACGGCCAAGAATTACCGCCGCAAAACGGTGCGCCCATTAGATTGGTGGTGCCGTGGAAGTATGGTTTCAAAGGAATTAAATCAATTGTCAAAATTGAATTTAGCGAAAATGAGCCGCCTACCTCGTGGAATATTTCCGCCCCCGGTGAATATGGGTTTTATGCCAACGTAAACCCTAACGTTAGCCACCCGCGCTGGAGCCAAGCCAAGGAAAGAAGAATTGGCGAATTTCTAAAGCGTAAAACATTAATGTTCAATGGCTATAGCGATGAAGTCGCAAGCCTTTATTCCAATATGGACCTTGAGAAATATTTCTAATGAAAATTCCGTTTCGCGCTATCTGGTGGACGGTTCTTGTGTTTGTGTTTCTTCCGCTGGTGTGGCTGATTTATAATGCGCTAACTGGCGGTCTTGGGGCTAACCCGATCGAAGCCATAAACCGCTATTTGGGTGACTGGGCTTTGCGTTTTTTACTTATTGCGCTGGCCCTGACGCCTATTCGTATTTTCACTAAACAAGCATGGCCGATACGCCTACGCCGGATGCTTGGGCTAACTGCTTTTTTCTATGCTTTTGCACACCTGTCTAACTATGTGGTGATTGATCAGTTCTTTGACTGGGCCACAATATGGCAGGACATCGTAAAGCGGCGCTTTATAACCGTTGGCATGGTGGTTATTTTAATTCTGCTGGTGCTGGCGCTTACCTCACCCGCGCGGATTGCCAAACGCTTAGGCGCAAAAAAATGGAAACAGTTGCACTGGTTAGTTTACCCAGCGGGGGCTTTGGCATGTTTACATTTTTTCTGGATGGTCAAGGCCGACATCCGCGAGCCAATTATATATGGAATTATTTTTTCTATTTTAATTATTATTCGATTAGTTGAGCGTCATAGAAAAAAGCTGTCATTACGCGGCAACTGAAAAATCAGCTTACCTTTATGGCTAATGGTACTTTTTGGCTCTGCTCTGGCCCGGTTGAAATTTCATCAAGCTCATAACCCGGATGATCTTTATTCCACATTTCACCCCAAGGAAAACGCAAACAAAGCGCCATTGCATCATCGCCAACTGGTTCCAGTTTTTTTTCTGCGGTCTTTGGTAATGGCTCTTTATTTAAGCGACAATACATTATTACTGCTGCAGCAACTTCGGAATTAGTGAACGAAAGGGTTCGGCCATAACCGTCTTCATGTTTTGAAAGAAATTTAATATCTATCTGTAATTCCGGTTCCCATAATAATTCAACCTCGCCAATCCGGGTCTCTGGCATAGACACATTGGTGCGCAGGCAGAAATTAACCATCAGTGCCTGTATTTCCTCGTTGGAAAAAACTATTTTTTTCAAGTCTAGCGGCATGGCCGTTGGCTTCTCCATAGGTGTTATACCTTTGGATATTTGGGTGGCCGCAACGGGTATTTCACTATTATTTTAAGATTTGTTTATTTTTTAGATTTCGGAACGCGAGAAATCCACGTTATCTGACAGACCAACGGCTAAAGCTATGGAATCCTTTTGTACCTGCAGGTGTTTTTTGGCCCGCCGTGGTAGCGGGATTTTGGCTTCGCGGCATGCCCCGATAAGGGATTCCACAATATCGCTTTCGCCCAGCATGACCCTAAAGGGTTCAGCTGGGTTGGACGAAACAAACCTAAGGGCCACCCTTAACCCCTCTGGCACGCTTTCTGAAACAATGCGGTTTCGCCCTTCGGCAAGAATTATTTCAAAATCCTGCATGGGTGAATCGGGCAACTGAATACCCTTGCCCCGACAATAATGCGGCAAGATCAACCTTAATTCACGGTTAGAAAAAATTATTTTTCTGACGTCTACGGGCATCGGTACCTCAAAGCACGCTTGTGCATTATTAACCTAAACGCCCCGGTCAAATATGTAGCATAATCTTTTAATTCAAGGTAAATTTTTAATATAGAAATTCAATGCGCTAATTTTTTTAATGCGCTTGACCCCAATTGCCCCCGACACCAACGTCTACCACCAATGGAACGTCCAGCGTTGCCGCCCCTTCCATTATGGTTTTTATCAATTTAGTGGTTTTTTCCAACTGTGATTTAGGCAGCTCAAACACCAATTCATCATGAACCTGCAAAAGCATTTTTGCGTTTAAGCCCGCATCATTTATTGCCTCTGGCAATAAAATCATGGCGCGTTTTATTATGTCTGCCGCCCCGCCTTGAATTGGGGCGTTAATGGCAGCACGTTCGGCAAAGCTGCGACGCATTTGGTTTTTATCATTTATGCCGGGAACAAAACATTTACGCCCATAAAGCGTGGAGACAAACCCGTCACGCGCCGCCTGTTTTTTGGTTTTTTCCATATAATCAAGAATACCAGGGAACCGTTCAAAATATGCATCGATGTATTGTTTTGCCTCGGTCCGTGAAATGCCAAGCTGGCGCGCTAGTCCAAATGCGGAAATGCCATAAATAATTCCAAAATTAATTGCCTTGGCTCTGCGCCTAACGTTTGGATCCATTCCTTCTACCGGAACGTCAAATACTTGCGATGCGGTCATCGCATGAATATCCAAACCTGCGTGAAATGCTTCTTTCAATGTATCGATGCCCGCAACATGGGCAAGCAAGCGCAGTTCAATTTGTGAATAATCCGCACTTAATAATATGTTTCCTTTCTCTGCAACAAATGCGGTTCTAACCGCGCGCCCTTCCTCAGTTCGAATGGGAATATTTTGCAAGTTTGGATCGCTTGATGCCAGCCTACCGGTTGAGGTTCCGGCCATTGAATACGATGTATGTACCCGCCCGGTATCGGGGTTAATTTGGTTTTGCAGGGCATCGGTGTAGGTGCTTTTTAATTTTGCTAATTGGCGCCAGCTTAAAACATGGGCGGGCAATTCATGCACATGGCTTAGCTCTTCTAGTACTTCGGCATCGGTTGACCATGCCCCTGATTTTTTGCTTTTTTTGCCACCTTCTAAGCCCAATTCATCAAATAATATTTCCCCTAATTGTTTTGGCGACGCAATATTAAATTCCCGCCCGGCAATTTTATGGATATCGTTTTCCAGCACACCAAGACGTTTAGCAAAATCATCTGAAAGATTTTTTAAAATTTTTGCATCGACTTTGATGCCGTGCATTTCCATATCTACCAGTATTTGAATTAATGGTCGTTCAATGGTTTCATAAACCGTGACCATATGTTCATCGACAAGACGCGGTTTTAACAATTGGTGTAATTGCAATGTTATGTCTGCATCTTCGGCGGCGTAATCTAATGCTTTGTCTAGTGCCACATAATCAAACGTCACCTTGGCCTTGCCGCTACCAGTTACGTCTTTGAATTTTATGGTTTCTACGTCCAGATGGGTCAGGGCCAGTTCGTCCATACCGTGGCCGTGCAAGCCGCCTTCTAGTACATAACTAATCACCATTGTGTCATCGACGGGGGTAATTTCAACCCCGCTGCGCGCCAATACCACCTTGTCATATTTTATATTTTGCCCAACCTTCAAGACGCCTGGGTTTTCTAACAATGGCTTTAAAAGCGCCAATGCTGTTTCACTGTTAATTTGTTTTGGTGTGCCTTCGTTGTTTTTATCATCACCACTATCACCTAGGTCGAACGCCCCTTGTGCCGGTGCGCCCCTGTGTGCCAGCGGTATATACGCCGCAAAACCGGGTTGGCAAGACAGCGATATCCCCACAAGCTTTGCCGCCATGCTATCAAGTGCGGTGGTTTCAGTATCAACTGCCACGATCCCCGCATCCATTGCGCCCGCAATCCAGCGTTTTAATGCATCTTCATCTTGCACCAGTTCATAAACTTTTTCCGTTGGCGCTTGCGGTTTTGCGGTTTGTTTTGTAACGCTAACATCTTTTACATTTTTTGTTTTTTTGTCCGCAGATGTATTCTTAGATTTTTCAGGAATGCTAAAGCCCTTGGCCTCAAACTTTTTTACCAACGATTTAAAATTCTGCTCAATCATAAATGACATTATTTTGTCGGGGTCGGGTTTGCGCAAAATAAATTCATCAATTGTTTTTTCAACTGGAACATCTTTTTTCAATGTAACCAACTGGCGTGAGATACGGGCTTTATCGGCCTGTTCCAACAATTTTTCACGCCGTTTGTTTTGTTTTATATTTTTGGCATTAGCCAAAACCCCATCAAGATCACCATATTCATTTATCAACAATGCTGCGGTTTTTACCCCGATACCTTCGACGCCGGGAATATTATCCGAACTGTCGCCAGCTAATGCCTGCACGTCGATTACGCGTTCAGGCCCGACACCAAATTTTTCAAATACTTCGTCTGGTCCGATGATTTTATTTTTCATGGCGTCCAGCATGGTTACGCCAGGGCCAACCAATTGCATTAGATCTTTATCGGATGACACTATTGTTACTTCGACCCCGCGTTCGCGCGCATGCATGGCATAAGTTGCAATAAGATCATCTGCTTCATAGCCCTCCATATCAACCGAAGCCAAATCCATTGCTTCAACCGCTTCGCGCACTAACTGAAATTGCGGTATTAGGTCGTCTGGTGGTGGTGGGCGATGGGATTTATATTCAGGATAAATATCACTTCTGAATGTTTTGCGCGCCCGGTCAAGCACCACGGCAATGGCATCGGCGTCAGTTTCTTCAACCAGTTTCATAATCATTTTGGTAAAACCATAAACTGCGCCAACGGGCGTGCCGTCGGCCCTGCTCATGGGTGGAAGGGCGTGATAGGCGCGGAATATAAAACCCGAACCGTCAATCAGAAATAGGTGCTTCATGGTATTCCAATAGGTTTTTTATTTTCGCTTAAGCGAGATTTATGGATTAGTGCGCGGCAGAAATTTTTGCATCAGGGTCAAGCTTGAAAGCTTGTCCGCAATAAGGGCATTCGGCCACATTGGTGTGGTGGTCAAGTTTAATATATACCCGTGGGTGACCGCCCGTATCGCCCTTGCCTTCGCATGATACGGTTGTGTCATTTACAATAATTGCTGACTTATCTGACATTAAGTGATTACTCCCTCTTTTAACCCTTTGAGCTCGGCTTTTATTGTTCTTAATTTCTGGCCTTTAGGTCAGGTTGACCCATCGCTATAATGGATGATACCGATTGCGCTGAGGGTTGCAATATTGCATAGCACGCCCGATATTTAACCTTATAAATCTTTGCCTTAAATATAGGTAATAAAAGGATAACGAATGACCGCCCAAGCCCCGCAAACGGCCCAAATGCCAGAAAATGCCGTTGAAATACGCGATCTGGTCAAAACCTATGGGGCGAGCAAAGTTAATACGGAAAAACGCGCGTTGAAGGGTATTTCCCTTGATGTTCCACGTGGGTCATTTTTTGGCCTGCTGGGCCCCAATGGGGCGGGCAAATCTACGCTGATAAATATTTTGGCGGGCCTTGTTAATAAAACATCGGGCACGGCCAGCATTTGGGGTTATGACACCGAAAACAATATGCGTGCAGCTAGGCGCTCTATTGGAATAGTGCCGCAAGAATTAAACCTAGATCCATTTTTTACCCCGCGTGAATTGTTAGATTTGCAAGCCGGTCTTTATGGGGTTCCGGCGGCTGAGCGCAGAACCGATGAAATACTTGAGGCCGTTGGTCTTGCCGATAAGGCGCATTCATATGCCCGCACACTTTCCGGCGGTATGCGCCGCAGATTATTAGTGGCCAAGGCGTTGGTTCATACCCCACAGGTGTTGGTGTTAGACGAGCCCACCGCCGGGGTCGATGTGGAATTGCGCCATCAGTTATGGGAATACGTAAAAAAATTAAATAAGGCGGGTACTACAATTTTGCTCACCACCCATTATCTGGAAGAAGCCGAAGCATTATGTGACCGCATTGCCATAATCAACCATGGCCGTCTGGTGGCGTGTGATGATACAAAAAATCTTTTGGGCAGGCTCGATTCCAAGCGCGTTACCGTGTTATTGGCAGATGAAATAAATGCCATCCCCGATTCTTTAAAGGTTTTTGACGTAACCTTAAAAGACGGACGCGAGCTTGAGTTCAATTACCAGCCATCCAAGGTGCGCTCAGGGGAAATAGTCCGCGCGGTACAAGATGCCGGACTGAGGTTTGCTGAAATCGCCACCAAGGAGCCAGAGCTAGAGGACATTTTTGTCCAGCTAACCAGCGCTCCGGAATCTGATATCTAACTTATTGTTAATAATAGCTTTTTTTAGGCACACGTCAAACGTGTATTTAATGCTTGACCTAAG
>Ga0224506_10003704_pt1 | contig 10059 bp, 5 predicted proteins | sample SF_Jan12_sed_USG_2_FD_169108 | JGI IMG/M metagenome (GOLD analysis project Ga0224506, IMG submission 169108) | Sediment microbial communities from San Francisco Bay, California, United States - SF_Jan12_sed_USGS_8_1 | ecosystem: Environmental > Aquatic > Marine > Sediment | place: USA...
CTGCATCAACGCTGAATGTGCCATTTACTACTATCTCATCACCCTCATCAAGTCCTTTTTTTATGATATAGCTTTTTCCTAATGATGGACCGAGTAATACTTCTTGCATACTGAAACCTGAAGTTGGTTTTTTATTGTTTTTAATATAGACGATGGAACGCTCTCCTGTCCACAATACAGATGATTTAGGTACAACGATTACGTGACTACTGTTTTTTATTTCACTTTTAAGTACACCATGAGCAAACATCTCTGGTTTAAGTCGCTGACCTGGATTTCTAATAGACACTCTGGCCTGAGTTACTCTTGTTTTTGGATTGATAACGGGATCAATAAAACTTATTTGTCCATTTTGTACTTCTCCAGGGTATGATTGAAATGAAAATTGAATATCATCTCCTTTTTTCACCCATGATAAGTCACTTTCATAAATGTCAAAAAGCACCCAGACTTTAGATAAATTTGCCACTTCAAATAAAGATCCTCCCTGTTTGATGTGGTCTCCTAAATTTACTCGTTTTGTTAGGACTACTCCACTTAGGTCGGACAGTATAGGGAAATTTTCTGTAGGTTTTCCGCCAGCTATTATTTTATCAATTTGCCTTTCTGTTAATTTCCAGTTTTTTAGCTTTTCTCTAGCAGCATTGTATAGGTCAGGTTGAGATTGTCGGACATCGTAGGCTTCGAAAAGTTCTTCTTGTGTTGTTACCAGTTCAGGGGAGTAGACATAAGCTAATATTTGTCCTTTTGTTATGTATTCACCAGTATAGCTAACGAGTAGTTGCTCTATTCTGCCTGTAATGTGTGAAGTTTGTGAAGAAATAGAACGCTCGTCTACTTGTACTTTTCCAGTAAGTCTAATTTCTTTAACGGGTTTTTGTTTTTTTATTATTGTAGTTTGGATGTTTGCCAATTTCATGGCAGATTCCGACATTTTAATTTCTGATGAATTTTCAATTTTATCATTAATATCAATAGGAATTAAATCCATTCCACAAATAGGACATTTCCCTTTTTCTGGTTGTCTTATTTGAGGGTGCATAGAGCAAGTCCACTCATGCCCTATTTCTAAATGTGAATTATTGTTTTCAACATGATTATGATTGTTCGATGGTGAGCTAAATAAATAACCGATTATCGTTCCCACTATTAGTAACCCGATGTATAGTGCTATTTGTTTTTTTCTAATTTTCATGTCAATTTAATTTATATCTGTATTAGAAAGTAAGTAGTTAAGTTCTGCAATTCCGGTATGGTAATTTTTCAAAGCTGTAACCTTTAAAATTTCATACTTTATCAACCTTTGTTGTGCAGTCAAAATGTCTTCAAAATTTTTACCTGAATTTTTGTAAGCACTTATTAAGAGCTTAATTATTTGATTGGTAGTAGTTATTTGTTCATTATTTAATTCATAAATAGTGATAGCCTCATGTATTTGATATATCACCTGATGGTAGTTGCTTACATGAAAATTAAGCAAACTATTTTTTGACAATAAATAGGCATCTTTAAGTAGTTCACTTTCAAGAATAGCGGATTTGTATTTTTTTCGATAGATAGGTAGACTCAAACTTACCATGGGCATTATTATGTCTGATCCATTTCCTGCCACTATATTATCTGTTCGTTCACCAACAAAAACATAATCTAGACCTGCACCTACCTGAGGTAACCCTTGTTTTTTTATTACTTGTTGTTTTTGCTTTTCTATTTCTTCTTTATGATTGAGTGCTATGATAGAAGGATGATTATTTATGGCACTTTGGAAATCAGACATTTCGATAAACTTTGAAAGCTTTATTGAATCCTTCACGATAATACCAATAGAATCGGGTCGATTAAGCAATCTGTTAAATGTAATGGAAAGAGGGTTTAGTTCTTTTTTTAAAAGATCTATTTCTGTTTTAGTGGTTTTAATTTCTATTTCTGTTCTTAACACATCGGTTAAAGTTCCTTTGCTGTTAGAAAATGCTGAAGTAGCCAATTGTTTGTAGGTGTCTAGTAAAATCACATTTTTTTTCTTCCATTTTAAATGTTGAGTTACTTCAAACACCTTATAATAGGCTTGTTGTACATCGTACGACAATAGGTTTTGAATATTGACAAACTCTTGGTATTTGATTTTTGCTTCAATAGAAGCGAGGTCTTCCTTGGCTTGTTGAGTGCCAAACCAAGGAAGCTTTTGACTTAGTGATAGTTTAGCTTGTTGAGGCCCAACTCGGGTTTCAACAGGGCTAATAAAATACCCAAAAGATAGCGTTGGACTGGGGAGTGATCCTACTTGGTTCACTTTTTCTAAAGCTGCTTCAAATTCTTTGTAAGAAGCTCGTAGTTTAGGATTGTTTTCTTGCGCTTCTTGAATGTATTGTTCAAGTGTTTGCGCTTCAGAAAGAGTCGAAAACGCAATGAGGAGGAGGGTGAATATATAGTTGATGATTTTCATTTTCAGTTAGCTTTAGCGTTTAGTTGAAGCTTCTTGTTTAACTTTCTTTCTTCTCTCATACTGTACAGTACCGGGGTAATAAAATAACTGATTGCCGCTACTATCATACCTCCAAATGCAGGTATTGCCATTGGAATCATTATATCAGCACCTCTTCCTGTTGACGTTAAAATAGGGAGCAATGCTATTATAGTTGTTGCAGATGTCATCACAGCAGGTTTTATTCTTCTTAAGCCAGCAGCCATCACCGCTTTTTTAATATCTTCTTTTGTAGTTGGTTTGTTGTTTTTAAAATTTTGGTCTAGATAAGAAGCGATTAACACGCCATCATCCGTTGCAATACCAAAAAGTGCAATAAACCCTACCCAAACAGCAACACTCAGATTGATGGTACTCATTTGAAATAGGTCTCTCATATTAGTATTAAATATCGAAAAATTTGCAAACCAGCTTTCACTAAATAACCATAGCATTATAAACCCACCACTAAAAGCCAAAGCAATTCCTGTAAATATCATAAGAGAAGTGGAGACGGAACGAAACTGAAAATAAAGGATTAAAAATACAGCGATTAAAACAAGTGGAACAATAAGTGTCATTCTTTTTTCTGCCCGCACTTGATTTTCATAGTTTCCTGAAAATTTAAAACTTATTCCAGACGGAACAATTAGCTCTCCAGATTCAATCATATTTTGAATGCTTTTTTGTGCATCATGAACTACATCTATTTCTGAGTGGTTCTCTTTTTTATCGAAAAGCACATAGCCTACTAAGAAAGTGTCCTCACTTTTGATTGCCTGCGGTCCTCTTTCATATTCAAAATCAACTAACTGGCCTAAGGGGATTTGAACATTAGTAGGTGTTGGAATTAATATTTTACTTAGGGATTCTGGATCGTCACGTAATTCCCTGGGATAACGCACCCTTATAGGGAATCTATCACGACCTTCAACCGTAGTGCTGATTTTCATTCCACCAATAGCCGTTTCAATGGTTTGTTGAACATCTTCAACACTTAACCCATATCGAGCAATTTCATCTCTATTTATTTTTAAATGAAGATAAGGTTTACCTACAATTCGGTCTGCAAAAACGGCTTCTTTTTTAACAGAAGGTACTTCTTTGAGGATTTTTTCTATTTCTATTCCAAAAGCTTCAATAGTAGGTAAATCTGCACCGTAAATTTTCACTCCCATGGGAGCCCTCATGCCTGTTTGTAGCATTACCAATCGAGTTTCGATAGGTTGTAGCTTTGGCGCAGATGTTACGCCAGGTATATTCGCTACCTTAACGATTTCTTTCCAAATATCGTTGGACGATTTTATGTGTTTTCTCCAGTTCCGAAAGTATTTACCTGTATTATCGGCAATAAGTAATTTTTTATCAACGTCTATAGCGATGGCTTCTTCATTAGTAAGAGAATCTCCATTTGTTAATATAAATCGATTTTCTTGATCAGTTTTAAATCGAATGCGATGTCCTTTTTCGTTTAATAGATATTCAGGTTTGTAGCTGATTACATTTTCATACATCGAAATAGGAGCAGGGTCAAGTGCCGATTCTACTCTTCCTAGCTTTCCAACAGTTAATTCAACTTCGGGGATGTTGGTGATTAAGATATCTAACTGTCCAAGCGTTTTACGGTTGAATGCTATACCCGAGTGTGGCATGGAAGTTGGCATCAATAAAAAAGTACCCTCGTCTAATGAAGGCATGAATTCTTTGCCTATTCCAGGGAATGTATGTGAGAGTCCTGACCAAACAGAGTTGTTTTTAATATTTACATGAATAGCGCTGAAGCCTTTTTCAACAAACCTAAATAGGGGAGAAAACCCTAGCCAAATTATAGCGCCAAATAATATTAATGAACTAGGTAGTATTAGAAATGTGATTTTGTTATTTAAACACCAATTAAGAATGTTTTTATAAAAATATTCTAGTAGGGAAAAACAACCTAATATTAGTGTGAGTAGTAGAAATACAAATATAAAATTTAGAAATAGGCTTTGTGAAGCTCCAAGAGGAAGCCAATACTTTGTGAGTAACCACGTGACACAAAAAACGGCAATAATTAAAGTCGAATTTTCAGTAATCCAGTTTTGTTTTTTGCTATACGTATGAAAAAACCAAGCAGCTACAAAAGTGATAATGAGCAAGCCAATAGATATACTGTAGAATATAGATGTAAATAGGCCAGTAATTGCTAGACCAATATTAAGCCACTTCGCAATGTTTTTCCGATTTATTTTTAGACCTAGAAACCATTGTGCTAAAGTAGGTAAAATCAATAAAGCTACGATGAGCGCAGCGATCAGAGCGAATGATTTTGTGAAAGCCAAAGGTCGAAAGAGTTTTCCTTCTGCTGCTTCTAAAGTAAAAATAGGGATAAAACTTACAATAGTAGTAGATACAGCTGTAACGATAGCACCACTTACTTCGGAGGCGCCATTATATATAGTGTCACGTAATTTTTGGGTGGTAGAGTATTCGTTATGATGTTTTAATATGTTTTCAGATAAAATTATCCCTAAGTCAACCATCGTGCCAATGGCTATTGCGATACCAGATAAGGCAACAATATTAGCATCAATGTTAAAATAGCGCATGGCAATAAAAACCATGAGTATGGCTATTGGTAATATGCTAGAAATAAGTAATGAGGCTCGTAAATTAAACACCATCACTATTACTACCAATATCGAAATCAATATTTCTAATGACAAAGCTTCTTCAAGAGTGCCTAATGTTTCATGAATGAGCGTAGACCTGTCGTAAAAAGGGACTATAGTTAATTGACTTTCAGTACCGTCATTCAATATTTTTTTTGGTAGACCTGACGCTATTTCATTAATTTTTGCTTTCACATTGTCAATTACATGTAGAGGATTAGCTCCATATCGTGCAACTACTACCCCGCCTACTACTTCGGCTCCTTCTTTGTCGAGGACACCTCTTCTTGTAGCAGGGCCTATCGAGACAATACCAATATCCATGATACGAATGGGGACATTGTTGTTTATAGCTACTACTGCTTTTTCAATATCTCCTACATTTTTTACATACCCTAAACCACGTACAAGGTATTCAACTTGGTTGATCTCTATAGTTTTAGCACCTACATCTTTATTAGATTTTCTTACCGCTTCCATTACTTTGTGTAATGGAATATTATATGCTTTTAATGCGTCTGGGTTTACATCAATTTGGTATTCTTGAACAAAACCTCCTATAGAAGCTACTTCAGAGACACCTTCGGCAGAATTTAGCCCATATTTTACGTAAAAATCTTGTACCGTACGAATTTCGTGTAAATCCCACCCTCCAGTAACATTTCCATCTTTGTCTCGCCCTTCAATGGTGTACCAATACACTTGGCCAAGAGCTGTTGCGTCAGGACCAAGTGTAGGTTGAGCATCTTGGGGAAGTAAATTTGAGGGTAGCGAATTGAGTTTTTCTAATATGCGTGAACGAGACCAGTAGAACTCAATGTCTTCATTGAAAATGATGTATATACTAGAAAATCCGAAAATGGAAGAGCTTCGTATCGACTTTACTCCTGGTATCCCTAGCAAATAGGTTGTTAATGGATAGGATATTTGATCTTCAATATCTTGAGGTGATCTTCCTTTCCATTCAGTAAAAACAATCTGTTGATTTTCACCAATATCGGGTATAGCATCAACTGCCACTGGGTTGGAGGGTAAAAAACTAACTTCCCAATTAAAAGGAGCTGTAATAATACCCGCACCAATAATTATTAGTAAAAGTAAAATGGTTACAATCTTGTTTTCCAGAAAGTAACGTATGATTTTGTTAAGCATAATACATTATATTATTGATTTAAGCTAAATTGCTAAAGACTCCATGAGTTTTCACACGGAGTAAGAATCAATACTATAGTATCATATTAGAAACGACTGGGTAATAATAGGGATGTCCTTAATGAGTATTGGAGGAGGAACTATTGACTTATATTCTTTATCAAAGGTGTTTGTTAAAGATAGTTTGTCAGGGGATTCAACAAGTGTTAAAACATATAACAGTATAGGTGAACTAACGTTCGTCTTTTGTATTGTTATTTCATATTCTTGAGTACTTATGAAAATTTGCTCATTTTCACAACAATCATCTCCTTTTGTTTCTTTGTGACATTTAGGAAGCACTTCCATACTTTCACACATGCCACATGTAGCGTGGCTATTTTGTAGAGAAATGCTTTTTAATTCACCGCCACAGTAATGTTTGTTTACGACCAACCCAGTACTTGAGATAAGCACAATTATGGCAAGTGTAATAATCGATATGTAATGATGAATTTTCATTTCTTATACAATAATACGGAAAATTTCGTAAATAGTTTAAATGCTTTGGTTGCTCATTTTATGTAATTATAGTTTCTTTCTAATTAATTAGAAGTTGTCATCTCATTTATTTTCCGTTTATCGTTCATTATTTTTTGTAGTGCCATTGCTACTCCATTCGTCCAACCAAAACCATCTTGCAACTCATACTCACCACCTCCTGCCGATAATTCTACATCTACCACATTGTATTTCTCCATCATTTTTCCAGTAGCTTTGTAAACTTCGTTGTTTCTTTTTAACCATCTTCGAGCTCCAGTATTTCCCAATTCAAAATACCCGTAATTATAGAGTCCATTTATAGTGAGCCATTGTAAGGGTGACCAACCGTTAGGGGAATCCCATTGCTGCCCAGTATTATTTAGTGTACTAAGAAATCCGCCAGGTTTTAGGAATTGATTCTCTAATCTATTTTTCACTTCTTTTGCTTGAATTTTCGAAGCAATTTTAAAAAATAATGGATAAACTCCCGCCAAAGATAAAACCCCTGTAGGCTTGTTTTCCAGATAATCATAATCTACAAAAAAATGAATATTTTCATCCCACAGGTATTTATTAATGGCGTTTTTTCTTTTTTCTGCTTTAAGTAGAAACTTTTTAGATTCATCTACTTGACCATTCCAATTGTACCCTTGAGCAATCATAATTTCTAAGTGATACATAAGAGCATTCAAATCAATAGGGATAATATCGGTAGTGTGTATAGTAGCGATAGTTGACTGATCCTTAAACCATCTACTGCTGTAATCCCATCCAGATTCTGCTCCAGCTCGAAGATGCCGGTAAGTAGAAGAAGGGTCTAAACTATGGTCTTTCACAAGGTTGTAATCAGGTTTATATGATTCAGGTCTTGGGTAATCATATTCATCCCAATACCTATTTAAAATACTAGCGTCAGGCATTAATACAACCCTAGCTTCATCCCTGTTTTTAATACTGAGGTTTTCAGCTCCTGACATCCAAAAATTATATTCTTTTACAAGGTTTTCTAGGTAACTTATGAATTTATCTCTGTCTTTTGAAGCAGTAAGGCTCACCATCAATGAAAAAAATGGAGGTTGAGACCTTCCTAAATAATAGGTTCTATTTCCATTCGGAATGAATCCTAATGAATCGATTAAAAATGAGAAGTTATCAACCATGTTCATAGCGGTTTCTTCTTTTTCAGAAAGCATTAATCCTAAAAGTGTAAAATAGCTATCCCAATAGTAGATTTCTCTAAACCTCCCTCCAGGAACTACATATGAATTGGGTAGAGGGATAAGGGAAGAATGTGATTGGTGATTTTTATGATTTTGAGTAAGCGTTGGCCATAAATTGACGATATGTTCTATCATGGATTTTGAAGTGTCACTTACAAAATCAACATTCTTGGTTGGTGGTAATTCAAAATTTTTAAGCACGAAAGATTTAAGGTCATTTTTTTTTGCACTAAGCGTTTGATATTCCTTAATTATCTCATGTAATGGTTTCTTTGGAACACAATCTACAAAAGTCTTTGAGTCATCAAATATACCTGATAGTTGAACTCTTTTGAAAAATTCCGTTTTATAAAAAAAATCGACATTTGTGTTTTCTTTTTCTCCACACGAAAATAGAAGAAGGGTGAAAATTAGTATGAACTTTGATGAGGTGTTGAGGTACATTTAATTTTTTTCATGTTTCATTTTAATCTTATTAACGAGGTATTTGCCTAATTCTCGACCTTGAGTCACACCATTTTTTATAGCAGGCATATAATGTATGCCTCCGTATAATCGACTTATGGCAGCTTCATCAGATGCGGCTGTAAAAGAAGTGTACTTTCGAATAGGCAGCCCATATACTAATTCGGAATCATCTTCAAAAGAAAATGAATCTCCATAAATGGAAGAAAGTGCTACTCCCGCAGCTCCTGAGATCACACTATGGCCACTAGTGTATTCGGGGAATGGAGGTGTTTGCAATAGGGGTAGCCAATTTGGATCAATATAGTTATTTATTACAGTTTCAGGGCGTATGAGATTACTTCTGTATTTTTCATCCCAACAACTTATAAAACCATCAGCGAGTGCTATTGATGTTAGTGTATACGTAGCTATACTCTTCATAAAGTTAGCACTATCTTTCTGGCAGGCAATTTTCGCAATATTTATCCAATGTCCTCCTGGAGTTATTTTTTTTGTAGCGAACATTGCATGACCTTGCACGTTAATTACAAAAGGATTACAATCCCAAAAGCTTGCAATTTCAGCTTGTTCTTCATTTAAATTGTTGCTCACCTCGTATACTTCCATTACTTCTTTATAGAAATCGCTATCTTTAGTCATATCAAACTTGGTGGGTGGGTCTGGCATAAACTGATTAGATGAGTCAATAACGAACTGTCTGATTTTACTCCAATGTGGTTCAATGGCCTCAAAGTATCCTGGAGGTGTTGGTTGCCATCGGTCTATTTCATCAATAACATCAAATTTTTGATAAGTTCTGGTTTCATTATAATTATCCTTGCTATACCACTCTGAAATAGCATCAGAAACTGCTTTGGCGTACGATAGTGAGTTGTTAATGATTTTTTCATCTAGATTTTTTTCTTTTATTTTTGATAGAAAATCAATTTCATACTCTTCGAATTTATCCTCTGAAAAAATTAAAGCTTTTCCTACATTAATAAAAGCTTGAATAGCCGCCAATTCAAAATCAATTTTATTTTGAGGAGCAGGAATACCATTAAATTGGTTTAATTGATTCTTTAGAGAAATGTATGTGGAGTCGGTTTGAACCATTATTTCATAAGCAGCTATACTGGGGTATACATAAACACGACTAGCCACAGGAGGAGAGAAGATATCGTGGACGATTATGTCGGTTAATTTTTGCATCGTATCATGCAAAACAATAGGTTCAATGTCTATATATTCTTTTTTTTCTGTACAGGAGGTTGCTAGAATTGAAAATAGAACGAGTGAAAACTGTAAATTTCTAATCATACTTTTTATAGTTATATAAACATGCTTAATGTTTAAAGATGGCTTACTTATTGGTAGTAAATATTACTACGTCTCTTAAAATCAACAATATACATAAACATATATTGAAGTTTACGATGAAAATTAGGGTTCTACCTATTTCTTGTAAATTATGGTTATTGGTTCATCGTTTATTCCCCATACAAATGTTTGATTGTTCTTGATGTTTAATTTTTGTATTTTTTTTACTTGACCATCAATTCTTAGTTTACCTATAGGAGTTACTGATAATTCCCCACCTTTCCTT
>Ga0224506_10003705_pt1 | contig 10059 bp, 9 predicted proteins | sample SF_Jan12_sed_USG_2_FD_169108 | JGI IMG/M metagenome (GOLD analysis project Ga0224506, IMG submission 169108) | Sediment microbial communities from San Francisco Bay, California, United States - SF_Jan12_sed_USGS_8_1 | ecosystem: Environmental > Aquatic > Marine > Sediment | place: USA...
GTGGTAATCCTTCAATCCTTTTATTTAATAATTGGAATTCCAATTAATGATCCTTTCTTAAATCCAAATATTCACACTATGGAAATAGTATATCTTCTTTTAAGTTTAACACTTTTCATATTTTTCATAAATGTAGGAATCTCATTATTTTTATTTAATATAGTAATCCATCCAAATTTTGTCTACAACATCCCAATTCCTATAGTAAATATTATGATCTATAATTCATCTGGAATGGCAGTGTACAATAAATTCGTTGATGTAGAAAATTTATCTATAAAATTTGAAGAACAACTACTATCAGGTGCTTTATCTGCGATTTCTTCTTTAATTCATGAGACTTTAGGAATGGACGCAAAATTGGATCATTTTAATGCAGGAAGTTTTCAGATTTATTTTAATCGAATATATGAGAGTTCTACCACAATAGTTGCTATTACCATGGGAGAAAGCTCGATTATTAGTAAGTCATTGAAAAATTTTACAAGAATGTTTCCAGATACTTTGTTAGCTGAAATTAATGAGCCAGTAATTTCCACAGAATTTACAAAAAATGTTGATGAAATGCTAAAACAATCATTTCCATACATTACCTTAAAATAAATATGTATCACGACTATAACGTAATTATTAAAATATATTTAGACTTTTATAGAGTATAATATCAAATCTGTGTAGGTAATAACTCTAACATTGACAACTAATTTTTGTATCGATGCTGAATGTATCCTTGCTACCGTTGTTATCACAAAATGTAAAGACAATTGTTAATTTATCTTAATTACTATTTAATAGACAAATAATTATTAACTATCAAATTCTTCTTAAAGTATCTATGTTTCTCTTAGGGCATGTAGGTTCTGCAATTTTTGTATGGTTTATCTGGGAGAGTTATACAGGGAAAAAGAAAGATTTCAATAAACTATTATTTGCTATTGGGTCTATGTTACCTGATATTTTAGATAAATCCGTAGGATTATTTCTATTTCATTCTGCTAGATGGATTGGTCATTCAATCTTATTTCAGTTATCATTTTGCTTGATTTTACTATTGATTGACAAAATCATATTCAACTCAAAATACAAATCAATGTTATTTGTACTCCTCGTTGGATCTATTCTACATGTTATTGGAGATTTGCCTTCAATTAAATCAAATATAATCTTTTGGCCTTTGTTTGGACCTTTCTCAACTAGAGATTCTACTGATTTTTTATACAATTTGAAAAGTCCATTTATTATTTTTACTGAAATAACCGGATTTCTAATTGCTATCCTAGTGGGTTATCTTGAAAAATGGAAAAAACGTTACTGGTTAATTTATTTTGGTGTTGTAATATCTTATATTGTTGTGTTGATTATTGCTTATTTTGTTTTTATCTTTTAATTATTAAATTCTATTGGTATATCGATTAATTAGATTAAAAAATAGATAATAATCTATTTGTTCAGAATATCATTTTAATTTAATTTTTAAAAGTCTGAATATTGGATACATTCCGCTTTTATCCATTTTTCCAATTTAGAAGATTCAACAAAGTAAGTCACAATGTTTACAGCAATGTAAACTACTAGGTAAGCAACCTTAAATCATAAATTCCCAGACGGAATTTTTCCATCATAAATAGCCTTGGTTTGTAATTTATTGAATGGAGGGTAGAATAACTCATCTTTTTGTTGATTCGCACGAAAGAAATCTATTATGTAATTAAGTCGATCATGAAGATCTACCCAATCAGTAGCACCAGATCCACTAATTGAATCGTCATTCTTGTCATATTTCTCAAGTAGACCTTTTAATTCTAGATTTTCTATTTGTTGATTTATTTGATGGATTAATGTTTCAATCCTATGACTAGGAATTCTTCAAATGAGACAGGTACTATATCATAATCATCAGCCTTCCTAATAAGGGTTTTGAAAAAAGTGGGTGCGCGAAATCAGACTTGGAAAATAATGATCTGACGTTTGAAATATTTAAATTTGACATGCAACATTGGGTAACAATTAAAAATGACTCAATAGTCAAATAATTATGGTTACAACATATTTTCGAATTTATCGCGTCAGCGCAATTTGTTGGTGCAAAATAACCTTTTCTCTTAATTAAATTATTAATAATATAGTGTGCTATTTTACTAAACAAAACCATATAAACTGGATATATCCACAAAAATATTGTGAATATTTGTCTTTTTATTTGATCACTCGTTCTCGCAAATTTTTTCATACAATTGTAATAGTATTTACAACCTTTAAGATTTTGGTAATATCAGGTGTAATAATCCAAAATAGTAAGAGCTAAGTATAAATTGAGGGTGTTTTAGTAATACTGTGATTTTAGATTAGGCTATAAATAATTAACAATATTGATGTTCCATGAAAAATTAGATTTTAAATATCAGAAATTTCAATTTAACCCGTCTCATCATCAATGAAATTAAAGTATCAATTATAAGTCATCTTGAGAATTGTAACAAATGGATCAAGATTTTCAATTATTCGATTTATCAAAACTGAATGGGTGGATATTTAATAATTCATCAGATTCACAAATTCAATCACAAATATTAAAGTTAGGTCGATCCAATTATACTAAACCTTGGTCTGATCCTTATATTCACTATCATTCTCACACTCATGAATTATACTTACTATCTCAAGGGGAATTTAAAATAATTGTCAATAATGTAATGATATTGATGAAAGGACTTAGTTTACTTTTAGTACAGCCTAAAGTCCCACACATTTTGATTGGGGGAACAGGAACTATTCAACACTATATGATGAGACTTCCTGTTGAAAAAGATGATAAGATTATAACAAAAAAGATAGGAAAAAAAGATATTCAACTATATTTGCATAATTTTAAGGAACAAAATGCAATGCTAGATAAATCTCTTGGATTTTATTCAGATCTAAATAAATTACAAAATTGCAACAAGTGGTTACTTGGTAAGAATTATAGTTATAATGCTCCTTTTACTTTGGGTTGTATATCAATCAAAGATGGTGATTTAACTGGGTTAGAATTGATTGAAGAAGATGACGAATATGATTACAAATACATCCTTGGTATCACTGGGTCCATAAAAACAATAATTAAAGATCTTAGTTTTACGGTCACTCCACATCAATTGCTTAGGTTACAAGAAAGAGTAAAAATCAATGTAGAAATACTTGAACAACCTTTACTTCTCATTATAATTAGAATTTCAAGCTCATCTTTTGATTGACGTAGTGTTGAGCTCAAATTAAAATTTCATCATTCTTTCAATCCTATACTGGGTTTTATCCAATTAGTTCTAGTATTATTTGTCATGAAACTGATTATATTAAATAAAAAATTAATACATAGGAATATAATTTCAATTGTAATTCATGGCTTGGGATTCAACCTTCAAAAATATGCTAAAACAATTATTAAGTCAAACTGGTATATCGGTAATAACTGAAACAGATATACCAACTTCCAATCAAAGAATTGATTTTGTTATACCAAATAATGATGATTCGATAGATTCTCCATTTAAATATGCAAAAAGAGTGGTGATTGGAGAATTTAAAAGTCAAAGTGATAAACTTCTCGATGGTGACTTATTGATGTTGATTAGTAAGACTTTCAACTATATTGCACTATCACATGGTTATGGGGGTAAAAAAAGTGAGATTGACAGCATTCCTCTCGATGGTGTCTCTGCAATTTTATTTTTAGGTGGAAAGAAAAAAGCATCCAAACTTTCTTCACTTAATATGGAAATGAGTGAATTAGATAAAGGAATATTTGTTTTCAAAGGTGGATTTATTCAGGTTCTAATTATCGAAATAGATAATGTGGAATTGTCGAGGAATTTTTCTGGTTTGAAGATATTTAATTTAAACAAATTTGTAATTGATCTAGTTGTGATCTACCATGTTTTTGATAGATCTCATCTATTATTATTTGGATTGTTAGGTATGGTAATGTACATTACTCATTTATTTTTAGGAAAAATACTGATTGATATTAGTAAGATAAAACTACTATCAGAAAAAATAGCCAACATAGAGTTACAAAGTGATGACCAAGGTGACCAATGAAGAAAGACTCCTAAAAGTACTTGCAGGAGTATATACTGCAATAGTACAACTTGGGTTAGGAAATAAATTCGGTGTTCATCGAGAAGAAGTTAATTCTGGAATTATTCATTTAAAATTTAAACCCAGAAATTTACATCAGTTAAGGTCTGATCTTGATGAATTGGTTGCAAATGATTTAGTAATTAGAAATGAAGATAATAATTCAATTAGATATTTTCATGACAAAAGAGCTGAAAAAATTGTAGTAAGCATTATTCAAGTTTGGGAGGATTTTAGAAGATCAATATGAGGATATTATTTCTATTCTTTTTATTATTTAACATTTAAAGAAAGGAAATTTATTCATTTATTAATATTTTATTATTAGTAAGATTTATTGATTAAGATCATTAGTTTCATTATTTTCCACAATGAATAGTAGAAATTTAATTTAAATGAAAACCTATATCAATTTTCAGGAAAGAAGGTTACTAAATTCATCTCTACTTATTTCATAAATTAATTCATAATATTCAGGCTTATACTTAAGTACATCATTGATTTTTAGCATGTGTTCGTTACTATCAGCATTTCCAGTGGTCCAATAAACCAAATCTTTACGACGATCATGAGATAACATCTTAGATAACATGAGATACTTCAACATCAGACCGAGTCCATTCCCACGATGTTGTTTTACTACACCTGTATCATCTTGAAATGCAAATTGAGGTAAATCAGGGTTGAACCAAGTTTCTGTTATTCCTGCGATATCACCAGTCTCTTCATGTATTGCAAGAAACATCCATGATTCATATCCAAATTCAACTTGTTTATATATACCCTGATGTACATCTTTATCATAGATTTCATCCTCCCATGTTCCATCTTCTCTGGGCATATCATTCCAAATATCTTGCCTCATTTTAGCAAATGCATCAAATGTTATTTCTGATATATCTTCATAATTACCATTTTTTACAAATATTACAGAATATCCCTTCTTATGACTTTTTTCTTTCAACTCATTTACAATTTTTTCAACTTCCAATGTATTGAATCCCGTTAAATTACTTGATGAATTTCTATGTGTGAATTTAAGTTTCATACCTTTTTCTATTAGGTATTGATCAATTGATGAGGGCAATTGTATATCTTTTGTTTCTGTGTATAGCTGAATAATATTTGCTTCTTCCATGATATTGTTAGAGAATTCGCGAAGTAATTGCTTCCCAAGCCCCTGATTTCTGAATTCTTTCAATACATAAATATGACAACTTGCAATATGTTTGTTATCAATTTTAGGAATACTATATTGGGCATAACCAATAATTCTATCTGTTCTCGCAACCCATATTCTTCTTTTGTAGATTTCTGTATCGTGTTCTTTCAGTTTTCTTTCCAGAGATGTAGTGGGATTATTAGTAAGATCTAATCCATACCCTTCTCCATAATTAGTTCTAATAAGAAAACAGATTTGCTTTATTGATTCATCATCTATTTTGTCAAAATCAATTTCGGTTATACTAGGTTTCATAGGGTTATCCTTTGATTTGTGTTATAAATCATGTTGTATTCGGTCAATATAATTTTCCTATCCTCTGAGCAATTTTATTTGTTCTATCATATCTGTTTGATGCACCTGAATTTTAGTAGACCATTTTAATAACCGTGGATAATTGAGATAAAAACATTAGTTACCTAAAATCGCATATATTATAAATTATAATATGTATTAGTTAAGTAATAAGTATTTGTAAAATTTTATCTTAGTTTTAATTTTTATGTATTAATAGCTCTACTATTCACTTTCTTCTTCTAAAAATTGGAATGGTTACCAATAAGGCAAATACACCAATAATGGAGAAATCTATTTCTAACACGTCATCAGTATTTTGATTGTTATCAACAGGAGTAGTTGGAATACTAGAACTTGATGGATTTGATGATGGTGGTGGTGGAGGAGTTTGGGGATTTACTGTCACTATAACAGTATCAACTGCAAAATTTCCATCTACATCATTAACTACCAGGGTGAAATTATGTGTACCAGCATTTAGGCCATCAATTGTAATGATAATAGTACCATTCGTCCAAGTAGTTTCTTCAACATAGGTTCCTCCATTATGTAGGACAATATATTTCCAAGGATTTTCATCACCGACTTGCCATTGAATTACATTACCAGTTGAACTCTGTTCATAGGTTACATCAACAGGAGAAGATACTTCAGGACTAGTGTATTCCACCATACCTCCATCAGTTATCATCCATTGAAATGTATCAATAATATACTGTCGTGCGGTATTGTTAGAATACCTAGAATTTCCTCCTGAAAAACTTACCCAACTCTGTAAATTAAGAGCAGACCATCCTTCAAGTAAATTGTCATAATTTGTAACATTTAATTTTGCACCTTCAAACATATAGTTAAAATCATATACATTTGATACATTCCAGTCTCCAAGAGGTTGATCGAAAGAAGTTGCATCATTGAACATATTATTCATATTTGTAACATTTGTAACATTCCATGCAGCAAGTGGTTGATTGAATTCAGTTGCACCTAAAAACATCTGAAACATGTCTGTTACACCAGAAACATTCCATCCTGCGAGAGGTTGATTAAATGAGGTTGCAAATATAAACATACTTCCCAAGCTCGATATGCCAGATACATCCCAATTTTCCAATGGTTGATTAAAAGAACTCGCTGTTGAAAACATTGAATTTACATATTTAACATTAGATGTATTCCAATTACCAATGGGTTGGTTAAAGGAAGTTGCTCCTGCAAACATATTATTCATATCAATTACCTTAGAAGTATTCCAACTATCAAGGGTTTGATTAAAAGAAGAGGCTGATAAAAACATCAAACCCATATTGACAACGTTAGACACATCCCAATTTCCTATTGGTTGATTAAATGATGAAGCAGAGGCAAACATTGATTCCATAGTGGTTACTTTAGTAGTATCCCAATTACCTATTGGTTGATTAAAAGAGGAAGCTGATGAAAACATTTCGCTCATGAGTTGTACATTGGAGGTATTCCAACTTCCAATTGGCTGATTGAAGGATTCTGCATTTTTAAATAATCCTAACATACTTGTAGCACTGGATGTGTCCCAATTTCCTATTGGTTGATTAAAAGTGGATGCACCCCAGAACATACCATACATATTGACAACATTAGATATATCCCAATTGGCGATAGATTGGTTAAATGATGCTGCTCCTCTTAATATCGATTGCATATCAGTAACACTTGAGGTATTCCAACTTCCTATAGGTTGATTAAATGAACTAGCACCAAAAAACATCAGCCCCATATCAGTAACACTTGAAGTATCCCAGTACCCTAACTGTTGATTGAAATCTATTGCATAATAAAACATTCCACCCATATTCACCACATTCGAAGTATCCCAATCGTTAATATATTGATTAAATGAACTAGCTCCCCAAAACATAGCATACATCGTAGTTATAGTAGAGGTATTCCAATTATTCATATTACCTGTAGATCCTAAACTCTGTGCGTTCTTAAATGCTTCAGATAATGATGTTGTTGCACTAAGATCAGGTGAATCTGCTGCTGACAAAACGAGATTTAAACAGCCAGAAAAATATCGACCTGAATTTCCTAAACTTACATTTCCCCATTGATAAATTTCGATAATTTTCAGTTTATCACCGGAATTAGCAAAACTCCATCCATTAATTGTACCAGTCATAGTGACATTGTAAATTCCAGTTTGAGCATATGTATGAGTAACATTTGGGTGATTCCATGAAGTTATTAAATCAGAAGTACTATCTCCCCATTCAACTAGAAAATTATAATTTCCTCCTGAAACTAATGGTAGCTTTATCTTATTAACAGCAGAAGATCCTGTACTTGTCAAAGTAGTGTCCCACTTTGTAACAAAGGAATCTGGTAATATGATGGCAGAAACATTAGTTGATGATTCTTTGTTCTTTGTTGTTACAGCATTTGATGCTGATAAAAACAATAGAAGAATTATCAATATTATTCCTCGATTTTTCATTATATTTCAACCATAATCTTACTATAATAATTATATTTTTGATAATTAGATTTAAAATAAATTATGCTTTTTTTTGTAGAGAAAAAATAAAATTGACCTGATTAAAACATTGATAATTACATTAAAATATTATTTAGGGAAAATTATCAAAAATTATGTTATCATTAAAAAACCGACTGTTCGGTATTTTTATTACTGATAAAAGTGTATAATTATTATGAAGAAATCAAACATTACAAGAAATAATATTGTAAAATCATCACTCGGTAATTTTTTAAAAAATGGTTACAATAATGTCTCACTTGACTTAATTGCTAAAGAATTGGGTATATCAAAAGGGGCAGTCACTTACCATTTTAGTAGCAAATTGGAATTATTTGAAGAAAGTATTAAATACTTTTTAGATCAGATTAATGAGTTAAGAGTAAAATCTATAGAACCCATTTATTTTAAAGATTTCTTACAAAAGTTTGTTTCGGGTATTTTTCAAATAAAAAATGTGTTATTCTTGATTACAGGTATTCAAGATGAAAATATGAACTATTATAGAATGTTTTTAGATGTTAAAAACATTTTAGGAAGTACAAATTATTTGAATTTGCATTTCTCATCATCTTTAAGTGAATTTGAACAGAAAATCCTCAATGCTGTAAAATCAGGAGAAATTAGAAGAGATATTAACATTAAGGCATTTCTTTATGAGTTATTAGCCTTGTCTGAGGGGTTTTATGTGATTCAACATTTTATTGAGATTGAAAATCAGGAGGAAATTGCTAATGGTATTTTTAACAATATCTGGGAGAGGATAATGATATGAAACCATATTTATTGTTAATATATTTTCTAACTTCATTATTTACATTAATTTGTTTTAATCTATTGATAAATATTGCAGATGCACTAATTTTATATGTTGGTACATTAATTGTTCTCCTCTTAATTTTTTATTATTTCCTGATTGTGCATAATTCTTTACCAAAAGGTTCAATAGCATTTTATTTGGTATTATTGATCTACATCCTTGATTATCTTTCTCCAAATTACATTGAGATAAACTATAAAATTATTTATTTTCTATTTCCTGCGATTGAAGTATTATTTGATATATTTTTATTCTTTAAATTGGTTACCATCTATAGAAAGACAAAAAAATCAGATTCATTATACCTAATCGATTCATTTGAAAATGCAATGAAAGACACTCTTGGTAATTACAAAATACTGAAATTAGTAACAGCGGAATTACTTGTTTTCTATTATACAATTTTTGGTTGGTTTATCAAAAAAAAATGGCAATATCCTTTTTTTACAAATTATAAAAAAAGCAATAATGGAGTATTCTTGGGAGTTATTCTCTTTATAGGTTGTATAGAACTTCCGATTATTCATATTTTAATAGCCAATTGGAGTGCAAATGCAGCTTGGATCTTTACTATTGTAAACATTTATGGATATTTTTGGTTAATAGGTGATTATAATGCTCAACGTCATAATCCTATAATAATTAAAGAAGGAATATTACATTTCCGAGTTGGAATTAGATGGGGCTTCAAAACAGCAATCAATAATATAAAATCATTAAGGGAATATCAACATGATAATGATTTAGTGTTAACTGCCAAAACAAGTGAATGTAATCTTATCATAGAATTCAAGGAAGATATTAAAATCACCGGATTGTTTGGTACTCAGAAGGTAACGAAAAAAATTGGATGCTTAATTGATAATTCAATCCGTTTTAGGCAACTAGTCATTAGTTATTTGAGCAAAGATTAAATTTTCCAGTTCAATTCAACTCATTCATCTTTCTATAGAAGTAATCGAAAATTATTTCATAATTTTGAACTTCTGATTCAACGTTTCCCATACCTGTATGTCCTTCATCCGCGAACTCAATATACTCAAAATCTTTTCCCTCTACTTTGCCAACCTCAATTAATTTATC
>Ga0224506_10003706_pt1 | contig 10057 bp, 11 predicted proteins | sample SF_Jan12_sed_USG_2_FD_169108 | JGI IMG/M metagenome (GOLD analysis project Ga0224506, IMG submission 169108) | Sediment microbial communities from San Francisco Bay, California, United States - SF_Jan12_sed_USGS_8_1 | ecosystem: Environmental > Aquatic > Marine > Sediment | place: USA...
TGTTGTTAGTGATCGCTATTTTGAGGGGATACCTCTGAGTCAAAGAACAATCGGTTGTAATATAAACGGCTTCAAATGTTCACATTAATTTCTCTCTGAACCTATTTTTCGCAATATCGATCTTGTCCGCTCCCACTTACCCAAATTTTCCTAACAGTATTTTATTGAAAATGGTAATCCTGGTGATTTACAGGTTTTAAAATATATTTCATCTTCTTTCCATAAAATATGTCGAATCATTTCCTATGTGATGCCAGGCAAAGCAAATCAGTTAATCGGGATTTCCAGGTTTTGTTTTGCGCTTCGGTTGTGCAGTATCTGGACGGCCTCCACGGGCGATATTTGCAATTTTGATATAAGCTTTTGCACCTGAGTTAAGCCGGATTTGAGCCCGGCTTTTTAATCTTGCAATTTTTTTGTATCAATATTTTTTTACCTATATACACATCTGCTGCACTGTATTAATGCAAAAACAAGGGATGCTGCTATGCTTTTACGAGATTATGGGGAAACCCAATGGTAGCGTGATTTTATTGTGTGGGGGAAAGAATATTGCCGCCGACGGATACAGCCCTTCCCCTGCCTTAAGCCTTTTTACCAGGAGGTACACTGTGAAAACACTGCTTGTTAATCATCTGTGTTCAATTCTTGTTTTGCTTTCGGTGACGACCGGCTTGTGCCAGGCGGTTGAAATCAACCGTGGCATGATGTTGAGCCACTCCTGTGCCGGGTGCCACGGTACTGATGGCAAGAGTCCCGGTTCCATACCCAGTATCGAGGGTAAGTCCGCTGAATTCATTTCCAAATCACTGCTGGAATTCCGTGAAGGCAAACGGTCATCGACTGTGATGGGTCGGCATGCCAAGGGTTATAGCGATGAGGAGATTAAACTCATTGCCAATCACTTTGCCGCTGTCAAATAGGAGGTTGCCATGAACAATATGAACAGACGCAAATTCCTTCGCCTGGTCGGTGGTACCGGCTCCCTGCTCACCCTCAGTGGCGCATTAATATCCTGTGACAAGGGTCCGGCGGGCAGTGGCCGGGTGATCGTCGTGGGAGGTGGTTTTGGTGGTTCCACCTGTGCCAGGTATTTACGCAAATATGATCCGACGCTGGACATCACCCTGATTGAACCGGCCAAACAGTTTACCACCTGTCCATTCAGCAATCTGGTGCTGGGTGATATGCGCAAGCTAGCTGACATCACTCATGGTTATGCTGCTCAGACCAGTCGAGGTAACAAGGTGATCCATGCCAGGGTGACACAGATCGATGCAGCAGGGAAAAAGCTCACCCTCGATAATGGACAGACCCTGGCGTATGATCGGCTGGTCCTGTCACCGGGGATCGATTTTGACTGGACCCAGGTGAAAGGCATGAGTGCCGAGGCGGCGATGCAGATCCCGCATGCCTGGCAGGGTGGAGAACAGACCACTATCCTGCGCAAACAGTTGCAGGCCATGAACGATGGTGGTGTGGTGGTTATTGCACCACCGGGTAATCCGTTTCGCTGCCCGCCCGGACCTTATGAACGAGCCAGCCTGATCGCCCATTACCTGAAACAACACAAGCCCAAATCCAAGATCCTGATCCTGGATGCGAAGGAGAAGTTCTCCAAAATGCCGTTGTTCCAGCAGGCATGGACGGCATTGTATGGCAACATGATTGAATGGGTGGCAGGTAATGCAGGTGGCCGAATTGAAAGCATCGATGTGGCCGGCAAGCTCATTCATTCTGAACTCGGCAACAAGCACAAGGCCGATGTCATCAACTTTATCCCGCCACAGAAGGCTGCCTCTCTGGTGCATACAGCAGGCCTGACCAATGAGGCCGGCTGGTGTTCGGTAAATCAACGTACCTTTGAGTCGCATGTACACCCCGGTATTCACATCATCGGTGATGCCGCCATTGCAGGTAAAATGCCCAAGTCAGGCTTTGCTGCCAACAGCCAGGGTAAGGTCTGCGCCGCTGCCATCGTGGCCTCACTGCATGGTATCGCCATGCCAGATCCCTCCTATGTGAACACCTGTTATAGCCTGGTGGCACCAAACTATGGGATCTCAGTGGCTGCGGTCTATCGCTACAATAAGGAACAGGGGATCTATAAGGTCGAAGGCTCCGGTGGCGTCAGTCCCAAAGATGCCGATGCGGCATTTCGTCAATTAGAAGCACGTTATGCCGCAGGCTGGTATGACAGCATTACCTCGGATGCATTTGGTTAATGTTGAATATATAAAGACCTGCACATAATAGAGGACAGACTGACCTTCTCCCATTTTAACCGACACCTTAAATCGGAGGCGAAAGCCTCCGATGAAGAGTGTCTGTCGAAAAACGATCCATGGCTTTGCTCATGCTAAGCTTGCCCTTTTTCTTATTAGTATATTTGTGTGACTTCATTCGCCGCAGCAAACAATGAATTAAATGACATGCCGCCCACACTTTTGTATCAAAGCGCGAGCAATATTAAATCGACGTCCCCCAACACCAGAAACCGAGTTCAGAACCCTGATTTTTTACCCCACGACATGGCATAGTGTTTCAAGCAGGCCTATAATCAGTGCCAAAATACTTAAAGTGCGTGCCTTTTGGTCGATATAACCTCATATGATTTTACCAAGCCTTATCAACTGTCGTAATAGCCTTGTCGGCGTGCTCATCCTGTCTTTGTGCATAATGCCGCTGCTGGGTTTGCACATCCATTTGTCGGCAACCCATATGGGAAATGAGCTGCACTCGCATGCCGCAGAGATGCATGGTTTTCATATGCACACCAGCTCACATGATTCCATTGATGCTGAGCCGAGCCACCAGAGTGATACCCAGCAGATAAGTCTGGATATGGATTCAACACTCTATAAGATCATTAAGGTCCTGGCACTAGTAACGCTGCTTGTGCTCTTCAGCGCACCGTTTATTGCCCGTGTCATCAATACCGTTTCTAATTTCATCATACCAATACGAACCTTCTTCGAAATCTTCCTCGCCATGCGGCGTGGCCCACCCGCCCACTAAGCCTGTAATTAATTTATTGACCCTGAACACGGCCTTTGGTTGGTGTTCTATCTGTAATTCTATTTTGATAGGTAAAATTATGTTTTTAAATCGTAAAGTAAGTATATTTATCGTGCTTGCAAGTTTATTGATGACGACCAGTCTGGTGTTTGCGCACGGTATGTCCGAGGCGGAAAAACAGTCCATTATCGATGGGGGTAACATGAGTTATCTCTGGCTTGGCGCCACCCATATGCTAACGGGCTATGACCATCTGCTGTTTGTGTTCGGGATCATTTTCTTCCTGACCACCTTCAGAGATATTGTCAAATACATCACGGCCTTTACCCTGGGACACAGTGTGACCCTGATCCTGGCCACCTTTAATCAGGTCCAGGTTAATTACTTCCTCATCGATGCCATTATTGGGCTGAGTGTCTGTTATATCGCCTTTGCCAATATTGATGGATTCAAGAAGTATTTAAATATCAAGGCACCGAATATGATGGTCATGATCACCGCCCTGGGGCTTATCCATGGTCTGGGTCTGTCCACTCGGCTGCAACAATTGCCATTGAATGAAGATCAGCTACTGCTGAATATTATTTCATTTAATATTGGGATCGAACTTGGCCAGATCCTGGCTCTGACCATCATGCTGTTATTGCTGTTCAGTTGGCGCAAATCGACTTCCTTTGTCGGTTTTGCCAGGTTGTCAAACGCCGTTCTGATATTTGCCGGCGCCTTCCTGTTCACCATGCAGATCCATGGCTACTGGCATATTGCCACACCCGACGAGTTTGGTTTTAGCACCGATAACCACTATCACGATCATCTGCGGATGAATGAACAGCAGGCCGCAACTGAAAATACACACCAATCTATCGATTAATTTAGAGGACTCATTATGAAAAATATAATCACCACACTACTGTTCAGCAGCTTGCTGGCATTATTCATTACACCAGCGATTGCCGGACCCGGACACAGTCATTCACACGGCCCCATCAGCAAGGAACAGGCTATCATTAAGGCAGAAAAACGCCTTGGCAGACAGGTCAAGCGGGGTAAAGTTGACAAAAGCTGGCAGGGAAAGAAAGCCGCGAGTGCTGAGCTAAAGACATATAATGGCAAAAAGGAATGGCTGGTGATGTTCAGTAATCCAGAACTTAGCGACAAGTCAAAGCAGACCCTGTATATGTTCTTTAAACTTGACGGTCATTACCTGGCAACCAATTACACAGGTAAATAAGACTGTTTTATACAAAGCCACTGGTGGTGACCAGTGGCTTTTTTTATGTTGGCCATGGTGGATGACATCAGAAACAGTTCGTCACTGATCAGGCTGTTTTCAATAAAATATGTTTCAGACGCTTTATCGTACATTACTTCTCAGGATAGGCGTACTCTTTAAATTCAATGGCTAGTCCGGAATCTGGGAGAGCAAATTCAGGTCAACTAAACAAATTCTATCTTGCTGAAAAACATCAGTACAGGGCATTTAGCGCTACAACCAGGGTCACCAGCAATCGTTATTTTTGATTATGACGATTGAAAAATATCATTATTAAAGCATTGTTCATTTTGTATGGTTGGCTGGATAATTTTCAGCTTCATAAGTCATGCAGGCAACGCAACCATAATATCCAATTCAGACACGACCTCGATGCTACGTATCCGTTCCATTGATACCTTGCGAGGATTTGCATTGCTTGGCATCTTGTTGGTTAATATTCAGTCCTTTTCTATGATCAACGCCGCCTATCACAACCCGTCCGCCTATGGTGATCTTGGCGGCTGGAATTATTGGGTATGGTTTTATACCTATAGTCTTGCAGATTCCAAGTTTTTAGCAATTTTTTCCATGCTGTTTGGTGTCAGCGTGCTGCTTATTCATCAACATTATGAATCAAGTGGACTCGATAATGCGATTACCTATCAGAAACGTCGCTTTGCCGTGCTTATCGCAATAGGCTTGTTGCATGCCTATTTGATGTGGCCCGGCGATATCCTGGTGACCTATGGCTTATGTGGCTTGCTGTTGTTGCCGGTGGTGCATATGAGGCTATCACCTCGAATACTTATCCTTAGTGGAGTGATCTTGCTAAGCATTCCCTCCCTCAATATGTTCGGCTCAGTTGTCTCGCCTGATTTATTGGATGCAGACGAGAAAGCGCAGATAAGTGAACAGTGGAGGCCTACCCCCAGCAGCTATAAGGAAGAACTTGCGGCCTATCGTGGACACTGGTGGGCACAGCAAAGCCAGCGAAGTCAGGAAACATTCAGTGTCCATGTTCAGAACTTACCTCTAACGCTCATCTGGCGGGTCAGCGGCCTGATGTTGATCGGCATGGCCCTGTTCAAACTTGGCATTGTCAGTGCGGCACGGTCACTGCTTTTTTATCGCTACATGACACTCATAGGCATAGGGTTAGGAGTGCTGTTTATGTTCTATAACAGTCAGCAATGGTCAAATACTCAATGGTCACTCGGTTATTATGAGTCGATTGGTTTTCAGGTCAACTATTGGTGTGGATTGATACTGGCGGGTGGATATATCGGGCTGATTATGTGGCTATGTCAGTCTGGCAGGTTAATCTGGCTCACCAACCTTCTGGCACAGGTCGGCAGAATGTCTCTGAGCAATTACCTATTACAGTCACTGTTGTGTACCCTTGTGTTTTATGGCCACGGCCTGGGTTTATTTGGCAGCCTGGAACGAACTGAACAACTTGCCGTGGTCGGCCTGGTCTGGCTTATCAATCTTCTATTTTCAAATGTCTGGTTGAAATACTATCAACAAGGACCACTTGAATTTGTCTGGCGGAAACTCTGTCAGCTCAATCCAAAGAGTGTTGAGCCTGTGGCATGTCCACAGAATCGAGATCTAAATTAAAAACGTACAAAAATTTACATGTCAATATTCGAACGGACGTTGTTGCGAGTAAATACGGAACAATAAGGTCGAACATACAAAACTATACGCCTTCCATTCTCAGCCAGCTTGATGGAGTCAGTGGCTATGACGCATGAGCTTCCAATATGAGGCATTAAATATGTAACCAGCAAACTTGCAAATGACAATAAATTCATCCCTCCTCTAAAGTTACTTATAGTGCAGTCGATAATAAAGATTGCTGTTTTCATAATTAGAAACATGGAGGCCGTCATGCCATTATTTATTACAAGGACTATTGGATTACGAATTTTTTTGTTGCTGGGTTTTGCCGTACTCACCAGTAGCTGCTCTTCTACCAGCGAAGAAATCGTTGACCCAAATAATAAAAACGTATCTCTTATCTACGGTTACATAGAGATGCGCGAAGCGAAAAGGACATTAAACTGGCTGTCGTTCAGACGCTACAGACCCAGTGCACAGCGCTATTATGCAAAAATATACGATGGCCTGTTTTATCATATTGGTGTTGAACATGGTTCATATCAGGTCGAAAAATTTGGTAGCTACGGGAATAGAAGTAACCATGGAATGATCTTCACATTTGGTGCTTCCGGGAAGAACCAGACGGCAATTAAGATTAAAAAACCAGGCCTGTATAACGTAGGTACTTACAAGTATGTTGCCGAGAAGGACCGTAGAGGAAATCGCACAAAATTCTCTTTCAAAAAATCAAAAATACCCAGTGAAAAAGAACTGTTAACTGAATTGCTCAGGAGTGTCAAAACAAACCATTCAGATTATGTCCATCAGATAAAATGGATAGAAAACAGATTGGCTAAACTTTAATGAGCAACAAGACAATCATCATGTATTTAAGTTAAGACAAATAGATATACAGGGAGAAGATCATGGATAAGTTTGTGAAATTGATATTTGTACTTTTTTTGCCAATGAGTATATTTGCCTGTACCACCAGCGTAGGCAAACTGGAGGTAACTTCACTGGGACAGGTAAAATCGGATGAAATTATTGTTGTGGGAAAAATAAAACTTGATCCTGTGTTAGACAAAATAGAACAGAATCTAAGCAAAAATCTTGGCTTTCCATTCAATCTGTTTGAAACATCTGAAGCATTACATCGCAACAAGATTTATATATCAATAAATAACCAGCCGATTGATATAAATTCCAAAGAGGCCATGTGGCATAAAAGCGTAACATCAGTAAATCTCGAACAAACATTCTTTATTCGAGTCAAAAAGCCCAAGACGCTTTATTATTCTGGTGGCCTGGTTAAAACCGAACTGCCGGAAAGTTTAAGTAACAAGCTAATATTTCCAGGCGGCGTCAAGTTTGTTATTCAACCCAGCGACAAGGCTGTATATATTGGCACATTTGAATACTATCGTGATTACAACGAAGTTGAAAAAGTAACCCTGCAAAATGAATATAACGAGGCTAAAAATTCTTTTGTTAATAAATTCGGCAACAAAATAACGCTCAGACAAGTCAAAGCGTTAAAGATATAATAAACACACAACCAGTACCTTTGTCAAAACAGGAGCATGAGATACGCTCTTGTCTTGGCTCTGGTACTTTTTTTATAATCTACGATATAATCTCATAGCGTTTAGATTCAGCGGTTGACTGGCAAAGAAATGCAACCTTCTACATTGTAATTCTATATGCTTTGCTATTAGTCTGCTCTTATTCGTGAGGCATTTACTCAAGAATCAACGGAATAACCCAACCTCTGTGCCTGAATATTTATATTACAGAAAGTATATTAATGTTTTTAGTGAAACTCACCGGGTGGACGGTACAGTGGATACAACTGGTTCTCTTCTGAGCTAATACGTTTGATCAGCAATTGACCAACAGTTTTAAATTCTCTAAGAAAATTCTCATCACTGGAAAGTGTGTCACCCATGTCTACACATTTTTTCAAAAAACCAAAAGCAGTCAGGCCAAGCTGCTTCATTTCTTTCTTATAGCTGACAATAATATCTGTTACTTCAATATCATGACTATAGCAGTGCAGCATATATACATAGAAATTTAATTCTTCATCAAGCAGGTGTTTACGCAAGGCCTCGCGCATTTCGTTTAACCTCACAGCAACAACGCTGTATTCACCCTGCACAAATGCGTCATTTGCTGCATTGTATAAGGTAAGAAGGTACTGGTGGTCAAGCTTGTATCTGTCGATCAAGTCTTTCTTGTACGTAATGCCAGTACCGGGCGCCACCTCAGTATTTGCTAAATTCACCTGCTTTTCCTCACCAGGTTGTTTGTCCTTATCTTTTTTAAAAAAACTGAACATACGGCCCACCTACTGTTAATAAATATGATACAAATATAAGTTAGCGCCCAGCGTTGTTACACACATACCATTCATGCTCAAAAAGATCTAATCAGGCATAATCGCATTATGAGCATTCTATCAAAGATGGTTTATACCAGTCATTGTCAATGAACCAATCACACTCGGCATGATGAATAGAGATACGACTTAGTTTGCTCAGATCTAAGTCCACTTTTATGCCAGACGTTATTCACTCTCAGCATAACAAGTGGAGATATGGTAAAATAGAATCATTCCAAATTAAGTTTTGCATGATTGACGGCATCCGCTGGACAAGCAAAAAGACCTATAACATAGGTATAGCTGCACATCCTTGATTTTGGTCAATTGCTATACGAAACCAAATTCATGGTATCAATCGGTAGACAATACGGGGTGATATTTATTCTGCCAAGGCGAGCCAATCCGAACACACTGTCCTGCTGTTAACTTTCCTAATACCTTCATACTTCTGACGGCATAGTATCGTATGAAATTATCGATAAGTCGTCCTGAGGCTCCGCAAAGTTTTCATATGGTACTGTTATGATTTTAAAGTGGGCAGGGTATTCAATTGTGCCCCTTCGTATGCACTACGATCGTTTGACTTTCAATATCAATGTCGGTTTCGCTCTAACAAACCTGCATGAGGCATAAAGCCTGCGGTACAAGCATATATTATTTTTCTCAAATATTCTGTGAGATATTACCAAGCTTTTACAAGGCTGCGACTTCTTGAACTTGTTGTTACAAGTTAGTGAATTTAAATTACATTTTTATAAGCGCATACTGCTTACAATGGGTTTACAGTTGACAAAAACGCAATAAAGATTGATATGTAAATATATATTAATACGTTTATTTAAGCTGTTCTTGACCTGGCTCATTGCCCGAAGGTCACGGATAGCGTAGATAATAATTACAATAAGTATTTTCTGAATAGAAGGATCTATGTCATGTATACATTCATAAAATATCTTTTTTCGCATGAACTTTTTTTAAAACAAGTGCCGGTTTTTTTTGTTTCATTTCTTGCTGCAGAATTATTTTACAAATTCCATAGCTTTACTCTGGAGTGTTTGGCTTTTCTATTAACCTGGTATGTTGTCGATGCATGCGCCCAGAAACTGCATGCGTATTTTGTAAAAAAACCGGTGGATCCGCAATAACCAACAAAAGATCAAGCAAGCCAGTACACAGTTCAAGCTAAACATGGAGGTAATATGTGATGAAGTGGTTACCAATTGGACCTGATTTCGTATTTACTCCGCGAAATGTCAATTATAAACGCCTGTCAAGACGGAATGAATTAGGGCGCCAGGGATTGGCATCCTGTATTGCGATTGATCAGACTGACCCATACAACATATATGATATTGAACGACCATCTTCTGGCGGAGAATCTGCCTTTCGGACCCGCAGCGGCGGTAATCTTTGGGAATCGATTTCTGATGGATTAAAGCAAAATGATTCTCTGGTCGATCCCATATGGATTGCAGTCAATCCGGTCATGCCAAATATTATTTACATGGCGACATACTACGATCAGGGATTCTACATTTCTGACAACCGCGGCGAGTCATGGGGTACCAAAAAGCCCATACCGCGGCGGGTGAGAATATTCAGGGTTGATCCAACCACTGCGGGTGATCTTGCCAATTCTCATATCATTGCAGGCACAGAAGATGGTGTGTATTACTCGGAAGACAGTGGTGATACGTGGACAAAAGTCGTTGACGGCAGGTGCCATTGGCTTGTTATCCATGTACCTGACACCGGCACGGCACATTATTATGCCGGGATCTTTGATGCGGGTT
>Ga0224506_10003707_pt1 | contig 10054 bp, 7 predicted proteins | sample SF_Jan12_sed_USG_2_FD_169108 | JGI IMG/M metagenome (GOLD analysis project Ga0224506, IMG submission 169108) | Sediment microbial communities from San Francisco Bay, California, United States - SF_Jan12_sed_USGS_8_1 | ecosystem: Environmental > Aquatic > Marine > Sediment | place: USA...
TTGCTGAGGATGCCCGTTTTTATTCGCACAGTGGTATTGATACCAATGCTTTAACAGAAGTGATGGAATACAACTTATCAAAGAAACGTTTTATCTATGGTGGTAGCACGATTTCGCAGCAAACAATTAAAAACATTTTCCTTAGTCCTTCTCGTAATCCGTTACGAAAATGGCATGAATTTGTCTTAACGATAGGGATGGAGCGAAATTTAAGCAAAGAACGTATTCTGTCTTTGTACTTGAATATTGCAGAATTTGGACGGGGTATTTATGGCGTGAATGCTGCTGCACAACACTACTGGGGAATTCCAGCGTCTCGTTTATCAGTAAAACAAGCTATAGAGCTTGCTGCGACGTTACCTGCTCCTGTAAAACACAATCCATCTTCACGGACAAAATTTTTCTTGAAACGGGTGAAAAAAATTGGACGTTATTTTTAAAATACCTGTGGGACAAAAACCCACAGGTGTATAATAGCTTTAATAAATATCATGCATGGTATTGTAGACATTAAATTTACCCGTTGGTGTAATAAGGCGTTTATCTTTAATCACCTTTTTCAACTTACGAGTTTTGTCATCTACAACCACAATTGCTGATTCCTGCTTAGCACCACTCCATACCGAGAACCAGACTTCATCACCCTTTTTATTGTATTCAGGTTGAACCACACGCTTGGGTCCTTCACCCAGCTTGGCCCATTTGGCGATAGGTAGTTTTACAAAACCTTTATCCAGGTTGTTCAAATCGAAAACTGCAATCGATTGACTGTTATCTTCACTTGGATTAAGCGTAGTATCGACCCACAGATTTTTTGATTTTGGATGGGTTTTAATAAAGAGCGAACCACCACCAGCACCTTTAAGCGTTCGAACAACTTTCCAGGCATTTTTCTTGTGTTTTTTAGGATCCGTACCGATTAGCGAAATCGTCTCATCACCCAGGTGACTGGTCGCCCAGACAGGACCATATTTTGGATCTACAAAGTTAGCGCCACGTCCTGGATGAGGAATCTTACCAACATCAACAAGTTTAACCAGTTTGTCTCTTTTAGAATCCACAACAGCAATCTTATTCGATTTGTTAGCAGCTGACATGAAGTAACGTCGTGTTGAATCCCAACCACCATCATGTAAGTAACGTGCAGCACCAATTGAGGTTATTTTAAGGTTATCAAGATTTTTATAGTTAACCATTAAAATTTTGCCCGTTTCTTTCACATTAACAATAAACTCTGGATGTTGATGAGATGCAACAATGGCTGCAACACGAGGTTCTGGATGGTACTCCTGTGTATCAACTGTCATCCCACGCGTACTGACAATTTTCTTTGGTTTCAAAGTATCTCCATCCATGATGACAAATTGTGGAGGCCAATAACTACCTGCAATCGCATATTTATCTTCATAACCTTTGTACTTTGACGTCTCTACAGAACGTGCTTCCATACCAACTTTAATCGTGGCGACATTCGTTGGATGTTTCATCCATAGATCAATGAGATTAACCTTTGCATCACGACCAATTACATACAGGTAACGGCCAGATTCTGACATACGAGATATATGAACCGCATAACCAGTATCAATAACTTCTACAATTTTTTTGCTATCACCTTCAATTAATGCGACCTGCCCGGCATCACGCAGAGTAACGGAGAATAAATTTTTCAGATTATATTTATTCATCTGTTTTTTAGGACGTTTTTTTGGTGGAACGATCACTTTCCAGGATGCCATCATTTCTTTCATACCGAACTCTGGAGGCATTGGAGGTTCATGCTGAAGATATCGTGCCATCAGATCAACATCTTTATCAGAAAGTGTGCCTGACGTTCCAAAATTAGGCATACCTCCAGGAGAACCATAACCAATAAATGCTTTCAGATACGCGGTTCCTTTCTTCAAAGTGATTTCTGGAGTAAGTGGTTTACCCGTTGCACCTTTTCGTAAGACACCATGGCAGCCTGCGCAACGTTCAAAAAATATTTGCTTTGCTCGGCTGAACTCTTGTGGTGTAACCATTGGTGCTTTTGGCGAGAATGTTTCTTTAGCAGTCCCCGGATCGATAGGAACTGGTGCCCCCTTATAACGCATTTCAGATTCAGGGGTACCCGGGTGTCCGCTACTTTTTTCTTCGGCCCAGGATAAACTGGTTGCCAAATATGATATAGCAAGAAATGAAACAACTGCTGATTTAATTATTATATTATACCGCATCAAATCACTCCTTAAGTTAGTTATAAAATTAAGCAGGCTTATAAAATGGGTGTATATGAGTATTTATTTTATTATAGTAAAGACTATACCTGATGAGGCGTTTTGATTTGATCTAGATCAAGAAAATCCATTATTAATACTTAATGAATTGTTATCAGCTACAAGCTGCTGTTTTTCATCGCCAGTCGTCTTTCCCTTCGCTTTCGTCTTTCAGCTAAAGGTGGGCATTTTCTTTCATTCCAATAGGTCACCTGACAATCTAAACAATAATGGCATTCCTGACTAATAATTTCTCCTGTCAAACGAATAGCACCAACTTCACATTCTGCTCTACAGGTCTGACAGGGCCTGCCGCATTCTTTACGTCGACGTAACCATTCAAAGATTTTAAATTTTGAGGGAAAGGTTAAAGCAGCACCTAAAGGACAAATATAACGGCAATAAAATTTGCGGTTGAGTGCAGAAATCAATATAAGTCCTGCTGCATAAAAAATATAACCCCACTCACGGTGAAAATGTAATGAAAAGACTGTTTTAAATGGTTCTACCTCAGCAAGTAACTCTGCCCGAGACAATGATTGCAATGAAACACCAAACAAAGCCAGCATCAGAAGGTACTTGATTGCCCATAACCGTTCATGCACAGCAGCCGGAAATTCATAGGAGCGAATTCCAAATATCTCACCTGCTTTATAAATAATTTCCTGCAGCGCACCAAAAGGACATAACCAACCACAGTAAACACCTCTTCCCCATAATAAAATGACCATTGCGACAAACGACCAAAGAATGAAGACTATGGGATCAATCATAAAAGTATCCCAGCTAAATCCATGCATAAGTGAGCTAACAAAAGTCAGCACGTTAACAATGGATAGCTGAGCCAGAGAATACCAGCCTATAAAAATAACGGTATAAAACAGGTAGCCATAGCGGAGATAGATAAGTAACGAAGGATGATGCGCCAACCAATCCTGAAAAATCAAAATAAGCAACAATAACAACAACCCCATTGACAGGACGACAATCTGAAATGTTTTATCACGCCAGGCGTAAACCCAGATAGGTTCTTCTTCTGAAATATCTGAAGATGACTCGGCTTTGATAAGTCCTCGATAAATGGCAATTTCCCGCAAAGGAGTTGAGATTGTGCTATTGAGTACCATCGCAGTAATAGTTGCACCGGTTATACCATCAAATGTAACGTAACCTTTTCTTTCACTACCGCCTATCTGAGAACGTTTATAAGCATGAAGCCCCAGATATTGATTTTTAAAATCGAATAAATCCTGTTCAGAAACACCTGCCAGTAAAATAGGTTCTTCATGAGAAATAATTTCCACTCCGGTAATTTTACCAGTTAAATCAAATCCGACTAGCGTGTGCATTGGTTTACCAGAATAACCTGGAATGGGCATAACGTGATCGGTAAAAAACACATAACCAACAAGTTTGTTAGCTGCATAAACTGCTGCTGATTCTGGTTCACCTTCAAATGCACCCATGCTATCTGCTAATGAAAAGAAAGATAATGCATAGGGGGTTGCTTCAGCTACAGGGTCAGTTTTTGTTAGTAAACCAGCATTTACATTTCCATAAAAAGAAAACATGCAAAGCAATATAAAAATATTCATAAAAAATAAATGTTGTAACGAATAAATTAATCCGGGAAATAACAAATGTAAATCATATCGCAAATTATACTTTGCATATTGATTAAGATTAGTAAAATGATTGGTTACATTCAAAATAGAATACCTGACTTTAAGATCAATAATCCCATACACGTCCATTTCGCTTATCTTGTACAGCATTCAGGCGTTCTATAATTTCATCACGCCTTAAAAGTATCGAAGGGTTAGCCATATTCAAAAATACTTTTTCCTCGTGCTCATTGTGTTGTTTCATGGCCTTGTGTAATGGTTCGAGTGAATCCAAAAAATGATCAAAATCATCATTCTTTATAATGTATGATAAATCATGAATAAGGTGTGCAAGATAGTCATGCTCTTCACTCAGATGAGTAATAACACCATCCGGGTCACCGTTATCAGCAATAAACAGAGGGTAGAGCACTTCATCTTCCATTTGCATGTGCAACTTGAGATCAGATATAAAGTTTTGAAATAAATCTTTCGCCTTCTTCCATTCGCCTGTTTCAGCAGCAACTTCACATATGTTGAGCATGTCATCATATTGTTCATGATCATGCACCAACCAGTTAGATGTATTATTCATATCTAATCCTCTTAATATGTAATATGTATAGCACTACAACACAGGAAGTGTCCAATTAAAGTAAACTACTAAAACAGTATATAAACCTGGTTTCCATTGATGTTTTTATAACACAACATCAAGTCATATATATTTAAGAAAAGTTAGGAGCAAGATAAACCAATCATTCATAATCAGTTACTGCAACCTATTTCATTAAGATTGTTTTTTCGTAAAACAGGTTAAAAATAGCCCGACAGTTTTATATTTATTAATATTTACAATATCGATCACTTGCTTCATTTATCATAAACTAACACCTTATTGTTTGACATATTTAATAAAATACACGTTATAATCATCAGTCATGCTAAACATACAGAAAATAAACATGGTGTTTAAACCCATATATTTCCCACCTTCTAAATAGCATAATTAATATAATTTTATTATTTTTTAAATTGAGTGATTAAATGCCGCAGACAGATACAAATAACATTAACCACCAGATTTATATCGAAGAAGTACGGGGTTTATACGCAACCCAACCAACGGCACTAATAGCAAATCTTTTTATATCAATACTTTTTGCGGCTGCACAACAAGAAGTTATTGAAAAAAATACTTTGTTGACCTGGTTAAGTCTGGTTGCTGTAGTAACCCTTCTCCGCTTTTTTTTATATCGTAGTTTCATATACCAGGCAAATTCAGTTGAAAAAATAAAAAAATGGGGAATATATTTTAATATTGGATCGAGTACTGCCGCATTATTATCAGGCTTAGCCGGAATACTATTATTTCCTGCGGAAAATGCTTTCCACCAGGTCTTTTGTGCATTTGTTCTGGTAGGTGTAAGTGCAGCATCTATGCCTACTCTTTCTATAGCGCGTTATACCTACCCAATTTATATAACACTGGTTTTAGTACCACTGATAATTAATTATTATCTGCAGGGAAATCAACTAACGCTTATCCTTCCCGTTATGATTTTCGGGGTTTATCTTTTTTTATTATTAAGTGGAAGAAGAGTTTATTTAAATAACACAAAAAATAGCACACTACGAATAAATGCTGTAAATCATGAACAAGAGTTACTCTTGTATCAGCAAAAGCAACAACTTCATACTACTAATACACCTTTAGCCGTAATTGAATGGTCAACAGATTTTACGGTAAAAGAATGGAATCCTGCTGCTGAAAAAATATTTGGCTACAGTCGTAAACAGGCAATAGGTGAACATGCTCAGAACTTAATCATCCCTGAAAATTCAAAATCAAAAATAGATAAAATATGGCATTCACTATTACACGCTTCAGGTGGTATCGATTCTATAAACGAAAATGTAAAAGCGAATGGCGATATAATTTCATGTGAATGGCATAACACGCCACTTGTAAATAAAGATGGTGAAATTATAGGAGTAGTATCCATCGTTAACGACATTACGCAACGATTAAATGCCAGACTGGAACTTACCGAAACAAAAAATATGTTACAAACAGTCATTAACACCATTCCTGTTCGTGTTTTCTGGAAAGACAAAAATGAAAAATATTTAGGTTGCAATGCATTGTTTGCCGGTGATGCAGGTTTATCCTCTTCTGAAGATATTATTGGCAAAGATGATTTTGACATGCCCTGGAAAAAGCAGGCTAATGCCTATCAGCAAGATGATCAGTACGTAATCAAAAATAATCAAAGTCGAATAGGCTATGAAGAACGACAAACCCAAAAAGATGGAAATACTATATGGCTGGAAACAAGTAAAGTACCATTAAAAAATTCAAACGGTGTCATTTATGGTGTTCTAGGTACGTACCATGATATTTCTGAACGAAAACAAGCTGAATCTAAAATTATAGCTGCAAAAGAACTAGCTGAGCAGGCTAATAAAGCAAAAGATAAATTTATGTCACGTATGAGTCACGAATTAAGAACACCAATGAACGCTGTTCTTGGTTTTACTCAACTTTTTATTATGGACAAAGAAACTTTAAGTAACGAACAGTATGAATACGTATTAGAAATAAATAAAGCGGGCCAGCATCTATTAGAAATGATAAATCAGATTCTAGAGATTTCAAATGTCAGTTTAAGCCAAATAGACTTAAAAATTGAATCTGTCAATCTGAATAACTTAGTTAATAGTGTAATACATACATTTCAATTACAGGCTGTTAAAAATAATATCACATTCGAATTTTCACCTGAAAGTAACATTACCATTAAAACTGACAGACTCCGATTACAGCAAGTTTTAAATAACATAATTTCAAATAGCACTAAATTCAACAACATCAATGGCAAGATATTCATAGATATCGAAACAATCAATCAGAGATTAGTAACCATTAAAATAAGAGACACAGGTATTGGCATCAAAGCGGAAGATCAATCAGGAATATTTGAACCATTCAGTCGAATAGATGATTTTGATAACAAGTATGATGGCGCAGGTATTGGCTTAGCAGTAGTGGAAAATTTGCTTAAATTACTTCATGCAACAATTCGTGTAGAAAGCGAGCTCGGCCAGGGTACAGTTGTAGAAATAATGTTACCAGAAACACTTTCTGGTTAAAAAGTAAATAAATTTTATTATATTTACTTTGGGCAAATAACTAAATTGAAACAGAATAACTCCCTGTTTCATACTCATTCACTAAGTTCCTTGCTTTTTCATAATTAACTTCATTGACGCTAACAAAAGCAAAATCAATTGCTGCAAGTTCACCGATTGCACCTTGCAAGTATTCACCTTCAACATACGCAGGGATATCATTTGCTTCTAACATCCCTTTAACGATATTTGCTTCAATACTATTTTTAGCTGTAAATACTTTAATCATTTAATTTTCACCAATATTTCTAATTGTGTCACTTTTTAAACAAGCTTTAGCTTTTTACTTTAAATTATTTTTAATTTCCTTACAGGTTTCATTCAGAGTTCGGGGTAAGCTAGTGTCTTTTTTTATAATATAATCAGGATCATTTGCACGTACAGTTCTATCAAATGATGTTGACGTAATTAAAACTGATGGTATCTTTTGATTAACACTTTCAGACGTTTTTATTGCTGTAATTAACCCAATCCCGCTGAGTGAAGAAACTTTAAGCCCACATATCAACATATCATACTTATTCACTAAAAGACGTCCTAAAGCCTCATAGCCATCTTCGAAAATGGTTGTATGTATTGAATGTTGTTTTAATACTTCAGTTATAATATTTAATGTCGCTGACTTAGTATCAACTAACAAACATGAATAAGTCGATTTGCTTATTTTTTTTATAAGCGTTTTTAACTTATCTTCAAATTTAGAAGTATCCGTATGACCGAGCCTGTAGAATTCAGAAACTTCCGTGAATAAATCCATATATTCAAGCCAGTTTTTTGTATGTGCATCTGTAATTGAAGATATATTATCACCAATATCCATAAATTCATCTTCAAGCTGATGACAAATAGCGCTCAGAAATGTTAAGCCATGTGTACCGGCAGTTCCTTTTTGGCTATGAATATGACGATATAACTCATGAAAATCATCTGAATTCTTATACTTATTAAGATTAAGAATGGTTGATTCAATCGACTGGATCTTTTCCGGCAACTCATCAAGATAATTATCTTTTAATTGCTTAAGTATATTTTCAATATCAGACATGTATTATCACCTTAAATTAAATCGATATGTTTTTTGGATGCTACCCATAATAAACGTAACCGAAAAAATATTTATAAAAAAACTTACTACGTATTGAGTAAGTAATCTCTTAATCGACTGACACCCTCTTTTAATTTTTCAACCGAAGTAGTGTAAGCAAAACGAACATGACTATTATGTTTATTATCACCAAAATCTTTACCCGGCGTAATTGCTACTCCAATATTTTCAAGTAAATCATAAGCGAACTGATAACTATCATTAGTAAACTTTTCACAATTTGCATAAATATAAAAAGCACCTTGTGGTTCAATTTCAATTTTAAAACCGAGTTCTTTTAATGCCGGTAATAAATAATCACGACGTTGTTTAAATTCTTCTTTATGTGATTCAAGTATCGAGATAGTTTCTGGTTTAAATGCTGCAAGAGCGGCATGTTGTGCCGGTGTTGGTGCCGCAAGGAATATATTTTGTGCAAGTTTGTCCATATCACCAATTAATTTTTCAGGCGCAACAACCCAACCCAATCGCCAACCAGTCATATTAAAATATTTTGAAAAACTATTAATGACAATAATATTGTTATCAATGGCCAGTGCCGTATCGTATTCAATGTCATAAACTAATCCATGATAAATCTCATCTACAATAAGATAACCACCCTGTTCTTTTACAAATCCTGCCATTGCTACAAGCTCTGACTTGCTTAACAAAGTACCTGTTGGGTTAGATGGTGACGCTACAATGGCCGCAGCAGTATTTGCTTGCCAGTTTTCTTGTAAATGCTTTAATGTGAGCTGATACCCCGAAGTTGCATCAACAGAAACAGAACGTGTTTCGCCTGATAAAAAACGCACAAAATTTCTATTGCAGGGATAGCCCGGATCTGCGAGTAAGACTTCATCACCTTCTTGCATAACAACACCCAGAGTTAACATTAATGCACCAGATGCTCCGGGAGTCACCACTACACGATTTGCAGAGACAGACACGTTATAACGTGATTGATAAAATTCTGCGATTGCTTGACGCAATTCAGGTAAACCGACCGCAGGAGTATAATAAACATCCCCCTGACTAATGGCTTTTATACCCGCATCAACAATTGGTTTCGGCGTTGGAAAATCCGGTTCACCAATTTCCATATGTACAATATCTTTGCCTGCCGCTTCCAGTTCTTTCGCCCGTGCGAGTAACGCCATAACATGAAACGGCTGAATATCATTGATGCGCGAATGTTTTGTCATATAATTTAAGATTCTTATCTACAATTTGACTTCTTGTCATTGAGAAGAAATATAGTGACCGCGGCAATCTCATTAGTAACCACCAACAGATTGCCACGTCAGTAATGAAAAATATATTTTCACTACTGACTCGAAATGACAATGTTTAAACAGAATGAAGAGCTTTGATCATATCGATATTTAAAAACTCATAACCATGTGCATCACCCTCGATCACTGTAAAGCCTGAACCCGGTTCACCATACTGATCTAAGACAATCGCTGCACCGCTAAAATCATGATTTTTCGTGTAATCATTTATAGCGATAATCGTTTTCAGGTTAGCACCTAATGACGATAAGATGCCATTACGTGAATCTTCAAATGCTATACAGTCTTCAGCTTTTAAATTCATCTGTTCTAAAGCAAAATCATAAATATCGGGGGCAGGTTTTTTAGCAGGTACAATGTCTCCTGCAGCAATGACTTCAAACCAGTCCATTGATTCTTTACCTAAGGTATGTTCCAGCAATGCAGAAACATTTTCTGGCGTTGTGGTCGTAGCAATAGCTAAACGCAACCCCTTTTCACGCGCTTCATTTAGTAATCGTTCAACACCTGGGCGAAGCGGAATTGCACCTTCAGATAACAATTTTGTGTAATGAGCGGTTTTTGCTTTGTGCATATCCGCAATATAGCCTTCTAAATCCTCTGGCGCATCAAATTCTG